>VYKX01000058.1_pt1 | contig 35911 bp, 31 predicted proteins | sample 5114471 | NCBI WGS metagenome assembly VYKX01 (sample SAMN12291785, study PRJNA351875) | freshwater metagenome | isolation source: freshwater lake | place: USA: Michigan, Gull Lake | collected 2013-08-08
GATTCAAGGGCGCACAGGCTCGTCGTGCCGACCGCGACCACCCGGCTACCGCGCGCCCTGGCACGCGCCACCGCCTGCACCGCGTCATCGCCCACGTCGAACCACTCGCTGTGCATGCGGTGCTCCTGGATGCGCTCGCTGCGCACCGGCTGGAAGGTGCCGGCACCCACATGCAGGGTGATGCGCGTGCTTGCTACGCCGCGCTGTTCGAGCGCGTCGAGCAGCGCCTGATCGAAATGCAGGGATGCGGTCGGCGCAGCGACCGCGCCCGGCTTGGCGGCGAACACCGTCTGATAGCGCCGCTCATCGTCCGCATCGTCGGCGTGCTCGATGTACGGAGGCAGCGGGACGTGGCCGAATCGTTCGAGCAGCGCATGCGGCTCGGATGGAAAGCGCAAGTGAAACAGCGCATCTTCGGGTCCCGCGCGGCCCAACACCTCGGCATCGAAGCCATTGCCCGGCGACGACTCGACTGCATCGTCGACGCTGCGGGCGAAGCGCACGCGTTGACCCGGTCTCGGCGACTTGCTCGCGCGCAGGTGCATCAGCACCTCGTCACCGGCCAGCACCCGCTCGACGAGCGCCTCGACGTGGCCGCCGCTGTCCTTCACGCCCACCAGTCGCGCCTTGATGACGCGCGTGTCGTTGAAGACGAGCAGGTCTCCGGGTTCGAGCAGCGACGGCAGATCGCGAAAAACGCGGTCGACAGGCTGCGCGCCCGTGCCGTCCAGCAAACGAGAACCGCTGCGTTCGGCAGCCGGGTGCTGCGCGATCAATTCGGCGGGCAGGTCGAAGTCGAAGTCGGCGGGCGACCAGTCGGCGCCTGCTTCACGGTCGGGGGATTCACTCATCGACGGGAGGTGGCGAGGGGTGGCCAAAGGCGGCGCGCCGGATTCTTCCACGGGGCACCTGAGGAGTCCTCGCTCCTGTGCCGGCGATCAGAATCTGTTGATGCGCCGCCCTGCGTCCCGCTCCTCCGCGCCCCAGCCGTCCGCGCCCATCGGGAGTTCGGCAAGGCAGGCCGACCCCGTGTTGTCCAGTTCATCACCGATGGCATCAAGCTCGGTCGCCGCAGCGCCACCGGCGCGCCCGAAGTCCGGCCCGCAGCGAGCGATGGACAAGCTCGGCCTGCGACGCGACATCGACCTCGCGCTGCACCTGCCGCTGCGCTACGAGGACGAGACGCGCCTGACGCCGATCGCCGATCTGCGCGAGGGCCTGTCGGCTCAGGTCGAAGGCATCGTCGAGCGCTCCGAGGTGCAGGGCCACGGCCGCCGGCAGCTGCGGGTCACGCTGATGGACGCCGCAGGCGACACGCTGCTGCTGCGATTCCTGCACTTCTATCCGTCGCAGCAGAAGACGCTGGCGGTGGGCCGTCGGCTGAGGGTTCGGGGCGAGACCCGCGGCGGATTGTTCGGCCGCGAGATGGTGCACCCGGTGGTCACGGTGGTTGAGGAAGACACGCCGCTGCCCGACAAGCTCACGCCGATCTACCCGGCCACCGCCGCCTTGCCGCAGGCCTATCTTCGACGGGCCGTGGCGTCGGCGCTGGCACGCGTGGACCTCGGCGAAACGGTGCCTTCCGATCTGCAGCCCAGCGCCCTGTTGACGCTTGGGCAAGCGCTCGAACTGCTGCACCATCCGCCATCCGCCGGCGGGGCGGGCGTTGTCGACGATCGCGCGCATCCGGCGTGGCGGCGGATCAAGTTCGAGGAGCTTCTGGCGCAACAGCTGTCGCAACTGCAAGCCAAGCGGCTTCGCGCTCGCCAGCGTGCGCCGCTGTTCACTGTGGCCACAGGCGGCCTGCAGGAACGACTGCTCGCCGCCCTGCCTTTCACGCTGACTCGGGCGCAGCGCCGAGTGGTCGAAGAGATCGCCGCCGACCTGCAGCGAGTCGAGAGAGCTCATGGCGATGCGTCGGGCATCACCTCTCCGATGCACCGCCTGCTGCAAGGCGACGTCGGCTCCGGCAAGACGGTCGTCGCCGCGCTCGCCGCGGCCATCGCCATCGACAACGGCTGGCAGTGCGCCCTGATGGCCCCCACCGAAATCCTCGCCGACCAGCACTTTCGCAAGCTCATCGGCTGGCTGGAACCGCTCGGTGTCGGTGTGGCCTGGCTCACCGGCAACCGACAGGGCAAAGCCCGACGCGACATGTTGGAGCGCGTGGCATCCGGTGCGGCGGGGCTCGTCGTCGGCACCCACGCGATCATCCAGAAGGATGTCCAGTTCGCTCGACTCGGCCTCGCGATCGTCGACGAGCAGCACCGATTCGGCGTCGCCCAACGTCTGGCGCTGCGCAACAAGCTGCCACCGGAGCAAGGCGGCGGATCGATCGAACCCCACCTGCTCATGATGAGCGCGACGCCCATCCCGCGCACACTGGCGATGACGATGCTGGCCGACCTGGACATCAGCACCATCGATGAGCTACCGCCCGGCCGAACGCCCATCGTCACGAAGGTGTTTGCCGACAGCAAGCGTGAAGCGGTGATCGCGCGCATCAGCGACGAAGTAGGCGCCGGCAGGCAGGTGTACTGGGTGTGCCCGCTGATCGAGGAGAGCGAAGCCGTCGACGGGGCACCCGTCCGCTCAGAAGAAACCGCATCGCCCGGTGACCGCGCGAGCAGATCGATCGCGAAACGCTCGCGCAGCGCAACCGAACGCCAGGGCGCCGACCGCCCCGAACTGCGCAACGTCATCGACACCCATCAGACCCTGCAGCAATCTCTGGCTGGCGTCGAGGTTGGGTTGGTGCACGGGCGAATGAAGGCCGCTGACAAGGCCGCGACGATGGCGCGGTTCATCGCAGGCGACATTGCGGTCCTGGTCGCAACCACCGTGATCGAGGTCGGCGTCGATGTGCCCAACGCCAGCTTGATGGTGATCGAACACGCCGAGCGATTCGGCTTGAGTCAGCTGCACCAGCTGCGAGGGAGGGTGGGGCGAGGCTCGGTGGCCAGCGTCTGCGTGCTGATGTACGCCGGCCCGCTCTCCGACGCCGGCAAGGCGCGGCTGAAGGCCATGGCCGAAACGACGGACGGTTTCGAGATCTCACGACGCGATCTGGCGATTCGCGGCCCGGGCGAGTTCCTGGGCGCGCGCCAGGCGGGCACGGCGTTGCTGCGCTTTGCAGATGCCACCGCGGACGAGGACTTGCTGCACTCCGCGCGTGCGGCCGCTGACGTGATGCTCAGGCGGCACCCGTCCGAGGCCGAGCGGCACGTGCGCCGCTGGCTCGGTCAGGGCATCGACTTCATCAAGGCCTGAAGCACGGTCGCGATCGAGCAACCCCCGCGCCTGCGCACACAAGTTCGATACATTCGCGCCGAGCGCACCGACGCCGCGCCTGCACGCCAAGACACCCCCTCAACGTCCAGCCGCCGCAACCCATGACCCTGACCGAATTGCGTTACGTCGTTGCCGTGGCCCGCGAGCGCCACTTCGGCCGAGCCGCAGAAGCGTGCTTCGTCTCGCAGCCGACCTTGAGCGTGGCCGTGAAGAAGCTCGAGGACGAGCTCGACGTGAAGCTGTTCGAACGCGGCAGCAGCGAAGTCAGCGTGACCCCGCTCGGCGAAGAGATCGTTCGCCAGGCGCAGACGGTGATCGAACAGGCGGCAGCGATCAAGCAGATCGCCAAGCGCGGCAAGGACCCGCTGTCGGGGCCGCTGCGGCTGGGCGTCATCTACACGGTGGGGCCTTATCTGCTGCCCGACCTGGTGCGCCACGCCATCGAGCGTGTGCCGCAGATGCCGCTGGTGCTGCAGGAGAACTTCACCAGCAAGCTGCTGGACATGCTGCGCAACGGCGAGCTCGACGCGGCGATCCTTGCCGAGCCATTCCCTGACGCGGGGCTGGCGGTGGCGGCGTTGTATGACGAGCCCTTCATGATCGCGCTGCCGAAGAAGCACCCGCTCGCCAAGAGAAAGCGCATCACGGCGGAGGAACTCAAGCGAGAGACGATGCTGCTGCTCGGCACGGGCCACTGCTTTCGTGACCATGTGCTCGAGGTCTGCCCCGAGTACGCGCGATTCGCGAGCGACGCCGAAGGCATCCGCAAGAGCTTCGAAGGATCGTCACTCGAGACGATCAAGTACATGGTCGCGTCGGGGATGGGCGTGACGGTGGTGCCGCAGCTGAGTCTGCCCGCCGAGCCGGAGCGCCACGTCACCTACATCCCGTTCGCGCCGCCCGTGCCAACGCGCAGAGTGGTTCTGGCGTGGCGCCGCACTTACACCCGCTACGAGGCGATCGCCGCGCTGCGCAATGCCATCTATGCCTGTGAACTGAAGGGCGTGCAGCGGCTGTCTTGAGGTCTGGGCCGGGCACCTCTGGATCGGTGCTGTCGTACGGCATGGAACGTGAGCAGCGGAGGCGGTGAGCGTTGGCACGGTCGTCTGCCGACGTCGGTCGCGGGTTCTGACTATGGTTGAGGTTGTGGCACTGCATTGGCGGCCGCAACGCCGACGGGCTAATCTCTGTCGGTCCGATCAGCGCTGTGCGGCGACTGGACCCGTCAAGGACATCTCAACACTCTCTGGAGAGCCTCATGGCCAAGACCAAGAAGCCCGCGTCGCCAACCGGCGGCCCCGCCATCAACATCGGCATCAGCACCAAGGACCGCGCGGCCATCGCCGATGGCCTGAGCCACCTGCTCGCCGACACCTACACCCTGTACCTGACAACCCACAACTTCCACTGGAACGTCACGGGGCCGATGTTCAACACACTGCATCAGATGTTCATGGTGCAGTACACCGAACTGTGGGCTGCGGTCGACCCGATCGCAGAGCGCATCCGATCGCTCGGTCATGCTGCCCCAGGCTCGTACGCCCAGTTCAGTGCGCTCGCGTCGATCAAGGACGCACCTGCCGTTCCGCCCAAGGCTTTGGAGATGGTGCGCACGCTGGTGGAGGGCCACGAGTCGGTCGCCCGCACCGCCCGCGGCATCTTCCCGATCGCTGACAAGGCCGGCGACGAACCGACCGCCGATCTGCTGACCCAGCGCCTGACAGTGCACGAGCAGACGGCGTGGATGCTCAGGAGCTTGCTGGAGGAGTGAGTCTCTGGCGTGTGGCCCTTCGCTGCCTGCGGCGTGGGATCAGCGCAAGAGTGGCGAGGAACTCCAAGGAATCAACATCACCGCCGTGCCCGTGACCAGCGCTGACAGCGTGAGCACGGGCAAATCGACGCGAGGAGTCCACAGACCCAACCGGCCGAAGACGATCGCCGTGACGGGGTACAGAAGCCAGTCCGCGAACACGACTCCCACCACCACTCCGAGCTCACCGAACAACCGGTGGCCGACCCACATTCCGGCCCAGACGAAGATCATCTGCGCCACGAGGATGTAGAGGTTGCGCGCCGGCTTGTCGATGGCGAACAGCAGCCCGAAGTACGACGAGGTGAGGATCGACACCATGCTTCCGAGAGCCTGAACCTGAATGATCGTCGCCGCATCCGCGTAGCGCTGGTCGTAGAGCAACCCGACGATGGGGTGGGCCAGCACAACCATGCCGAGCGCGTAGAGCCAGCAGGGCACGATCTGCATCAGCCGGAATCGCTCCACCACACGCTTGAGGCGAACCTGGTCGCCCGACCGGTATACCTCCGCATACGCCGGCATCATGACCTTGCCGGCAATGGTCGACGAGATCCCGGCAACGAGGCAGCTGAGCCCCGTCGCCAACCCGACCAGACCGACGGTCTTTACATCCACCAGAGAGGCCATCAGCAGCTTGCTGCCTTCTCCCATCATGAAGGTCACCGTCGAGCTGAGCATGACGATCCCGCCGAGCTTGGCCACGTGGCCCAGAGACTCGCGATGCCACGCCAGACGATTGGGAGGGCCTGGAAAAAGGGTATGGCTGGAGGCGACGCCGAGCAGCGCCCCGACGACGCCGCCCCATGCCAGGCTGGCGGGTGTGGGGTGCAGATAGGCGAGCAAAGCCGTGACGCACAGGCCGATCGCCTGGCTCGACAGGTCGACCGCCACCTGCCGACGCGCGTGCGTCAGATTGCGCGATGCGAGGGCCCGCTTGGTAGAGACGAAGCTGGAAACGAGCGAGGACAGCGCCACGATGGCCATGAGGTGTGGCAGGTCCGGTTGCTTGAAGTGGTCGGCCGCCAGTCCGGACGCCGCAACCAGCGCGACGGCAACAACGATTCCCTTGATGATCTGCAAAGTCCATGCGGTGTTCATGAACTCGGCGTCGCCGCCGCGCTTGTGCACCACGATGCTCTGCGAGACGCCGAGGTCGGTGAGCATCGACACGCCGACCAGCATCGAGTAGACGATCGCCATCAGGCCGAACGCTTCGGGGAACAGCAGCCTCGTCAGGATGAGGTTGCTCACGAGCCGCAAGACTTGACTTCCTGCAAAGCTGTAAAGGGTCCAGACCCCCATCCGCTTGAGGCGTTGGCGAAAATCGCCTGTGTTCGGCACCTCGCTGGCAGCGCTCACCATTCGAAGCCTTCAAACTCCAGCCTCTGAAGACCGCAGGCCTGACGGCTCGTGACTCCCTTCGCGTGGGGCGGGTTAAGAGCCGTCTGGCTCAATCGTCGGCGGCAACGCGCGTTGGGGTGTCGCCGCAGGCTTCCACCCTCGAGCGTCAAAGAACTTAGTCCGGCCGAATTCACACCCATTCCATTTCAAAAAAGAGCCAATGAGCCACAAGAACCTCGGCGCACCGCTTCACCACGACCGCTGTCCAAGCAGGCAAACGACGCCATGAAAAGCCAAGTGCAACGCCGCCGCACCTTCGCGATCATCAGCCACCCGGACGCCGGCAAGACCACGCTGACAGAAAAGCTGCTGCTGTTCTCGGGCGCCATCCAGATCGCCGGCAGCGTCAAGGCACGCAAGGCGACTCGGCACGCGACCAGCGACTGGATGGAGATCGAGAAGCAGCGCGGTATCTCGGTGGCATCGAGTGTGATGCAGATGGAGTACCGCGATTGCGTGATCAACCTGCTCGATACCCCCGGACACCAGGACTTCAGCGAAGATACCTATCGGGTATTGACCGCAGTCGACGCCGCGCTGATGGTGATCGATGCGGCCAACGGCGTCGAGCCGCAGACCCGGCGACTGCTTCAGGTATGCCGGGCGCGCAACACCCCGATCCTCACCTTCGTCAACAAGATGGACCGCGAGGTCAAGGATCCGCTCGACCTCATGGACGAGATCGAGCGCGAGCTGGGCATGGAGGTCGTGCCATTCACCTGGCCGGTGGGCATGGGCAAGCAGTTCCACGGGGTGATGGACCTGCGCGAGAAGCAGATGCGGGTCTTCAGTCCTGGCGAAGATCGCCAGGGCGCCGATGACGAGATCCTCCTCGGTCTCGACAATCCGGCCTACGCCGAACGGTTCGGCATGCAGTACGCGCAGGCGCACGGCGAGATCGAGTTGTTGACCGACGCGGCACCTCCCTTCGACCGCGAAGCTTTCCTCTCGGGTCGGCAGACGCCGATGTTCTTCGGATCCGCCGTCAACAACTTCGGCGTGCGAGAGGTGCTCGATGCGTTGGTCGATCTGGCGCCGTCGCCGGGCGATCGCAGCGCCATCCAACGCGTCGTGCAGCCCGATGAGGGCAAGTTCACTGGCGTGGTCTTCAAGATCCAGGCCAACATGGATCCGGCGCACCGTGACCGCATTGCCTTCCTGCGCGTGGCCAGCGGTCACTTCGAGCGCGGCATGCGATTGAAGGTGGTGCGTTCGGGCAAGGAGATCAGGCCCAACACGGTGGTGAGCTTCCTCAGCCAGCGCCGCGAACTGCTCGACGAGGCCTTCGCAGGCGACATCATCGGCATCCCCAACCACGGCGTGCTGCAACTTGGCGACACCCTGACCGAAGGCGAGGCGCTGCAGTTCACCGGCCTGCCGTTCTTCGCGCCCGAGATGTTCCGCTCGGTCGAGGTGGCCGACCCCCTGCGCACCAAGCAACTGAAGGCAGGGCTCACGCAGCTGGGCGAAGAAGGCGCGATCCAGGTCTTCCGTCCGGTGGCGGGCACGGTGCTGCTGCTGGGCGCAGTCGGCCAACTGCAGTTCGAGGTGGTGGCGCATCGGCTCGAACACGAGTACGGCGTGAAGGCGCGCGTGCTTCCCAGCCGCTACCAGGTCGCGCGTTGGGTGACGGCCGAGACAGGCGAAGGGCCGGCTGCCGACGAGCGAGAGCTCAAGCGCTTCATCGACGGCAATGCCCATCGCGTCGCGTACGACGCCGTCGACGCGCCGACAGTGCTCGTCGAATACACGCCAGAGCTGCGCGCGATCGAAGCCAACTGGCCGAAGATCCGCTTCCACGCGATGCGCGAGCATGCCGGGCTGATGTTTCAGAAGCGCCTCGGGGATTGAAGCCGTGACCGCTCAGCCGTTGCCGCGGCCGCCGCGTCTGGCGCTCTATCTCGACCTGATCCGCTGGAACCGCCCGGCTGGCACCTGGCTGCTGTTGTGGCCGACGCTGTCGGCGCTGTGGATCGCGGCGCACGGATTTCCCGGCTGGCATCTGCTCGCGGTGTTCGCGCTCGGCACCTTCCTCATGCGCAGTGCCGGCTGCTGCATCAACGACGTTGCCGACCGGCGCTTCGATCGGCACGTCAAACGCACGGCGGCCCGGCCGGTGACCAGTGGCGCCATCAGCACTGCCGAGGCGCTGGCGGTCGGAGCCTCGATGGCGTTCGCCGCCTTCCTCCTGGTGCTGACCACCAATGCGATGACGGTGCTGTGGAGCGTCGGCGCTCTTGCCGTGACGGTGCTCTACCCGTACACCAAGCGCTTCTTCTCGATGCCGCAGGCCGTGCTCGGTGTGGCCTTCAGTTTCGGCATTCCGATGGCCTTCTCGGCAGTGCGTGGTGACATCCCCGCCGCAGCATGGGCCCTGATCGTTGGCAATCTGTTCTGGGTGCTGGCTTACGACACCGAGTACGCCATGGTCGACCGCGACGACGACCTGCGCATCGGCATCCGCACCTCGGCGATCACGCTCGGACGATTCGACGTCGCCGCCGTCATGGCGTTCTACTCTGCCTATCTGACCGTGTGGGGACTGGTCGGTCTGGATCTGGGTCTGGGCGCTGCGTACTTTGCCGGCCTGGGCGTGGCAGCGGCACAGGCCGCATGGCACCACCGGTTGATCGCCGATCGCTCGCGCGACGGTTGCTTCCGCGCCTTCAGGCTCAACCACTGGATCGGGCTCGCGGTGTTCGCCGGGGTGGTGCTCGATTCGATCGTCCGCACTGGCCGCTGAACGCTGGGCGAATCAGGCGCCGAACTCGTCACCCAGTTCGTTTGCGCGCTGCTGAGCCGCTTTCAGGGCGCGAAGGAACGCGGGCTTCACTGCGTCAGCTTCCAGCGAGGTGAGCGCTGCGAACGTCGTCCCACCCTTCGAGGTAACACGCTCGCGCAGTACCGCAGGCGGATCATCGCTTTGCCGGGCCAGCGAGGTGGCCCCGCTGAACGTGGCGAGCGCCAGCTGGCGTGCGGCCTCGGGTGTCAGCCCCATCGACACCCCGGATTCGATCAACGCTTCGAGCACATAGAAGACATAAGCCGGGCCAGAGCCCGACAGCGCCGTCACCGCGTCGAGCAGAGGTTCGTCATCGACCCACACGAGTTGACCTGTCGGCGCAAGCAAGGCCTCGACCTGCATGCGCTCCGAGCTCGACACTGCCGGCCTCGCATACAGCCCCGAGATGCCCTCGCCGATCAGCGCCGGCGTATTCGGCATCGAGCGAACGACTCTGTCGGTGCCTAAGGCCTTTGTGATCGCGTCGCTGCGTATGCCGGCCATGACGCTCAGTTGCAGCGCCTGCGCAACATAGGGTGCGCAAGCTGCCGCGGCCTCGCGAAAGCCCTGCGGCTTCACCGCCCAGACCACGGTACCCGCCACGGCAAGGGCAGTTCCGGCTTCGGCCAGACACGTGACCCCGAAACGCTCGCTGAGCGACTGGCGCTGCGAGGGCTGGGGCTCGACGACGAGCACCGAGTCGGCAGACCATCCGTTGCGCAGCAACCCCCCGATGAGTGCGGACGCCATGTTGCCGCCGCCGATGAAGGCGATGGGTTGCCGGGCGTGTTCTACAGGCGAGCTCATGCGCCACGACTGTAGCGGGCTGGGTGGCGGCGAATCCGTGATGACGTCCGTGGGTGACGTCGCGGAGTTCGGAATGTCAAGAGTTGCGGGCCCGTTCAGCGCGCACCGAACACTGCGGTACCGACCCGCACCAGCGTGCTGCCTTCCAGGATCGCCGCCTCGAGATCCGCACTCATGCCGATCGACAGCGTGTCGAGCGCCAGGCCGTCGGACCTGAGCGATTCGAAGACGCGCCGCATGCGGGCATGCGGCGCTCGCCGCGATACCTCGTCTGCTGCCGGCTCGGGGATGGCCATCAAGCCGCGCAGTCGAACCCGAGGGAGCTCCGCCACAGCCTTGGCCACAGCGGGCAACTCCTCGAGCGTGAAACCGCTCTTGGTCGACTCGCCGCTGATGTTGACCTGAAGGCACAACTGCAGCGGCGGCAGGCCTTCGGGTCGCTGTTCACTCAGCCGCTCGGCGATCTTCAGACGATCAACCGAATGCACCCAGTCGAAGTGCTCGGCGACCACCCGGGTCTTGTTGCTCTGCAGCGGCCCGATCAGGTGCCACTCGATCGCGCCGCGCAAGTCGGCGAGCGCGGCGATCTTGTCGACACCTTCCTGAACGTAGTTCTCGCCGAAGGCCCGCTCGCCGGCAGCATGGGCAGCGCGAACGTCAGACGCGGGAAAGGTCTTGCTCACCGACAACAACCGTACCGATTGCACGGACCGCTCGGCAAGGGCGCAAGCGGCGGCGATGCGAGCGTGCACTTTTTGTAAGTTCTGTTCGATCGTCGCCATAATCGATGCGAGTATCAGGTCCCCGACGACGTTGCTCGAACCTCCGCCTCCGGCAAATCCGCGACCGAGTCGCTCACGCCCCAAGCGAGCCCCATGGACATCACCCAACTTCTGGCGTTCTCGGTCAAGAACAAGGCGTCCGACCTGCACCTGTCGGCGGGTCTCCCGCCGATGATCCGCGTCCACGGCGATGTGCGTCGCATCAACGTCGATCCCCTCGAGCACAAGGATGTGCACTCGATGGTCTACGACATCATGAACGACTCGCAGCGCAAGGTGTACGAGGAAACGCTCGAATCCGACTTCTCTTTCGAAATCCAGGGCCTTGCGCGCTTCCGGGTCAACGCGTTCAATCAGAGCCGGGGCGCAGGAGCCGTGTTCCGGACGATTCCGTCGAAGATCCTGACGCTCGAGCAACTCAACACCCCGAAGATCTTTGCCGAACTCGCCCTCAAGCCACGTGGAATGGTCCTGGTCACCGGACCGACCGGCTCAGGCAAGTCGACCACGCTGGCAGCCATGGTGAACCACCTCAATGAGAACGAGTACGGGCACGTGCTGACCGTAGAGGACCCGATCGAGTTCGTTCACGAGTCAAAAAAGTGCCTCATCAACCAGCGCGAGGTGGGCCACCAGACGCTCAGCTTCGCGAACGCTCTTCGGGCTGCCCTGCGCGAAGACCCCGACGCCATCCTCGTCGGCGAGATGCGCGATCTCGAAACCATCCGCCTTGCGCTGACTGCCGCCGAGACAGGTCACCTGGTGTTCGGAACCCTGCACACCTCCAGCGCTGCCAAGACCGTCGACCGGATCATCGACGTGTTCCCGGCAGCCGAGAAGGAGATGGTTCGCGCGATGCTGTCCGAGTCTCTTGTCGGCGTCATCTCGCAGACGCTGTGCAAGACCAAGGACGGCAGTGGCCGGGTCGCAGCCCACGAAATCATGCTTGGCACTGCAGCCATCCGCAACCTGATACGCGAGAGCAAGATCGCCCAGATGTACTCAGCGATCCAAACCGGCAACAGCGTGGGAATGCAGACGCTCGACCAGAACCTCACTGATCTGGTGCGCCGCAACTTGGTATCACCGGCCGAAGCGCGATCGAAGGCGAAGTTCCCGGAGAACTTCCCCGGCTGAGCGGGCCATGGTCGCCGCGACCGGCAGCCTGTGGTGACAGCAGCGAACTGAACACATCCACCAACGGAAGACAGCGCCATGGAACGCGATCAAGCTTCGAAGTTCGTCAACGATCTGTTGCGGCTGATGGTGTCGCGCAACGGGTCCGATCTGTTCCTTACAGCCGACTTCCCGCCTGCGATCAAGGTCGACGGCAAAGTCACGAAGGTCTCACCGCAGCCGCTGACCGGTCAGCACACCGTCGCGCTGGCACGCGCGGTGATGAATGACAAGCAGTCGGGAGAGTTCGAGCGCACGAAGGAATGCAACTTCGCGATCTCACCGCAAGGGATCGGTCGCTTCCGTGTCAATGCATTCATGCAGCAGGGCCATGTCGGTCTGGTGATACGGACCATTCCGCAGACGCTGCCGACCATTGACAGCCTGAACCTGCCCAAGGTACTCAAGGACATCGCCATGGGCAAACGCGGTTTGGTGATCTTCGTCGGCGCGACGGGATCGGGCAAGACGACGTCGCTGGCGGCGATGGTCGACTACCGCAATGAGAACTCCTTTGGCCACATCATCACCGTCGAGGACCCGGTGGAGTTTGTCCATCCACACAAGAACTGCATCGTCACCCAGCGGGAAGTCGGGATCGACACCGACGGTTGGGAGCAGGCACTGAAGAACACCCTGCGTCAGGCGCCAGACGTCATCCTGATGGGCGAGATTCGCGACCGCGAGACGATGGAGCACGCGGTCGCCTTCGCCGAGACCGGTCACCTGTGCATGGCCACGCTGCACGCCAACAGTTCCAACCAGGCGCTCGACCGGATCATCAATTTCTTCCCTGAAGAGCGGCGAGCGCAGTTGTTGATGGACCTCTCGCTGAACCTGCGGGGCTTGGTGTCGCAGCGCCTGCTTCCGCGCCAGGAGGGCAGGGGACGGATCGCAGCAGTCGAAGTCATGTTGAACTCTCCGTTGATCTCCGACCTGATCTCCAAGGGCGAGGTGGCCGAGATCAAGGAAGTCATGAAGCGCTCTCGCGAAGGCGGGATGCAAACCTTCGACCAAAGCCTCTTCGACCTCTACGAGAACCGGTCGGTCACCTATGAAGACGCGATCCGCAACGCCGATTCGGTGAACGACCTGAGGCTTCAGATCAAGCTCCACAGCCAGCGCGCGCGCAACCCCGACCTCGCGGCCGGCACCGAGCACATGAGCATCGTCTGAGCCGAAAGCCACATCCCTTGCGCAACTACGAACAGGTTCCTCCGGAACGCGTCGCCTTCATCGGCCTGGGAGTGATGGGCTACCCGATGGCCGGTCATCTGGCCCGTGCGGGACATCAGGTCACGGTCTACAACCGCACTCGCGCAAAGGCGGACGCCTGGTCGGCAGAGCACGGCGGATCGTCAGCATCCACGCCGCGAGAGGCCGCGGCGGGCGCGTCGCTGGTGTTCGTGTGCGTCGGCAATGACGACGATCTGCGTTCGGTGGTGCTGGGGCCAAACGGCGCTTTTGCCGGCATGTCGCGAGGCGCAGTGCTGGTGGACCACACCACCGCGTCAGCCAACGTCGCGCGCGAACTCAGCGCCCACGCTGTAACCCTTGGTTTGCACGTCGTCGACGCACCAGTGTCCGGTGGCAACCTGGGAGCCATCAACGGCGCGCTGACCGTGATGTGCGGCGGTGAAGTCGCGGCTTTCGACCGTACCCGCCCCGTGGCGATGAGCTTCGCGAAGGCCATGTCGCTCCTGGGCCCGAGTGGTGCCGGTCAGCTCGCCAAGATGGTCAACCAGATTGCCATCGCGGGGCTCGTTCAGGGACTGTCCGAGGCGATTGCCTTTGGCGAGAAGGCTGGTCTCGACATGCGCGAAGTGATCGCAGTCATTGGCAAGGGCGCGGCGCAGAGTTGGCAGATGGACAACCGCGGTCCGACCATGATCGACAACAAGTTCGACTTCGGTTTCGCCGTCGACTGGATGCGCAAGGACCTTGGGCTCGTGCTCGACGAGGCCCGTCGCAACGGCGCGCAACTCCCAGTCGCTGCGCTCGTCGATCAGTTCTACGCCGATGTTCAGGCGAATGGTGGTCAGCGCTGGGACACGTCCAGCCTGATCACACGGCTGCGCTGACACGCGTCTGATTTCGATGCGGGCGACGCAGCGCCCGATTCAGCGATCCGTGCGCCGCGGTTCCTACTTCGGCGCCGGCTTCGGCTGCAACTCGGCCAGTTCGGCTTCGGTGATGACCTCGAACACCCGAACCACCTTCTTCACTCCACTGACCCGTCGCGTCACCTCGGCGGCCCTCGCGGCTTCACGCTCAGTCACTCGCCCCATCAGGTAGACAGTTCCTCTGTCTGTCACCACCTTGAAGGCATTGACCTGCAGGTCCTTGGTGTCGACGATCGCCGCCTTGACCTTGCCGGTCAGGATGCTGTCGCTACCGAGCGATTGAGAGGTCAGCGCACTTGCAACGGTGGCCTCATTGACTGTCGAGCGGACGTTCTCGATCTTGGCAACGGTCTGCTCGGCAAGTGCCTTGTCGGCCTCACTCGTGGTTTCGCCTGTGATGAGCGCCAACTGATTGAAGCTGGCAACGCTCAATCTCGCCCGATCGCCTGGCGCCTCGCGCAGCCGGTTGTAGGCCTTCAACTCGATGGACTGGTCCTCGATCTGCGACCCCGAGGTGCGCCGATCGGTGTAGACCACCGCGCCGCCCAAAGCAGCGCCCCCCATCACGAGCGGAATGCATCCGGTCAGCGATGTCGTTGCCAACGCCCCGAGCAACACCGCCATGGCACAACGTGCACTCTGACTCATTCCTGTTCTCCCAGTAGCTGCTGATCCACCGCATCGCAGATGCAGTGCAGCGTCAAAAGATGAATTTCCTGAATGCGTGCGGTACGGTCGTGCGGCACGCAAATGTGCACATCGGTGTCGGTCAGGGCCGACTTCATCGCGCCTCCTCCCTTGCCGGTGAGCGCAACGACGGTCATGTCCTTGAGGTGAGCCGCTTCCACCGCTGCCAGCACGTTGGGTGATTGCCCGCTGGTGCTGATCGCGATCAGAACGTCGGACGGATTGCCGAGCGCCTGAACCTGCTTCGAGAAGATCGCGGCGAAGTTGTAGTCGTTGCCGATGGCGGTGAGGACCGAGGTGTCGGTGGTCAGGGCAATCGCCGCCAACCCCGGGCGCTCTCGCTCGAAACGCCCGACAAACTCAGCCGCAAAGTGCTGCGCATCGCTCGCTGACCCGCCGTTGCCGCAGACCAGCACCTTGCCGCCCGAAGTGATGCACCCGACCACCGCATCGACCGCATCGGCGATCGACTTGCTGAGCGCTTCCGCGCAAGCGTACTTGAGGTCGGCGCTATCGAAGAACTGTTGCTGGATGCGTTGCTCGACCATGGGAATTGATCATATGACAGGGCCTCTGGGTGAAGGTTCCGCCCCATCGAGCACCATCATGAGGCGTCAAAGGCCGCGCGAATCCAGTCGATGCGATCCCCGTCGATCGTCACGACGTCGAAGCGACACGGCGGCGGCACCGGCCATGTACGAAGGAAACAGGTCGCAGCGAACACCACGCGGCGCTGCTTCGTTGCGCTCACGCTGCCCGCCGCGCCACCATAGGCCATCGATTTCCGCGCGCGCACCTCGACGAACACCAACGTGCCGTCGCGATCGCGAAGGATCAGATCGATTTCTCCACCACGTGCCGCGGGTCCGCGTGCGACACGATAATTTCGCTGCACGAGCGAAAGCCCCTGCCGGGTCAGATGCGCCAGCGCCAGCGCCTCCCCGTCATCACCGATCGCCTTCGTCGTGACCACTCCCCCAGACTCCCTCGTGCTTCAGGCCGCCGCCGCGGCGGCGGGTGGTCAGCAGTATCCAGCGGGCACGCTGTACCTGGTGGCGACACCCATCGGCAACCTGGCCGACATCACCCTGCGTGCGATCCATGTCCTGTCGATCGTGGACGTGGTGGCCTGCGAAGACACCCGTCACAGCGCACCGCTGCTGCGCTATCTGGGGCTCGACAAACCGCTCGTCGCATTGCATCAACACAACGAGCACGGCGCCGCCGCATCGCTGGTGCATTGCCTGCAGCGGGGCGAGCGTGTGGCGTACATCAGCGACGCGGGAACACCAGCGGTCAGCGACCCGGGAGCGGTCCTGGTCGACGCCGCCCGCGCCGTCGGCATACCTTGCGTTGCGGTACCCGGTGCCAGCAGCGTGCTGGCGGCCATCAGCGTGGCGGGCGACACGCACGGAGGCGGCTTTCGATTTGTCGGCTTCCTGCCAGCCAAAGGACAAGAGCGCGAGTCGGCGGTGCATTTGCTAGGTCGAGAAGCCGATACCCAGGTGCTCTTCGAGGCACCGCACCGCATCGAGGCGCTGTGCAAGTCCCTCGCTGTGGCGTGTGGCCCGCGGGTGGTGACGGTGTGCCGCGAGTTGACCAAGCAGTTCGAAACCGTCGCCACCATGCCGGCCACCGAGCTCCCAGGCTGGCTTGGCGCTGACTCGAACCGTCAGCGCGGGGAGTTCGTCGTGGTTCTGCACGCCGTCGTCAGTCCCACGGCCAACGATGCGGAGCTGCGCAGGGACATGGTGTTGCGAGCACTGATGGCCGAGTTGCCGCTCAAGCAGGCGGTGTCTCTCGCGGCGCAGTTGTGTGACGCACCGCGCAATGCGCTTTACGCGCGTGCGCTCGAGCTCAGGAACGAAGGGCCGCAAGGCGACTCCTAGAATGAATCCGACTCTTCAGGACACCACTGCATGATCTCCCGCGAACCCACCATCGAGCGTTTGGCCGTCGCCAACCAGTTGCTCATCGAACCGTTTGGACTGAGCGAACGGGTGCTGTCAGAGGCGCTGCAGACGATCGCCACGCACCGCATCGACGACGCCGACCTCTACTTCCAGTACACCCGCAGCGAGGGCTGGAGCCTGGAGGAAGGCATCGTGAAGAGCGGCAGCTTCAGCATCGATCAGGGCGTGGGCGTTCGTGCCGTGGCGGGCGAGAAGACAGCCTTCGCCTACTCGGACGACATCTCCGAAGCAGCGTTGCTGGACGCCGCACGCACCGTGCGCACGATTGCATCTGCTGGCCAGAGTCGTCGGGTGAAGGTCGGTACGGCGGCGAAAGTCAGTGCCAGCCGGTCGCTGTATGGGCCGCTCGACCCGATCGCTTCACTCGACAGCACCCAGAAGGTCGCGTTGCTCGAGCGAGTCGAGCGCATGGCGCGTGCGAAGGATCCGCGCATCAAGCAGGTGATGGCGAGCCTCGCCGGCGAGTACGACGTTGTGCTGATCGCCCGCGCCGACGGCACGCGCGCCGCCGACGTCAGGCCACTGGTGCGATTGAGCGTCACCGTGATTGCCGAGCAGACGGTCGACGGCGCCGTCCGGCGGGAAACCGGCAGCAGCGGCGGCGGTGGCCGCTCCGGGTATGGGTACTTCGACGACGCGGTGATCCGCAGCTACGTCGACGATGCGGTCAAGGCGGCGCTCACCAATCTGGAATCGCGCCCTGCAAAGGCAGGCGAGATGAGTGTCGTGCTGGGCGCTGGCTGGCCAGGGATCCTTCTTCACGAGGCCATCGGCCATGGGCTGGAGGGCGACTTCAATCGCAAGGGCTCCAGCGCCTTCAGCGGGCGCATAGGACAGCGCGTCGCGGCCAAAGGCGTGACGGTGCTCGATGACGGCACGCTGCCCGATCGCCGCGGCTCGCTCAATGTCGATGACGAAGGCAATGCCAGCCAGCGCAACGTGCTGATCGAAGACGGCATCCTTCGGGGCTACATCCAGGACGCGATGAATGCGCGGCTGATGGGTGTCAAACCCACGGGCAATGGCCGCCGCGAAAGCTATGCCGCCGTGCCCATGCCGCGAATGACCAACACCTACATGCTTCCCGGCACGAAGACCAAGGAAGAGATCATTGCGGGTCTGAAGCGCGGGCTGTACGCCACCAACTTCGGCGGCGGCTCGGTCGACATCACCAGTGGCAAGTTCGTGTTCTCCGCCAGCGAGGCGTTCTGGGTCGAGAACGGAAAAATCAAGTACCCGGTCAAGGGCGCCACGCTGATCGGCAATGGGCCCGATGCCTTGACCCGGGTGAGCATGATCGGCAACGACATGAAGCTCGACACCGGCGTGGGCACCTGCGGCAAGGAGGGACAGAGCGTGCCGGTCGGGGTGGGTCAGCCGACCCTGCGCATCGACGGACTGACGGTCGGCGGCACGGCCTGAGGTGCTGCCGACAGTTCGCGTGCTACATTGCCTCCATCATGATTCGGCGCCTGTTTTTCTTTGGCTACTTTTGGATCTTCACCCGCACCGGCGGCGAAGAGGCAAGCGCGTAGACACTGAAACAGCACGCAAACCGAATCGACAAACCGCCGGGCTCACACCCGGCGGTTTTTTTTCGGCTGACGGCACAGACCGATCACCCCCGCAACCCTCAATACCGCTTCACACGACCCACGGAGCCCGACATGTCCGACCACCGCAACCCCGCCGCAGATGGCCGCTACGCCCTCAGCGAGAAGACCAGTCAAACCGATGACGAGCGCATCCAGGATGTGACGCCACTGCCGCCGCCCGAGCACCTGATCCGCTTCTTCCCGATTCGCGGGACACCGGTGGAGTCGCTCGTTGCCGACACGCGCCGTCGCATCCGCCAAATCATGTCCGGCGAAGACGACCGGTTGCTGCTGATCATCGGGCCCTGCTCGATCCACGACCCCGCCGCGGCTATCGAATACGCCCGGCGGCTGAAGGTCGAGCGCGATCGGCACGCGGAGCATCTCGAGATCGTGATGCGGGTCTACTTCGAGAAGCCGCGCACCACCGTCGGCTGGAAGGGGCTGATCAACGACCCGTACCTCGACGAGAGCTACCGCATCGATGAAGGTCTGCGCATGGGTCGGCAGTTGCTGGTCGAGATCAACCGCCTGGGGGTGCCGGCAGGCAGCGAGTTCCTCGACGTGATCTCGCCCCAGTACCTGGGTGACCTGATCGCCTGGGGCGCCATCGGCGCTCGCACGACCGAAAGCCAGGTCCACCGCGAACTGTCTTCGGGCCTGTCAGCACCCATCGGGTTCAAGAACGGCACCGACGGCAACATCCGCATCGCGACAGACGCCATCCAGGCGGCAGCGCGGCCGCATCACTTCCTGAGCGTGCATAAGAACGGCCAGGTCGCGATCGTCGAGACACGTGGCAACAGCGACTGCCACCTGATCCTGCGCGGCGGCAAGGCGCCCAATTTCGACGCGGAGCACGTCGCCGCGGCATGTCGTGATCTCGAAGCAGCGAAGCTGCCGCCTCACCTGATGGTCGACTGCTCGCACGCCAACAGCAGCAAGCAGCACGAGAAGCAGGTCGACGTGGCAAGAGACATCGCGAACCAGTTGGCCGGCGGCAGCCGAAGCATCTTCGGGGTGATGGTCGAAAGCCACCTCAACGCGGGTGCGCAGAAGTTCAGTCCGGGCAAGGACGATCCGAGTCGTCTGACCTACGGCCAGAGCATCACCGACGCCTGCCTGGGCTGGGATGACTCGTTGACGGTGATCGAGGCGCTGAGCAGCGCGGTGCAGGCTCGCCGGCGCTGAACACCGCAGCGACTAGGCCTCGCCGGCTTGGGCCTTCTTCAGCCTATCGCTCTGCCAGTAGACGTCGTCGCCACCCAGGCCGTCGAGGTTCGCGCGATTGAGCACTCGCGCCAAGACGAACAGAAGATCGCTCAGCCGGTTCAGGTAGTGGAGCGGCTCGTCGCGCACCTTCTCGACAAGGGACAGGGCCACCACCGTGCGTTCAGCCCGACGAGCGATGGTGCGCGCCACATGCGCGAGCGCTGCGCTGCGCGTGCCGGCCGGCAGGATGAATTCCTGAAGTCGGGGCAACTGCTCGTTGTGATCAGCAAGGGCTTGATCAAGAACCACTACCGCCTCAGGCTTGAGCAGCGTGTAGCCCGGAATCGAGAGTTCGCCGCCCAGGTTGAACAGCTCGTGCTGAACGACGACGAGCAAGGTTCGCACGTCCGCCGGAAGCGGCTCGGCCAGCAGCACGCCCAGTTGCGAATTGAGCTCGTCGACATCGCCCATGGCATGGACGCGCAGGCTGTCTTTCGAGACTCGGCTGCCGTCGCCGAGGCCGGTGCTGCCGTCGTCGCCGGTGCGGGTGGTGATCTGGGTGAGTCGGTGGGCCATGTGCGTTGCCGGTGATCGCGGGAGGCCCGAAGTATCAGGTGTTCTGCGGGGCGCTCACCGACCAGCGCTTGCTGACCTCACCGACAGCATTGACGCTTTCGAGGTGGACACCGAAGCCCCACAGCCGCGCAACGTGCTTCAGGACTTCCTGCGCGCCATCGTTGAGCGGTCGATCGTTGTGCTGCGTGTGACGCAGCGTCAGTGATCGGTCGCCGCGCAGGTTCACCGCCCAGACCTGGATGTTGGGCTCGCGACTGCCCAGGTCGTACTGGCGCGACAGCGCCTCGCGCACCGCGCGGTAGCCGGCGTCGTCGTGGATCGCCGAGACCTGCAATTCGCTGTCGTTCTCGTCGTCGACGATCGCGAACAGACGCAACTCGCGCATCAGGTTCGGCGAGAGGTACTGGCCGACGAAGCTCTCGTCCTTGAAGTTGCGCATGGCGTGATCGAGCGTCTCGAGCCAGTCCGAGCCGGCGATGTCCGGGAACCACGCGCGATCCTCGTCGGTCGGGTGCTCGCACACCCGCTTGATGTCGGTGTACATCGCGAACCCCAGCGCATAGGGGTTGATGCCGCTGTAAGCGCGGTGGCCGACCGGCGGCTGGAATACCACGTTGGTGTGCGACTTCAGCCACTCGATCATCACGCCGTCGGTCAGATGCCCGTCGTCGTACATGGTGTTGAGCAGGTGGTGATGCCAGAAGGTCGCCCAGCCTTCGTTCATGACCTGCGTCTGGCGCTGCGGGTAGAAGTACTGCGCCACCTTGCGCACGATGCGAACGATCTCGCGCTGCCAGGGCTCGAGCAGCGGCGCGTTCTTCTCGATGAAGTACAGCAGGTTCTCCTGCGGCTCTTCCGGGAAACGCTTGACCTGTGCCTCGTCGGACGACTTGTCGGCGTTCTTGCCGAACTTCGGCGGCAGCGTTCGCCACATGTCGTTGACCTGCCGCTGCGCATAGGCCTCGCGTTCGGTGCGGCGCGCCTGCTCCTGGGCGAGGCTCAGCTTGCTGGGCCGACGGTAGCGGTCCACGCCGTGATTCATCAGCGCGTGGCAGCTGTCGAGTGTCTCCTCGACCGCCTGCAGGCCTTGGCGCTGTTCGCACTCGGCGACATAGTTCTTCGCATAGACGAGGTAATCGATGATCGACGACGCATCGGTCCACATGCGGAACAGGTAGTTGCCCTTGAAGAAGCTGTTGTGGCCGTAGGCGGCGTGGGCGATCACCAGGGCCTGCATGGCCATCGTGTTCTCCTCCATCAGGTAGCTGATGCAGGGGTTGGAGTTGATGACGATCTCATAGGCCAGCCCCATGTGGCCGCGGCGGTAGTTCTTCTCCGTCGAGATGAACTCCTTGCCGTAGCTCCAGTGGCGGTAGTTCACCGGCATGCCGACCGAGGCGTAGGCATCCATCATCTGTTCGGCAGTGATGATCTCGAGCTGGTTCGGGTAGGTGTCCAACCCGAAGCGTTCGGCCGTCTGCCGGATCACCGCGTGATAGGCCTCGATCGACTCGAACGACCAGTCATTCGATGCGGGCAGCGGCACGGCGGCCTTCGGCGGCGTGACAACGTCGGCCGCCCGCTTGACACGGCCGGCTCGATCCTTCACCACGCCATCGAAGACGTCGGGAGTGGGGTCTTTGACCGCCGGGATCGGCGCCTGATTCGTTGCTGCTTCGCGTGGCTGATCTGCTGCGTCGCCAAACAGAGGGGCCTGACTCATGCGGGGGTTCCCTCCTTCTTGAACAGATCACGAAACACCGGATAGATCTGCGATGCGGCAGTCGCCTTGCGCACGGCAAACACCTTGCTCTCGGCCGACAGCGCTGCGTACTCGTCCCACAGGTTCTGCTCCTCCTCGGCCACCTGCACATAGGCGAAGTAGCGGCACAAGGGCAGGATCTTGCCGGCCAGCAGTTCGCGGCAGCGTCCGCTGTCGTGGTGCCAGTTGTCGCCGTCGCTCGCCTGCGCGCCGTAGATGTTCCATTCGCTCGTCGGATAGCGGGACCGTGCGATCTCGTCCATCAGCACCAACGCGCTCGACACCACCGTGCCGCCGGTCTCGGTCGAGTGAAAGAAGTTCTGCTCGTCGACTTCTTGCGCCTGTGTGTGATGGCGGATGAAGACGATGTCGATCTTCTCGTAGTGCCGCGTCAGGAACAGGTAGAGCAGGATGAAGAAGCGCTTGGCCAGGTCCTTGCGCGATTCGTCCATCGAGCCCGACACGTCCATCAGGCAGAACATCACCGCCTTGGACGTCGGCATCGGAACGCGCACCCGACTGCGGTAACGCAAGTCGATCGGATCCAGGTAGGGAATCCGCGAGAGGCGTGCACGCAGCGCTTCGATCTCGAGCCTGAGCGGCGCGATCTCGTGGGCGTGCGGGTTCGGGTCGGGGTGCCGCAGCAGGTGATCGAGGTGGTCTTCAAGGCGATGGAGTTCGCGCCGCGACTCGCTGCCAATCGCGATGCGCCGGCCGATCGCACCGCGCATCGAACGCACCACATGCAGATTGTTGGGCGTGCCGTCGCTGCTGTAGCCAGCGCGGTGGGTCTTGAACTCGGGCGTCTCGGCCAGGGTCGTTCGCGCGAGATTGGGCAGCGCCAGGTCTTCGAAGAAGACCTGCATGAACTCTTCCTTGCTCAGGTGGAAGACGAAGTCGTCGTCGCCCTCCCCAGAATCACTCGCCTGACCGCTGCCCTGACCACCGCCTTGGCCGCCCTTGGGCCGGGCGATGCGGTCGCCTCGCATGTACTCCTCGTTGCCGGGGTGGACCATCTCGCGCCGCCCACCCGGGCCGTGGCCGAAGACCGGCTCGGAGATGTCGCGCTTGGGGATGTGGATGTCCTCGCCCTGCGCCAGGTCGCGAATGCTGCGCCCATCGACGGCGCGCTTGACGGCCTCGCGGATCTGCTCCTTGTGGCGCCTGAGAAACCGCTCCCGGTTGCCGATCGATTTGTTCTTGCCCGCAAGGCGCCGGTCGATGATCTGCTGGAACATGAAGTCCTTTCGGGGCGGCAGGACCTCAGCTCGATTTGCGCACGCGCAGGTACCACTCGCACAACAGGCGCACCTGCTTGCCGGTGTAGCCCTTGGCAACCATGCGGGTGACGAAGTCCTCGTGCTTCTTCGCCTCGTCGGCGCTCGCCTTGGCATTGAAGCTGATGACCGGCAACAACTCTTCGGTGTTGCTGAACATCTTCTTCTCGATGACGGTGCGCAGCTTCTCGTAGCTCGTCCACACCGGGTTGTTGCCGGCATTGTTGGCGCGTGCACGCAGGACGAAATTGACGATCTCGTTGCGGAAGTCCTTCGGGTTGGAGATGCCCGCAGGCTTCTCGATCTTCTCGAGTTCGCCGTTCAACGACGCGCGGTCGAACACCTCACCGGTATCGGTGTCACGGTACTCGTGATCCTGGATCCAGTAGTCGGCATAGGTCACGTACCGGTCGAAGATGTTCTGGCCGTACTCGGAATAGCTCTCCAGGTACGCCGTCTGGATCTCCTTGCCGATGAACTCGGCATAGCGCACCGAGAGATGTTCCTTGATGAACGCGAGGTACTTCTGCTCGGTCTCGGCAGGAAACTGCTCGCGCTCGATCTGCTGCTCGAGCACATACATCAAATGCACCGGGTTGGCGGCGACTTCAGTGCTGTCGAAGTTGAAGACCTTGCTGATGATCTTGAAGGCGAAGCGTGTGGAGATACCGCTCATGCCTTCGTCGACGCCGGCGTAGTCGCGGTACTCCTGGAAGCTCTTGGCACGCGGATCGGTGTCCTTCAGGTTCTCGCCATCGTAGACCAGCATCTTCGAATAGAGGCTCGAGTTCTCGGGCTCCTTCAGCCGGGTGAGCACAGCGAACTGGCTCATCATCTTCAGCGTGCCGGGCGCGCATGTCGCCTGGGCGAGCGACGAGCCGCGCAGCAGCTTCTCGTAGATCTTCACCTCTTCGCTGACACGCAGGCAATAGGGCACCTTGACGATGTAGATGCGGTCGAGGAACGCCTCGTTGTTCTTGTTGTTGCGGAACGCCTTCCACTCGCTCTCGTTGCTGTGCGCCAGCACCACGCCGTCGAACGGGATCGCGCCGAAGCCTTCGGTGCCCTTGAAGTTGCTTTCCTGCGTGGCCGTGAGCAACGGGTGCAGCACCTTGATCGGCGCCTTGAACATCTCGACGAACTCGAGCAGACCCTGGTTGGCCAGGCACAACCCGCCCGAGAAGCTGTAGGCGTCGGGGTCGTCCTGCGCGAAGGTTTCGAGCTTGCGTATGTCGACCTTGCCGACGAGGCTCGAGATGTCCTGATTGTTCTCGTCGCCCGGCTCCGTCTTGGCGATACCGATCTGCTTGAGCACCGACGGGTAGCGCTTGACGACCTTGAACTGGCGGATGTCTCCGCCGTACTCCTCGAGCCGCTTCACTGCCCAAGGCGACAACACGCGCTGCAGGTATCGGCGCGGGATGCCGTACTCCTTCTCGAGGATCGGTCCGTCCTCGGCGGCGTCGAACAAGCCCAGAGGCGATTCGTTCACCGGCGAGCCCTTGATCGCGTAGAACGGCACCTGCTGCATGAGCTGCTTCAGTCGCTCGGCGATGCTGCTCTTGCCGCCGCCGACCGGGCCAAGCAGATAGAGGATCTGCTTCTTTTCCTCGAGCCCTTGTGCCGCGTGGCGGAAGTAGCTCACCACCTGCTCGATGGCGTCTTCCATGCCGTAGAACTCGGCGAAGGCGGGGTAGATCTTGATGACCTTGTTGGCGAACAACCGAGAGAGCCGCTGGTCATTGCGGGTGTCGACGGCCTGCGGCTCGCCGATGGCCTGAAGCATGCGCTCCGCGGCGGTGGCGTAGGCCACCTTGTTGCGCTTGCACTCGGCGAGGTACTCCTCGATCGAGAGTTCCTCTTCGCGCGTTCGCTCGAAACGGGCGGAGAAGTTGCTGATCACATCCATGGGGTTCTCCTGTCGGCCGTGAAGGCAATGGCCAGGCTCATGGCCTGGTCACCGTCTGGGGAAGTTCTGATGAAGTCCTAACTTCAGGGCTCCATCAGAGCTTTCCGCGACACCCGCATCGTCGGATTCCAGCTTCGACCAAAGAACGTGTTGTGAAGTCCAGAGAAGAGGCTCGACAACAGTCCACTTCAACCTTCTCCTTCGAACAGTATCAGCAATTTACATGCCCCTGCAGAACACGGCGGCTGTCCCAGTACTGCGCTCAGGGACTCGCGCCCACGCCCTCCGGTTCCATCAATCGCAGAGATCCACCAGCGCTGCTGTGGCATCAACACCAAAGCTGCTGTGACACCAACATCAATCCGCTCGAACCGCGGACGGCCGACAGCAGTCGCCGCCATCACGCTGCGCGTCTAGCATCGACGGATGAACGAGAACTTCATTGAGCATGCTGAGCGCGTCTGGGCGGGCATGGGGTCGTTGGCCCACGCCGGATTGCGCATCAGCGTCATCGTGACCGTGGCGTGGGTCGTCATCGTCCTGCTGCAGCGAGCCATCAAGGTCTTCCGCCTCCGCGTGGCGAGCCGCCTCGACGATCGCGAAGCGATCCAGCGGGTGCAGACCTTGGGGCGGGTGTTCAAGTACCTCGCTGCCGTGGTGGTCTCTCTCATCGCCGGCACCTTTGTCCTCAGCGAACTGGGCATTTCCGTAGCACCGATCCTCGGCGCGGCCGGGGTGGTCGGACTGGCCATCGGCTTCGGCGCGCAGAGCCTGGTGAAGGACTACGTCACCGGCTTCTTCCTCCTCCTCGAGAACCAGATCCGTCAAGGCGACATGGTGACGATCGGGGGCCACACCGGGTTGGTCGAGGTGGTGACCCTGCGCTACGTGCAACTGCGCGACTACAACGGCCATGTGCACTTCGTTCCGAACGGACAGATCACGACCGTGACGAACATGACCCGCGGGTTCACCAATGCAGTGGTCGATGCGCGGGTGGCATATCGCGAGGACGTCGATGAGGTCATGGACGTCATGCGGGAGGTGGCTCGAGAACTTAGGGCCGACGCGGTGTTCGGCGCGTTGATCCTCGACGATCTGGACATGGCTGGCGTCGACCGCTGGGACGATTCGGCAGTGGTCATCCGCTGCCGTTTGAAGTGCAGTACGGTCGAATCATGGCGGGTGCGGCGCGAGTTCCTTCGGCGCTTGAAGCAAGCTTTCGATGCTCACGGCATCGAGATTCCCTATCCACACCTCACGATGTACACCGGGAAGGACAGGAACGCTGGTGCGCCACAGAGACCCGCTCGGCTTCAGCCTGCCGACCTGCAGGCGTCGAACGAGCGTTCCGCAGATTGATTCGACACGGCGCAAAACTCGGCGCCGAAGAGCAGCGCCGCTGAAGCAGCGTCGTCAGCGCTTGGCGAGCCCGAGCTTGTCGAGCAGACCGTTGAGCTCGTCGAGCGAGGCAAATGCGATCGCCACCTCGCCCTGTTCACCTCTGGCCGTTCGTCGCTTGATGCGGACTTCGACCTTCGCTGTGAGCGCATCGGAGAGCTCTTGCTCGATGCGCTGCACATCGCGCGACGCGGCGGTGCGGACCTTGCCCGCGGGCTTGTGCCGGTGATCGGTGGCGGCACGGGCGACAAGCCGCTCGGCCTCGCGCACGCTGAGCTTCTTCGCGACGATCTCGCCAGCGGCGAGGATCTGTGCCGCCGCATCGAGGGGCAAGAGCGCTCGAGCGTGCCCCATGTCGATATCGCCGGCCATCAACATCTGCTGTACGGGCTCGGTGAGCTGAAGCAGCCGCAGCAGATTGCTCGCCGCGCTGCGCGATCGGCCGACGGACTGCGCCGCCTGCTCGTGAGTCAGGCCGAACTCGTCGGTCAGGCGCTTGAGTCCCTGGGCCTCTTCGAGCGGGTTGAGGTCTTCGCGCTGGATGTTCTCGATCAGCGACATGGCCGCCGCAGCTTCGTCGGGCACATTGCGCACGAGCACCGGCACTTCTTCGAGCCCGGCGAGCCGAGCAGCGCGCGCACGGCGCTCGCCGGCGATGATCTCGTAGCTCGCCTCATGCGCAGGGCCTTTGCCCATGTCCGCGTCGACCCGGCGCACCAGAATCGGTTGCATGATGCCTTGCGACTTGATGCTCTGCGCCAACTCGTAGAGCGCGCCCTCATCCATGCGGGTGCGCGGCTGGTACTTGCCCGCCTGCAACTGATCGAGGCGCAAGGTTCGCGGCGTGCCGTCGCCAGAGGCGGCCGAGGCGTCGGCAGGTTCCTTCACGCGGGGGCCGAGCAGCGCTTCGAGGCCGAGGCCGAGGCCCTTGGGTTTCTTCGTGACCATCGGGGGATTGTCTGGCATGAGTTCACCACCGGACTTGCCGGACTCGCGCCGTCCGACGCCGGTCACCTGCCGGCCAGCAGCGCTTCGAGCGCCCGTCGCCCTTCGTGCCAGTCGCCCAGCGCCGAGTTGCCGTTGATGTGCCCTGCCTCACCGAGCGTCCAGAAGGTGCTGCCCCAATCGGCAGCCAGTGCCGTGGCCTGGGCCAGGCTGCAGTACCCGTCGTTGCCGCTCGCGACCACGGTGCTGGGAAATGGCAGTCGCTCACGCACCATCGGACGCCAGTTGAACAACTGTGGCGGCGTGTCATTGCGCTCGGTGTCGGGCGGCGCCACCAGCAGTGCGGCCGCAACGCGGGCGGTGGACGTGCTGTGCGCGGCCCAAGCAGCGACGAGATGGCAGCCCAGGCTGTGGGCCACCAGCACACTCGGCCGATCGCGCTCGAGGAGAACCTCTTCGAGCCGCGCCATCCAGTCGCCGCGCCGAGGCCAGAACCAGTCGTCCTGCACCACGCGCTGGTCACCGTGCAACTGCTCCCAGCGGGTCTGCTAGTGATCCGGGCCGGAGTTCTGCCAGCCTGGCAGCAGCAGCACGCCTGTCGATGTCGCCATATGGCTCGCTTATCCTCGTTGGCTGCGTTGGGGGCAAGTTCTCGGGAGAAACACCATGAAGCACCGCGTCTTCGTCGATGGTCAGGAGGGCACCACCGGACTGCGTATCCACGAGTATCTGGCTGGCCGCGACGATCTCGAGGTGCTGCACATCGATCCGTCTCTGCGCAAGGATCGAAACGAGCGCGCACGGCTGCTCAATGAGGCCGATGTCGCCTTCCTCTGCCTGCCCGATGCTGCCTCGCGCGAGTCGGCGAGTCTGGTCACCCGCCCCGACACCTGCCTGATCGACGCGAGCACCGCTCACCGCACCGCGCCGGGCTGGGTTTACGGTCTGCCCGAACTGGCCCCAGGACAGCGCGAGGCCATCCGCGCCTCCAAGCGCATTGCCAATCCGGGGTGCCACGCCACTGCGTTCATCCTGTTGGTGCGCCCCCTTGTCGACGCGGGGCTGATTGCGCCGGGTCATGGCGTGTCGGCAACGTCGATCACCGGCTACTCGGGAGGAGGCAAATCGATGATTGCCGAGTACGAGGCCGCGCTGACAGCGGAGTCGACCGCTTCCGGTGTGCCGAGTGGCCCGCTCTGGTCGCCACGGCCCTATGCACTCACTTTGAGTCACAAGCACCTGCCGGAGATGACCGCACACACCGGGCTGCAGGTGCCTCCGGTCTTCACCCCGATCGTCGGGCCGTTCAGTCAGGGGCTGACGGTCAGCGTGCCCCTGCAACTCGAGGACCTGTACGACGACGAGGCCAGCGCCGAGAGCCTGCACGCCGCCCTGTCCCGCCACTACGAAGGCGAGCGCTTCGTTCGCGTCATGCCGCTGCGAGACGAGGCGACGCTCGCGTCCGGATTCTTCGACGTGCAGGGCGCCAACGGCAGCAACCGGGTCGACCTGTTTGTCTTCGCGAGCGCCACACAGGCGCTGCTCATGGCGAGGCTCGACAACCTCGGCAAGGGCGCCAGTGGAGCGGCTGTGCAGTCAATGAACCTGCATCTCGGGCTCGACGAAGCCACCGGCCTGGAAAGCTAACGTAGTTGCTTCGCATGCTTCGGGATGAAAGCATGCGCTCACATCCTGCGCTGGCGATGATGGTTACATCGTCTTGATGCGACGCACCATTTCTTCGGCAAAGGCCACAAATGCCTGCGCGCCTTTCGACGCTGGATCGAACACCACGCCAGGCAATCCATAGCTTGGCGCCTCGGCCAGGCGAACGTTGCGCGGGATCACGGTGTCGAACACCTTGTCCCCGAAGTGGTTCTTGAGTTGCTCGCTGACCTGCTGCTGCAAGGTGATGCGTGGATCGAACATCACCCGCAGCAGCCCGATGATCTGCAGATCGGGGTTGAGGTTGGCATGGACCTGCTTGATGGTGTTGACCAGATCCGACAAGCCCTCGAGCGCGAAGTACTCGCACTGCATCGGCACGATGACACCGTTGGCGCTGCACAGCCCGTTGAGCGTCAGCATGCTCAGCGATGGCGGGCAATCGATCAGCACGAGGTCGTACTGAGCGTCGACGAGCGCGAGCGCGGCTTTCAGGCGCTTCTCCCGGCGCTCCAGATCGACCAGCTCGACCTCCGCGCCGGCCAACTCCCGGTTCGCGCCCACGAGGTCGTAGCCCACCCGGTCGTTGCGCTGGCGGGCCTCGGCGATAGATGCGTTCTCCAGAAGCACGTCGTAGACGGTGAGCTCTAGCGCGCGCTTGTCGATGCCCGAACCCATCGTCGCGTTGCCCTGCGGGTCGAGATCGACCACCAACACTCGCTGACCCACCTTCGCCAGGCCCGCGGCGAGATTCACCGTCGTCGTGGTCTTGCCGACGCCGCCTTTCTGGTTCGCAATGCAGAAGATTCGAGCCATGGGCGGGGCGTTGGCCGGGTGAACGGAGGGCGGTTCGAGGTCAGCTGCACAGCGCGAGCGGTGCGGATGGATCCCCGCAAAGACGTGGAGAACGCTCTCGAGACCAAGAGGATTAAACGATTATAGAAACCGGGTCTGCCCACCAACTGCAGGCCAACGGCGGCGGGTAGAACGCTTGGGCGCGCGATCAGCGGGCGCGACACTGGATGCAGTGAAGAACGACCGCGGCGCCCGACTGCCTTGCTTCAGTGAATCGCTGAAGGGTTTGGGCGTATCCACACCAGGCAGCGTTCGGCACCCAACCCGGGGACGTTGACAGGTTCCACGTGAAACACCCCCACATCCGCAGGCAGCGCTGCGATCTCGTCATGGGGGTTCTTGGCCTTCATCGCCATCCACACGCCAGACGGCGACAGATGCCGCCGCGTGAGCTTCACGAAATCTGCAAGCGACGCAAACGCGCGAGACGTGACGACGTCGAACGGGCCGTCGCGCAGGTCTTCTACGCGCGCATGGGCCGCCACCAGATTCGCCAACCGCAACTCGGCAGCAACCTGCCGCACGAAGGCGGCCTTCTTGCCGACGGTGTCGACGCAAGTGACCTGCCACAAAGGCGACGCCATGGCGAGGACCACTCCGGGCAAGCCGCCACCACTGCCCACATCGAGAATGCGCAGCGACGTTGCTTTCGAGATGGCCTCGTCACCGGGGGCGCTTGCGGTATCGCCGCCCGACGCAGCGACCCCTGACGATGACCTCAGGACCTGCAGGCGGCGGAGCATCGGGCCAATGACCGACAGGCAATCGGCCAGGTGAAGCGTCAACATGTCCGCCGGGTCGCGCACCGCCGTGAGGTTGTAAGTGGCGTTCCAGCGCTGCAGGAGGTCGAGGTAGTCGAGGAGGCCCGCTGCAAGACTCTCGGTGGCATCGGTCGGCAGATCACCGCGCGCGACCAACAACTCGATCACCGCCACCAGGTCGGCATGCAGTGGATGCATGGGCGATCAGGCCGCGTCGATGACGGTGGCCAACGGGATGTCAGGCTCGGCGGCTCGAGCCTGCGTTTCAACAGCCTCGGGCCACCCCTTCTTCAGGTGAACCAGCAGCAGTGACACCGTCGCTGGGGTGATGCCCGGCATGCGTGAGGCGTGCCCCAGCGTCTCGGGCCGATGTTTCGCGAGCACTTGCCTCGCCTCGTGACTGAGCGCGGTCACCTGGGCGTAGTCCAGTTCAGGCGGGAGAGCCAACCGCTCGAAACGCACCGCTCGCTCGACGTCTTCCTTCTGCTTGCTGATGTAGCCGTCGTACTTGGCGCAGATCTCGAGCTGCTCGATGACCGCGTCGCCCAGCGGCTCGCCGAGCTCCGACCGCAAGGTTTCACGTGAAACCTTTGCGGCGGGACACGCCACAGATGCCACTTGTTCCATAACGTTGAAACTCACTTCCGGCCGACGCAGCAGATCCATCAGGCTGTGTTCGTGCTCGAGCGCCTTGCCCAGCAAACGCTCCGCGTCGTCCTTCTGCAGCGTCTGTGGACGCACCCAGGCGCCGCGCAGCCGCTGTGTTTCACGTGAAACGGCCTCCGCCTTGCGCTGATAAGCAGCCCAGCGCTCGTCATCAACGAGCCCAAGGCGGCGCCCATGCGCTGTCAATCGCTGATCGGCGTTGTCCTCACGCAGCTGAAGCCGGAACTCGGCGCGGCTGGTGAACATGCGGTACGGCTCGTTCACTCCCTTGGTGATCAGGTCGTCGACCAGCACGCCGAGGTACGCCTCGTCGCGGCCAGGCGTCCAGGCGCCTTCGCCTCGGATCTGCAGCGCGGCATTCATCCCAGCGAACAGCCCTTGGGCTGCCGCCTCTTCATAGCCAGTGGTCCCGTTGATCTGGCCCGCAAAGTAGAGCCCTCGAATACTGCGGGTCTCGAAGCTCGACGCCAGCGCCCGCGGGTCGAAGTAGTCGTATTCGATCGCATAGCCGGGTCGCAGGATGTGCGCCTGCTCAAGCCCCACCATCGAGTGCACCGCCTCCTCCTGCACGTCGAACGGCAGCGAGGTCGAGATGCCGTTGGGATAGAACTCGTGCGTGGTCAGCCCCTCGGGTTCGAGGTAGATCTGGTGAGAGGTCTTGTCGGCGAACCGGCTGACCTTGTCTTCGATGCTCGGGCAGTAGCGAGGCCCCACGCCTTCAATGACGCCGGTGAACATCGGGCTGCGGTCGAAGCCAGCGCGGATGATGTCGTGCGTGCGCTCGTTGGTGTGCGTGATCCAGCATGGCACCTGCGCCGGATGCTGCCCGGCATGTCCCATGAAGCTGAACACCGGCATCGGTGTCTGGGGCGGCTCGCCGGCTGGTCCGCGCATGCCGTCGCCATGCTGCGCCACCAGCCGCGAGAAATCGATCGTCCGGCCGTCGAGGCGCGGTGGCGTGCCGGTCTTCAGCCGACCTTGGGGCAGCTTGAGTTCCTTCAATCGCGACGACAAGGTGATTGCCGGCGGATCCCCTGCCCGCCCGGCCGAGTGGTTGTCCAACCCGATGTGCACCCGACCATTCAGAAAGGTGCCCGCCGTCAGGACCACCGCCCGCGCCTCTAAGCGAACACCCACTTGCGTTACGACGCCTGCCACAGCTTCACCTTGCACAAGAAGGTCGTCGCACGCGCCCTGGAAAAGCCAGAGGCCGGGCTGGTTCTCGAGTCGCCTTCGGATGGCTGCGCGGTACAGCACCCGGTCGGCTTGGGCGCGCGTGGCGCGGACCGCTGGGCCCTTGGAGCCGTTCAGGATGCGGAACTGGATGCCCGCCTCGTCGGTGGCCTGCGCCATGACGCCACCGAGCGCGTCGACTTCCCTCACGAGGTGGCCCTTGCCGATGCCGCCGATCGACGGGTTGCAGCTCATCTGACCGAGCGTCTCGATACTGTGCGTGAGCAGCAGCGTGCGGCAGCCCATCCGTGCCGACGCCAACGCCGCTTCGGTCCCGGCATGGCCGCCGCCGATCACGATGACGTCGAAGACTTTCGCAGACCGCATGAATTTGCCTATTTTTTGAGCAGGCCGAATTGTAGGGAGCCGTCGCGAAACGCGCCTTCCCGCAGGCGCCGGGCCCGCTCAGCCCTTGCGCAGCATCTCCGTGTGCGGGATGCCATCCTCGAGGTAGCGCTCGCTCACGATCTCGAACGCGAAGCCCTTGTAGAACGACTCCAGATGGCTCTGCGCCGAAATGCGGATGCCCAAGCCCGGCCAGGCCGCCACCGTCTGCGCCACCGCCACGGTCAATAACTCGCGACCGAGCCCCGTACCCCGCGCCGATGCCGTCGTGATCACCCGGCCGATCGACGGTTCGACGTACTTCACGCCCGGATCGGAGACCCGCGCATACGCCAGCGGCATGGGCGAATCCTCTGCCCAGGCAGCGAGGTGGTGCGCGGTTTCGTCGGCCCCATCGGCATCGAGATAGACGCAGTTCTGTTCGATGATGAACACCTGCTGGCGTGCCATGTAGATGAACTGCAGCTCGCGCAGGCTGAGGGCCTCGAAGCGGCACCAGCGCCAACGCAGGGTTGGGCGGGATGTGCAGGGAAAGTTCATCGCCAGATGATGCCGTGACACGCACGCCACGGTCACCATAGCGTGCACTCAGCGCACGGCCGCGTCGCGCACCTGTCGCGCCACCCACCACAGCGCTGCTGCGGTGAGGGCCGCACTCACCCCCAGCGGCACCAGCAGGTGCGCGATGCCGAACTCATCGCCCTTGAGCACCCGGTTCATCAACGTCGATTGCGCCAGCGCCGGCACCCACAGGTGCCAGGGCGACTCGCTGCCCTGGTCGAGCACAGTGACCAGCGGCAACAGCGAGACCCCGGCCAGCAGCACCGTGCTGTTGGCCTGCGCCTCCTTGAAGCTCTTGCAGCCGATCGCCAGCGCCATCAGCAACGCCGACATCGACGAGGCGAAGGGCAGCAGCACGGCGATGAACCACAGCGCCTCGCGCAGGCCGTACTGAAACATCGCCTGCAGCGCATCGCTGCGAAGCAGCCACTGCGCCGGGATGAAGCTCAGGCAACTCAGCGTCGCGATCGCCATCGCCACACTCGCCACCGCGCCCCACTTGCCGAGCACCAGCGCCAGTCGCGGAGCCGGGCTCATCAGCAGCGGCTCGAGTGATCCGCGCTCGCGCTCGCCGGCTGTGGTGTCCAGAGCCGCATTCAGGGCGCCATACAGCACCGCCATCAGGACGAAGAACGGCAGCAGCGAAGTGAGCTGTGCCGCACGGCTGCGTGAGGTCGCGAGATCGCGCTCATGCACCTCGAACGGCTCCAGCGTCCGCGGCGACACCCCGCGCAGCGCCAACTCGAGCATCGCCTGCTCCTGCGCGTAGGCGGCCAGCCAGCGCTGGACTCGTGCTGCGCTGGCCTGCACTTTGGCATTCCCGCTGTCGCTGACCACTTCGAGCACCGGCGAATCGCCGCGGCGCAAGGCGTCGTCGAAACCCTCGGGCACCACGATCACTGGGTCGTTCCAGTCCCGCGTGCGCATCTGTGCCGAGTAGCCGGACGGCGGCGTCTCGACAGCGACGGTCTGGCGCTGCAGGAAGTTGACGAGTCCGGGGGCGCGCTCGGCACCGTCGATGTAGACCACCCGCCGATCCGCACTGGCCTCGAATCCGGCCAACACCGCCGACAACGCGACCAGCAGCAGCGGCCCCATCAGCACGCTGCTCAACAGGACCACCAGCAAGGTGCGCCGGTCGCGAACGGCATCGACTATTTCCTTGCGATACACCGCCCAGGCGGCGCGGCCCACGGTCATGGCCGCCCCTCCTCGTGTCCGTCGGCAGAAGGTGGCGATGGCGCCGCACTCCGGACGAGTGGATCGAGCGACGAACCGAACGCCAGGCGGACGAACGCTTCCTCGAAGTCGCTCTCGCCGGTCAGCTCGCGCAGTTCATCGACCGTGCCTGTGGCGACGTCGCGCCCGCGCGCCACCACCACCACCCGGTCGCACAGGCGCTCGACCTCCTGCATGACGTGCGTCGACACGACGATGCACTTCGCTCCGCCTTCGGAGCTGCGCAACCAGCGAAGAACCTCGCGCAGCGCGCGTGTCGCCGGCACATCGAGCCCGTTGGTCGGTTCGTCCAGCACGATGTGCTTCGGGTCATGAACCAGCGCGCGGGCGAGCGCGGTCTTCATCCGTTCGCCCTGGCTGAATCCCTCGGCGCGTCGATCGAGCAGCGGGCGCATCCCGAGCAGCCCGGCGAGCGTGTGCGCCCGCTCATCGGCGGCCTCGACCGACATCCCATGCAGGGCGCCGTGGTAAGCGATGTTCTCGCGCGCCGTCAGCCTCGGATACAGCCCGCGGGCATCGCTGAGCACGCCCATTCGCGCCAGCGCCTCGCGGGGCGCGGCGACGACATCGATGCCGTCGACGCTGATGCGCCCCGCGTCCGGCGCGATCAGCCCGGCCAGCATGCGCAGCGTCGTTGTCTTTCCTGCACCGTTGGGCCCCAGCAGGCCGGTGATGCGGCCGTCGGCGGCGCGCAGGCTCATGCCGTCGACCGCCTGCACCACGCCCGCCTCCTGCGGCTGGGCAAGCGCCTGCCGCCACGACCGCGAGGGCGCCGCGAAACGCTTGGCCACCCGATCGACCACGATCACCGCGTGCTCTCCGATGCCCCTGCCTGGGGCGAAGCGGCCGCCGACAACGGCTCGAAAAACGGTGGCCTGGGGACGGCGTCGAGGCATCGCGCATCAACCGCCACCGCAGCCGCATCGTCGTCGGCGCTGATGAACCGCTGAATCACGTCGCGCACGCAGCCCGTGCCCAGCAGCCCGTGTCCGGCCTGCGCCACCACGACGCTGCGCGCCATCGGACCGAGCGCAGCCGCCACGCGCTGCGCGTGCCGGGGCGGTGTGGCCGGGT
>VYKX01000063.1_pt1 | contig 35267 bp, 32 predicted proteins | sample 5114471 | NCBI WGS metagenome assembly VYKX01 (sample SAMN12291785, study PRJNA351875) | freshwater metagenome | isolation source: freshwater lake | place: USA: Michigan, Gull Lake | collected 2013-08-08
AAGCTGGCCGACCAGCAACGTTCGGTGCTGCGCTTCACGGCCGAGGCGACCGACGCCTACGGTCTGGCTCCCATCAAGCTGACGGTGACGGCCGGCGCCCTCAAGATCGTGCGCGAAGCCGCGCTGCAGGTGCAGCCGGTGACGCCGCTGCTGCGCGAAGCGCGCCGACTGCGGGTGGAAGCCGATGGCCTCATCAAGCTCGACCCGGCGCTGGGCGAGGGACTGTGGGCCGGCTCGACAGCGGTGACCTTGACGCTGTCGAACCAGCCGCCCATCGACGTGCGAGACGCCGTGCAGGGCCTGCTGATGTACCCCTACGGCTGCCTCGAGCAGACCACCAGCAGCGCCTACCCGCTGATCTTCATCGACGAGGCGGGCGCGGAAGCCTTCGGCATGAAGCCGCTGTCGCGCGAGGAACGCGCCAAGCGCCTCGACTCGGCTTTCGGTCGCCTCGCCAGCATGCAGCAGCCGCAGGGTGGCTTCGGCCTGTGGGCGGCGAGCGGGCCCTACGAAGCCTGGCTCAGCGCCTACGTCACCGGCTTTCTGCAAGACGCCAGGAGCGCAGGCTTCGCCGTTCCCGAGACGCTGCACCAGCGTGCGATGGCCAACCTGCTCGAGCAGTTTCAGCGCGCGCCCGGCCTGCAGACGCAGCCGCCGAAGGAAGCTCGGCGCGACGCCAACGGCCGCATCGCCGACTACCGCGACGCCGAGTTGTTCCGCGTCGCGCATCAGCGCTTTGCCGAAGCAGCGCATGCCGGCTACGTGCTGGCGCGCGACCAGAAGGCGCCCCTGGCCACGCTGCGAACGCTGCACGACCAGCACCGCGCCAACGCCCGCTCGCCACTCGCGCTGGTGCATCTGGCCATGGCGCTCGATTTGATGGGCGACAAGGCACGTGCCAAGGTGGCGCTGGACGAGGCGATGGACCGCCCCTACGGCATCGAGCCCGCCGACGCCCGCGAGTGGTGGGGCGAATGGCTGGGCGACTACGGTTCGCGCGTGCGCGATCTGGCGATGGCCTATGCCGTGCTGCAACGCCACCAGGCGACGCACGCCCGGCGAGAGAACCTGATCGCCGATCTGGCCAGCGAACTGGACAAGCGCCGCTACTACAGCACGCAGGAACGGCTGGCGCTTTTTCTCGCCGCACGTGCGGCCGGTGGCGACACCAAGGAACCATGGAGCGCGGCGCTGACCGGAGCGCGCAGCGGCAGCATGAGTGGCAGCGGTGCCGAATCGATGCCCATCGCGCTGGCGGACTTCAAGCGCGGCATCAGCGTGCAGAACAAGGGTGCGCAGCCGCTGTTCGCCGAGCTGGCGGTCTCGGGCTATCCCGTCAAGCCACTGCCCCCGCGAGACGACCGTATCGCCATCGAACGCACCTGGTGGAACAGCGACGGCACGGCAGTGACGCAGCGCCAGTTCAAGACCGGCGAGACGCTGATCGTGCGGCTGCGAGTGAAGGCCGCTCAGCGGGTGAAGGATGCGCTGGTGATCGACCGCATTCCGGCCGGCTTCGAGGTCGAGAACATGAACCTGTCGCAGGGCACGCAGGCGAGCGCGTTCAAGGTGCAGAACGTCGATATCGCGGCCTCGATGAGCAACGAACGCATCAAGCACAGTGAGTACCGCGATGACCGCTTCGTCGCCGCGGCCGACCTGAACGCCGAACCGTTGGACCTGTACTACCTGCTGCGGGTGGTGACGCCGGGTCGCTACGTGGTGCCTGCCAGCTTTGCCGAGGACATGTACCGGCCCGACGTGCGCGGTGTGGGCAAGGCCGAGACGGACATCACCGTGACCGACCCGAAACCACGGTAATGAACGCGCGGCGCTGGCGCATGGCGGGTGTGGTGGCGGCAGCCACCGCGCTCGTGCTGTGGTCGCTGGACCGCGCCTTTCCGCTGCCGCCTTCCGCCCGTGGCGCGACCAGCGGCACGCTGGTGGTGCTGGCCCACGACGGCACGCCGCTGCGCACCTGGGCCGGCAGCGACGAGCGGTTGCGCCAGCCCGTGGTGCCTGAAGCCGTGTCGCCCCTTTACCGCGAGGCGCTGCTGCGCTACGAGGACCGCTTCTTCGACTGTCACCCGGGCGTCAACCCTGCGGCACTGCTGCGCGCGGGCTGGCAGTGGGCGGTGCACGGACGCATCGTCTCGGGCGGCTCGACGCTCACGATGCAGGTGGCGCGCATCCTCGAACCGCAACCGTCGCGACGCACCGTCGCTGCCAAGCTGAGACAGATCGCGCGGGCGCTGCAGCTCGAGGCTCATCTGTCCAAGCGCGAGATCCTGACGCTGTACCTCAACCACGCGCCGATGGGCGGCCCGGTGGAAGGTGTCGAGATGGCCGCGCGGTCGTACCTCGGCAAGAGCGCGAAGGACCTGAGCCACGCTGAAGCCGCGCTGCTCGTGGCACTTCCTCAGGCGCCCTCGCGCCTGAGGCCGGACCGCGACGCAGCCTTGGCCCGCAAGACGCGCGACAAGGTGCTGGACCGCATGGCCGCACTCGGCGTGTGGAGCAGCGCCGTGGTCGCCGACGCGCGTGTCGAGACCGTGTTCGCCCCGCCGCTGCGTGCGCGCTGGATCGCGCCGCTGGCGGCCGAGCGGTTGCGCCAGCAGGCGCTGCGCGACGGTAAAGGCGTGCTGCCCGCCACATTGCCGAGCACGCTGGATGCTGCCATCCAGATGCAGCTGGAACAGGTGCTGCTGGACCGTCTGGGGACGCTGCCCGATCAGGTGTCGATCGCCGCACTGGTGGTCGACAACCAGACGATGTCGGTGCGCGGCTATGCGGGCTCTGCCGACTTCACCGACCGTTCGCGCGCGGCGCATGTCGACATGGTGCGTGGCGTGCGATCGCCGGGTTCGACGCTCAAGCCGTTCCTCTACGCACTGGCGCTCGACGAGGGTCTCATTCATTCAGAGACGCTGCTCATCGACGCGCCACAGAACTTCGGTGGCTACGCGCCGGGCAACTTCGAGTCGTCGTTCGCCGGGGCGGTGAGCGTGAGCGATGCCTTGCAGCGATCGCTCAACGTTCCGGCGGTGGACCTCCTCGACCGAATCGGACCGGCGCGTTTCGCCGCCCACTTGCGCAACGCCGGCCTGAGGCTTCGCATGCCCGAGGGTGGCGCGCCCAACCTGAGCCTGATCCTCGGCGGCGGCGGCACCACGCTGGAAGAACTGGTGGGCGCGTACACCGCGCTGGCGCGCGGTGGCGTGGCCGGCCTGGTGCGGCTGACACCCGACGCACCACTGGTCGAGACGCGGTTGATGAGCCCCGGCGCGGCCTTCATCGTGCGCGAGATCCTGGAGAACGGTGGTCGGCCCGACGCGCCCTTCAGGGAAACCGCCACGCGCATCGCATGGAAGACGGGCACCAGCTTCGGCTTTCGTGACGCGTGGGCAGTGGGCGTGACCGACCGCTACACCGTGGGCGTCTGGGTGGGCCGCCCCGACGGCACTCCCAACCCCGGCCACTTTGGCGCCAACACGGCGGCGCCACTGGTCAAGGACCTGCTGGCATCTCTCGGCCCCACGGCGACGCAGCCGCGCGTGGTGCCCGCCGGCGTGAAGGCACTGGACATCTGCTGGCCGCTGGGCCGGGCTGCTTCCGACACGCCGGAGTCGATGTGCCGCGTTCGCCGCGCCGCGTGGACGCTCGACGGCACCGTGCCCCCCACCCTGCCCGACCGCGTGAAGGCTGGCAGCCTGCGCGAGACGGCTTGGGTCGACGAAGCAAAGTCACACCGCCTGCGCCCGGGCTGCAACCCGAACGGCGCAGTGCGGTGGGTGTCGCTGGAGTACGCCCGCTGGCCGACCCTGCTGGAACCCTGGATCGACCCGCAATGGAAGAGCGAGGCCGAACGCCTGCCACTCACGCCACCCTGTCGCGCGACAACCCCTGACCGGGCGCTGCGACTGATGGGTATCGAAAGCGGCAGCGTGATCCGGCCCGCCCCGGGGCAGCAAGCAGCCGTCGTGCGCGTGCAGGCGGTGGGAGCACGCGAGGGCGTGAACTGGCTGCTCGACGGCCGGCTGATTGGCAGTGGTCGGCCCGAACAGTCGCTGCGCATGCAACTGGACCAGCCGGGCGACCACGCGCTGACAGCGATCGACCAACAGGGCCGCTACGAGCGAGTGGCCTTCACGGTCAAGCCGGCGGCAGTGGCCCAGTAAGGCACTGTTCGGCTCCTCGATCGCAACGGCTCGCGGCTGGCGCGGCTTGCTACTGCTGCTTGGCACCCTCGGTCAGGCGGCGGCCCAACCCGACACCGTAAGGAGCGGCTCGGGCGGCCAGCATCGGGTCAGCGGACGACTCGACGCCCTTGGGCAAGACCAAGGGGTTGTAGGTGATCGTGAGGCACGCGCCACCGCCGTCTTCGGACACCGAGGTGACTTTCAACACGCCCAGGTTGACCTTCTTGCGACCTTGCGGCAGCGGCACGGTCGCGTTGTCGATCTTGTCATCGGCCTGGGCCAGCTCCAGATTGAAATTGAAGGCGACCTTGCCGTCCTTCACACGCTGTCGCAAGTCGTCGAACAGGAAGCTCGTGCCCTTGGCCTTGGCTTCGTCGTCGGTCAGGCCCTGCACGCCACCCACGGGTTCGAAGATCCACTTGCCGAACTGCTTGTCGCCCTTGGCATTGACGAATCCGAAGGCGTGCACGCCCCAGTAGTTGACACTGCCGAAGCTGGCAGGCACAGGCTGCGACGCGAAGTACTTGCCTTGCAGGAGCACTTCGGGGTTGGCATCGGCGAACGCCTTGACCTTGGCCGCATCAGGCATCTTGGTGGCAGGGTCGGGCTGCAGGGATGCAAGCCGGCCGAAGAACTGTTGCGGCGATGACGCCCCGAACACAGGCGCCGAGATGTTGCCCATCTGCCATTGCTCGCCGTCGGGCAGGTTGAACTGCAGCGCCAGGTTGCGCTGCGACTTGGCGTTGTCTGCCGCCTTCGGGTTGGCGCCGCCCACCGAAAAGCGCACCACCACCGGCACGGGCTTACCGCTGAAGGCGGTCGAGGTGGACAGCGCGCGTGCCTCCGACGACCCAACGAACTCACCCACGGCGCAGATGCCCTTGGCGCCGGAACGGCGGAATCCCTCGAACTTTCCGAAGGTGGATTCGAACTGGTTCAGAAACGTGTTCGGGTCGACCGGAGCGGACTCGGACGACTGGGCCACCGCGTTGAAAGAAAGCATTGCGATGGCGCAAGCAGCGGCGGAAGGGATCAGTTTGGGCATGAACGAACTCCTGAGGCTGGTGGGATGAATGGCAGAACACGACGGACCGGCCGCCGGCAGATGAACCTGGACGAAGGCCCCACCGTAGTCGTAGCGATTCGGCCGGTCATTACAAGTAGTTGTCACAACGGCTGACCCGCAATGACCCCACAGCCTCGCACCCTGCGGCCGGATGGGATAACTCAGGCCGACCTTGCCGGCAGGCCCGCCGCAGCCCCTCTTCATCCCAACCAACATGATGCTTTCGCTTGCCGTGCTGACCACGGCCCTGCTCTTCGGCGGCATGACGCTGTACTCGTTCGGTTTTGCGGCCTTTCTGTTCAGCGCGATGCCGCCGCCGCAGGCGGGCGCTCTGCTGCGAAAGGCATTCCCGTGGTTCTATCTGTTCGTCATCGGCACCGCGGCAGCGGCGGCCGCACTGTGGTGGTCGCAAGATGCCTTCGCGGCGGGGGTGCTGGCTGCGGTGTCGCTGAGCACCGTGCTCGTGCGGCAGTGGTTGATGCCGGCCATCAACCGCGCCACCGACGCCGGGCTGCGTCGGCGCTTCAACTGGCTGCATGGGTTGTCGGTGGTGGTGACGCTGGGCCACATCGTTGCCACCGGATGGCTGCTCGTGCACCTGCGCTGAGGCCGCACCCAACCCGCTGATGATGCGCCGTGAGACCGCCCACGACTGAGGTGTTGGTGTGCCCGCTGTGCGAGCGGGTGATTCCGCCCGGGCAGCGCGACGCGCATCACCTCGTGCCGAAGAGCAAGGGCGGTCATCAAACTGAGTTCATGCACCGGGTGTGCCACCGGCAGATCCACGCGTTGTTGACCGAGACCGAACTGGCGCGGCGCTACGCGACCGTCGAGGCGCTGCTGGCCCACACCGAGCTGCAGGCCTTCGTGGCCTGGGTGAAGACCAAGCCCGACGACTTCTTCGTGCGCACCCGAAAGAGCACTCGCATGCGCAAGGGGCGTCGCTGAAGTCTTGACGGATCGCCGCGCCGGCATCGGTCGGCGAATGGCTCGCGGCCACCGCTCGGTCACTGGCGGGCGGTGTAATGAACAATCGTTTTTCCTTCGGCACGCTCACCATGAATCGTCGCGAACACCTTGTCTGTCTGGCCACGCTGAGCGCCCTGACCGGCGCCTGGCCAGGACGTTCGCTCGCCGCGGTGCCGGCGGCAGACCGCGGTCCATCAGGCGCCTTGACCGGCTGGGTGGCCGACCCGCGTTTCGATCTGCCCGCCTTCGAACTGCAACACCCCGAGCAGCCGAGGCGCGTGCAGGCGATCCAGGCGGCGCTGGCGCGCAATGCGGCACTGGCCTCGCGCCTCGAGCGCCTGACGCTGCCTGGCGAGGCGGCGATCGACGAAGCGATTGCGCGGGTGCACACGCCGGCGCATGTCGAAGGCATTCGCAGCCGCTACAGCAGCGACATCAACACGCTGGCACGCGCCGCCTGCGGCGGGGCGCTGGCAGCGGTCGAGGCGGTGCATGCACGGCGCATCGTCAACGCGTTCGTGGCGACACGTCCTCCGGGCCACCACGCCGCCAACACCGGCCGCGAAGAAGGCTTCTGCTTCTTCAACACCGTGGCCGTCGCGGCCCGGCACGCGCAGCGCCTGGGTCACGCGCGAGTGCTCATCGTCGACTGGGACTATCACCACGGCGACGGCACCGAAGGCCTGTTCTACGAGGACCCGAGCGTCTTCTACTTCTCCACCTTCGACCCCGAGGCCTACCCGCGCACCGGCTCGGCGGCACGCACCGGCGCGGGCGCTGGCACGGGCTACACCGCCAACCACCCCCTGCGCTGCGGCGCGACCGACGACGACGTGCTGGTCATCTACCGCGACCATCTCATCCCCGTCGCCGACCGCTTCAAGCCCGACCTCGTGCTGGTGTCCGCCGGCTTCGACAGCCGAGTCGACGACCTGCTGGGCTGCTTTCGCTTCACCGACGACGGCTACCGCCGCATGACCGCGATCGTGGCCGACATTGCACGGCGCCACTGCGACGGCCGCCTGGTGAGCTGCCTCGAAGGGGGTTATCACATCGCCGGCCTGGCGAGTGCGGCAATGGCGCACACGGCGGCGCTGGTGGAGGCGGCGGCGGCGATTCGTCGTTCGTGAATGGCGGGACGAAAGTGCGGACGGCCGGCGTACTGCTCGGGCAGCCCAAGTCACTGCGGAGAGTTGCCACTGACGATTCCACTGTCGCCTGGGTCCCACTCGGTTACCGTCTCTGCAGCATGTCATGGACGAAGCCAGAGGACACATGTTCGAGCAAACCTTCAAGAACATCGACGACATCCTGCGAAAGGACGCAGGCTGCACCAGCGAACTCGACTACACCGAGCAGTCGTCGTGGCTGCTGTTTCTGAAGTACCTCGACGCGCTGGAACACGACAAGGCCGCCGAGGCCGAACTCGAAGGCAAGAGCTACACCTTCATCCTGTCCGAGGGCTTCCGCTGGGACAGTTGGGCCGCGCCCAAGACGCCGGACGGCAAGCTCGACCACAACGCCGCCATGACCGGCGACGACCTGCGCGACTTCGTCAACGGCAAGCTGTTTCCCTACCTCGCCGGCTTCAAGCAGCGCGCCAGTGGCCCCAACACGATCGAATACAAGATTGGCGAGGTCTTCAGCGAAATCAAGAACCGGCTGCAAAGCGGCTACACCCTGCGCGACGTGATCGACCGGGTCGACGAGCTGCGCTTCGGATCGCAGACCGAGAAGCACGAGCTCTCGCATCTGTACGAAGCCAAGATCAAGAACATGGGCAACGCCGGGCGCAACGGCGGCGAGTACTACACGCCGCGCCCGCTGATCCGCGCCATGATCAAAGTGCTGGACCCGAAGATCGGTGAGCGTATCTACGACGGCGCCTGTGGCTCGGCCGGCTTCCTGTGCGAAGCGTTCGACTACTTGCTGCCCAAGGCCACCAAGGCCGACGACCTCAAGACGCTGCAAACGCGCACGTTCTTTGGCAAGGAGAAGAAGAGCCTCGCCTACGTCATTGCGATCATGAACATGATCTTGCACGGCATCGAGGCGCCCAACGTCGTGCACGCCAACACGCTGGCCGACAACATCAGCGACATCCAAGACCGCGATCGCTTCGACGTCATCCTCGCCAACCCGCCCTTCGGCGGCAAAGAGCGCAAAGAGGTGCAGCAGAACTTCCCGATCAAGACCGGCGAGACGGCTTTCCTGTTCTTGCAGCACTTCATCAAGACGTTGAAGGCCGGCGGTCGCGCGGCCATCGTCATCAAGAACACCTTCCTGAGCAACACCGACAACGCCAGCACCAGCATCCGCAAGCTGCTGCTCGAGAGCTGCAACCTGCACACGGTGCTGGATATGCCGGGCGGTACTTTTCAGGGCGCGGGCGTGAAGACCGTGGTGCTGTTCTTCGAGAAGGGCGCGGTAACCCGCAAGGTCTGGTTCTACCAACTCAACCCGGGCCGCAACATGGGCAAGACCAACCCGCTGAACGACGACGACATGGTCGATTTCATCGAGCGGCAGAAGACCTTCGCCGATTCGGCGCAGAGCTGGTCGGTGGATGTATCCGGCATTGACACCACGACTTACGACCTGTCGGTCAAGAACCCGAACGGCGGCGACGACGTGGCACTGCGCACCCCGCAGGACATCCTCGACGAGATTGCTGCGCTGGATGCCGAGAGTGCAGAAGTGTTGGCCACGATCAGGGGGCTCGTCGCGTGACGGTCGGGTGGGAGTCAGCGTCGATTGGTGACGTCTGCGAAGTCGTCAACGGAGGAACACCCAAGACCGGAGTGTCCGAGTACTGGGGCGGGCCGCACCGCTGGATCACGCCTGCCGAAATGGGAAAGCGGTCATCGCCCGAAATCGATCAGACCGAACGGACCATTACGGACCGAGGCATGCAAAACAGCTCTGCCCGGCTGTTGCCTCCGTATTCGGTCATCTTGTCGTCGCGTGCGCCAATTGGTCACTTGGTCATCAACACAGAGCCGATGGCAACGAACCAAGGCTGCAAAGGGCTGGTCCCTAGAAACCGAATCAACCACAAGTTTCTCTATTACTACCTTGGCAGCATCGTCGATCTGCTCAACGACCTCGGGACCGGCGCGACTTTCAAAGAACTTTCTGGCGGGAAGCTAAAGGAGGTAATGGTTCCGATTCCGTCGCTAACTGAGCAGCACCGCATCGTCGCCATCCTCGACGAAGCCTTCGAGGGCATCGCCACCGCCAAGGCCAACGCCGAGAAGAACCTGCGGAATGCCCGCGAGTTTTTTGCCAGCCGCATGCAATTGCTGTTTGGGAGCGGTGGGGCATGGGAGCGCGTCCAGCTCGAAGTGCTGTTGGCACGCGGGTGGATCACCAGCCACCTCGACGGCAATCACGGCAGCGACTACCCCCGCAAGGAAGAATTCGTTGACGCCGGCGTGCCCTACATCGCGGCAAGCGCGATCAAGGGCGGCATCGTCGATTTTGACGAGGCGAAGTACCTATCACCCGAACGTGCAGCCACGATCCGAAAGGGACTCGCCAAAGATCGGGATGTGCTCTTTGCTCACAACGCAACCGTTGGGCCAGTGGCCATCCTAAGCACCGACGAGGATGTCGTCATCCTTGGTACGTCGCTCACGTACTACCGCTGCGATCCGCAGCGCATACAGCCTGAGTACCTTGCGCACTTCATGATCTCCCCCGCTTTCACGTCGCAGTACGCGCAGGTCATGAAGCAGTCCACGCGAAATCAGGTGCCAATCACGAAGCAGCGCGAGTTCTTCCACGTCATCCCGCCCATCGATGTCCAGCGGCGGATCGCCGATGAGCTCGATGAGCTATCGATGCACACAGAGCGTCTGGTTGATATCGAAAGGCGAAAGTTGATCGCCCTCGATGAGTTGAAGAAGTCCTTGCTTCACCAAGCCTTCAGCGGCGCCTTGAACGTTAAGTCCACTGACAAGCAGTTGGAAGCGGTGGCATGAACGAAGCCGAAACCCGCGCCGAGCACATCGACCCCGCCCTCAAGGTCGCTGGCTGGGGCGTGGTCGAAGGCAGCCGCGTACGCACTACCTTCCAAGACAAGCGGGGAATGATCGTGCTGGACCAGGGCTGGGCCCTAGACCCTGTGCACCTCGTCAGTCACCCGGGGCCTCGCGCGTGACGACGCTTGCCAACACGCTGCAGACCTTGGAGTGGGTGTTCGTGCCCCGCGCGCGCCGCCGCGACACGGCCGATCGCGAGGCAAGGACATGACCACAAGTGAGTTCCGCACCACCGTCGGCAACGGCGACGGCGCCGGCGTCACGATCTACCAGTCCGACAACGGCACTGTCGAGGTGCGGCTCGAGCGGGACACGGTCTGGCTCTCGCAAGAGCAGATGGCAGCACTGTTCGGGGTGCAAAAGGCAGCTGTCTCCAAGCACCTCAAGAACATCTATGCCAGCGGCGAGTTGGAGCGCGGCGCAACTGTTTCCATATTGGAATCGGTTCGCCAAGAGGGCGAACGCACGGTCAGTCGGCAGATCGAGCACTTCAACCTGGATGCGGCGATCTCGGTGGGCTATCGCGTCAACTCGACCAGAGCAACGCGCTTCCGCCAATGGGCTACCCGCCTGCTGCGCGAGCACCTGACGCAAGGCTATACGCTCGACCGCCAGCGCCTGGCCGCCAACGCACGGGAGCTGGCGGCAGCCCTCGAACTGATTCGCAAGACCGCCCAGCGCCCCGATCTGCTGGCCGACACCGGCCGCGGCCTGGTCGACATCGTGACCCGCTATGCGCAGACGTTTTTGCTGCTGCAAAGGTATGACGAAGGCCTGCTGACCGAACCGCCCGAGGTGCCCGGCGGCGTGCTGCCCACGCTGGCCGAGGCTCGCTCGGCGCTGGCACTTCTGAAGCGCGAGCTGATGGCACGCGGCGAGGCCACCGATCTGTTCGCTCGCGACCGTGGCGAGGGGCTGGCGGCGCTGCTGGGCAATCTGGACCAGTCTGTCTTCGGCGAGCCCGCCTACCCCAGTGTCGAGGCCAAGGCCGCGCACCTGCTGTACTTCGTCATCAAGAACCACCCGTTTGCTGATGGCAACAAGCGCAGCGGCGCGTTCCTGTTCGTCGACTTCCTGAACCGCAATGGCAGGTTGATGGATGCGTCGGGCGTGCCGGTGATCAACGACATCGGTCTGGCGGCGCTGGCCTTGCTGGTTGCCGAGTCGGACCCTGCGCACAAGGCGACCATGATTCGCCTGATCATGAACATGCTGGCCGCACCACGCCCATGAACGAAGCCGAGACCCGCGCCGAGCACATCGACCCCGCCTTAAAGGCCGCTGGCTGGGGTGTGGTCGAAGGTAGCCGCGTGCTGCGCGAAAAGCAGTGCGAAATCACGCCCGGTAGGTTGCAGGGCAGCGGTAAACGGGCCAAGGCCGAGATTGCCGACTACGTTCTGGTCTATCGCAACACCAAGCTGGCCGTGATCGAGGCCAAGGCTTGGGACAAGCCGCTCACAGAAGGCGTCGGGCAGGCTAAGAGCTACGCCGCGAAGCTGTCGGTGCGCTTCACCTACGCCACCAATGGACAGGCGGTGTACGGCATCGACATGGTCACCGGCGCAGAAGGCGAAGTGGCCTCCTACCCGAGTCCCGATGAGTTATGGAAGCTGACCTTCGCAGAAGTGAACGCATGGCGCGACCGCTTCGCCGCTGTGCCCTTCGAGGACAAGGGCGGCACTTGGCAGGGGCGCTACTACCAAGACATCGCCATCACGCGCGTGCTGGAAGCCATAGAGGCCGGCCGCGACCGCATCCTGCTGACGCTGGCAACTGGCACGGGCAAGACCTTCATTGCCTTTCAGCTCGCGTGGAAGCTGTTTCAGAGCCGCTGGAATCTGGCGGATTGGCGCAGCGGCGGCGAGCCCACGCGCCGGCCGCGAATCCTGTTCTTGGCCGATCGAAACATCTTGGCCGACCAAGCCTACAACGCCTTCTCGGCCTTTGAGGACAAATCACCGGGCACTCTGGTGCGCATCGACCCGGATGAGATTCGCAAGAAGGGTCGGGTGCCAAAGAACGGCAGCGTCTTCTTCACCATCTTCCAGACCTTCATGAGCGGCTCCGGCGGCGCGCCGAACTTCGGCGAGTACCCGGCCGACTTCTTCGACTTCATCGTCATCGACGAGTGCCACCGCGGCGGCGCCAACGACGAAGGTAACTGGCGCGCCATCCTGGATTACTTTGCGCCGGCGGTGCAGCTGGGCCTGACAGCCACACCCAAGCGCACCATCAACGCCGACACGTACGCCTACTTCGGCGAGCCGGTATATGTGTACTCGCTCAAGGACGGCATCAACGACGGCTTCCTGACGCCGTTCAAGGTCAAGCAGATTGCCACCACGCTGGACGATTACGTCTACACGCCCGATGACCAGGTGGTGGAAGGCGACATCCAGACGGGCAAGCGCTATGAAGAGAAGGACTTCAACAAGATCATCGAGATCAAGGAGCGCGAGGCCTACCGTGTGAAGCTGATGATGGGGATGATCGACCAGCGCGAGAAGACCATCGTGTTCTGCGCCACGCAGACCCACGCTGCGGCGGTGCGCGACTTGATCAACCAGACCAAGACGAGCACCGACCCGCTGTACTGCGTGCGGGTGACGGCCAACGATGGCGCGCTGGGTGACCAGTACCTGCGCGACTTCCAAGACAACGAGAAGACCATCCCGACGGTGTTGACCACGTCGCAGAAGCTCTCAACAGGTGTGGACGCGCGAAACGTGCGCAACATCGTGCTCATGCGGCCGATCAACTCGATGATCGAGTTCAAGCAGATCATCGGCCGCGGCACCCGCCTGTACGACGGCAAGGACCACTTCACGATCTACGACTTCGTGAAGGCACACCACCACTTCAGCGACCCCGAATGGGATGGCGAGCCGTTGGCACCCGAAGAGGCTGACCCGCGCCCACCCCGCACGGGAAACGGAGCGACCGATGTGCCCGCTGGCGAGCTCGCCCCGCCGCCGTACGCCGACCCGCCGCCAGCCAAGATCAAGGTGAAGCTGGCCGACGGCAAGGAACGCAAGATCCAGCACATGACGGCCACGACCTTCTGGAGCGCTGACGGCCGGCCGATGTCAGCGGCTCAGTTCCTTGAATCGCTGTATGGCGCGCTGCCCGAGTTCTTCAAGGACGAAGACGAGCTGCGCCTCATTTGGAGCGCGCCCGACACCCGCAAGGCGCTGATGGCCGGCCTGGCCGACAAGGGCTTCGGCCGCGAGCCGCTGACCGAGATGCAAAAGGTCATTGAGGCTGAGAACAGCGACCTGTTCGACGTGCTGGCCTACGTGGCCTTCGCTGCCGAGCCAGTCACGCGCGCCGAACGGGCCGCCGTGGCCCAGGCGGCGGCCGCGGCCGAGTTCACCGACAAACAGCAGGCCTTCGTCGACTTCGTGCTGGCGCAGTACGTCAAGCAAGGCGTGGACGAACTCGACGCCGAGAAGCTGTCACCGCTGCTGCAGTTGAGGTACCGGGCACTGAACGATGCGTTCGCGGAGCTGGGAAAACCGGAGCAGGTGCGGGCGGTGTTTGTTGGGTTCCAGCGCCATCTATATCGCCCGGGGGCTTAGCGATTTGGAGGGCGGCTCCTCGCTGCGTTCACTCTTCGTGGAAGTTGACAGCCAATTGGCGTTGGTCGGCCCTTTGATCGACCAAGCCCCAGCGCCGAACCTTCGCGCGCCTGAAACCCGGCTTTAACGCCCTCGCCGTCGGCGCCGTGTTCGTTCCAACTCGTGCTCTCGACGTCGCGAACACCCCCTTCCTTTGTGCCAACCCCGCAAGGTACATTCTCTCGATCTCTGCATATCTGAAGGTTGCCTCGGAATGACCAAATCAGGGTTGCCGTCGCCTTCCCGAGTGCCGGCGGAGGCTGCAGCCAAGGCACCCCAGGCCGTGGTGTCCGCTGAGTTCGGCCACGACGCCGACGGTGCTACGACCACAGTCCCACCAAGGACTTGTAAGGTTTACGAGGCGAGCGAAGGCCGTACCTCGGCGCACTTTCTCGCCGCAGTCAAAGGCTCGCCGCACGTGCGCCAGGCCGAGACTGCGCGCAGCATCGAGGACTTCTTAGCAGGGGCGCCGCGCAATCTATTCCGGAAGCACAACGTGCCCGTTGCCGTAGCGCAGGGCGAAGGTGGCTGAAATGGTCGAAGTAAAGGAAGGCCTGCCGATCAGCCCAGCTCTGGTGCGGTGGGCTCGCGAGCGAGCCGGTTATTCGATAGACGATGCCGTCCGCCATTTCAAGAAGATTGCGGCTTGGGAAGCAGGGGAGGCGCTGCCGACCTATGCCCAGGTGGAACAGATGGCGGAGCGCTTCAAGATCCCCGTCGCTGTGTTTTTCTTCCCGAAGCCGCCAGCGGTGCCGCCGCTTGAGCAATCTTTCCGCACGCTCACGGCCGCCGACTTCGCTGCCATCCCGCGTACGGTGCGACTGTTCCTCCGCCGCGGGCAGGCAATGCAACTCAACCTGGCGGAGCTGAACGACGCGAAGAACCCTGCAGGACGCGTGATTTCACGCGACATCAAACCGTCGACGAGCACGTCGCTCGACAAGATCGCCGCGGTGGTACGCGAATACCTGGGTGTGAGCATCGACGAGCAAGCGAGTTGGAAGAGCGTCGACGAGGCCTTGGAGCAGTGGCGCGAGGTGTTCGCGACGAAGGCAGGCGTGTATGTCTTCAAAGACGCCTTTCGCGCGCCCAGCTACTTTGGGTTCTGCCTGTATGACGATGAGTTTCCGGTCATCTACATCAACAACAGTTCGGCAAAGTCCCGTCAGATCTTTACGCTTTTCCACGAGCTTGGGCACTTGCTGTTTCACACGAGCGGCATCGACATTCCCGATGAGCATTTCATCGAACACCTGGACGGAGCGGAGCAGAAGATCGAAATCATCTGCAATGGTTTGGCTAGCCGGGTCCTAGTGCCCGACGAAGTGCTCGACAAGATGCTCGAGAAAGCCAAGATCGGCCGACCTCTCGCGACGCAGCTTGCGAACCACTTCAACGTCAGCCGTGAGGTGATCTATCGGAAATTGCTCGATCGCGGTCTGATCGACGCCGCCGAGTACGGCGCGGCGGCGCAGGAGTGGGCTGCGCAAATGAAGGTGAAGGACGAAGACTCCTCAGGCAACTACTACAACAGCCAGCGCGCCTACCTGGGACAACGCTACATCGACATGGCATTCACGAGGTACTACCAGCACCGCTTTGATCGTAGCCAGCTTGCCGAGTATCTGAACCTCAAACCCAAAAACTTGCCGACCTTCGCAGAGAGATTCGCGGGGGGAGGTCTCTGATGTACGTACTCGACACGAACGTCATCATCGACCTGCACAAAAACTACTACCGGAAGCGCTTTATCTCGTTGTGGAAGGCATTCGACCAGCTCGTTACAGACGGCAAGATCACTTCGACTCGCGAGGCCTACCGCGAGCTACACGACGGCCCGCCGGGCACTGATACCGAGTGGGCCAAAGCCAACGAAAAGCTCTTCGCAACGCCCGACTCGAAGGAAGGTGCCTTCGTCGCACAGATCTACTCAGTAGCGCACTTCCAATCGAACATCGAGAAACAAAAGCTGCTCAAAGGAGGTCGCAACGCGGACGCGTTTGTCGTGGCCCGTGCCTATTCGATCGGGGGTACCGTCGTAACGATGGAACGGTTCAAGCCGAACGCGGTCAAGGTGCCCAACATCTGCGCGCACTTCGAAATCCCGTTCCTCAACCTTGAAGGTTTTATGGAGAGTGAAGGCTGGGAGTTCTAGCGAACAGGTACCCGAACAGCGGACGGTCGCCGATTTTCGCGAGTGGCCGAAAGCCGTCACAAGTCATGTGCGACTGGACTACGGGTCACTGGGCATGAAGTCACCCGTGAAGCCTCGGCGGCTGAACTAGCTCAGCGGAATTCGAGTGCGCGAAAGGCCCGAAAGACTTTCTCATGCTCCGACTAACCTTGTTTCTTTCCATCAATTCCAACTCCACTGCGCTCCTCACTCCACTGTCACGCTCTTCGCCAGGTTCCTCGGCTTGTCGACATCGGTGCCGCGCGCGCAGGCGGTGTGGTACGCCAGCAGCTGCAGCGGCACGACGTGCAGCAGGGGTGACAGCGCGCCGTAGTTCTCGGGCATGCGGATGACGTGCAGGCCGTCGCTCGATTCGATGCGGGTGTCGGCATCGGCAAAGACGAACAGCTCGCCGCCGCGGGCGCGCACTTCCTGCAGGTTGCTCTTGAGCTTCTCGAGCAGCGCGTCGTTGGGGGCGACGGTGACCACCGGCATCTCTGCCGTCACCAGCGCGAGCGGGCCGTGCTTCAGCTCGCCGGCGGGGTAGGCCTCGGCGTGGATGTAGCTGATCTCCTTGAGCTTCAGCGCGCCTTCCAGCGCCACCGGGTAGTGCAGGCCGCGGCCGAGGAACAGGGCGTTCTCTTTCCTCGCAAACACCTCGGCCCAGGCGATGACTTGCGGCTCGAGCGCCAGCACGCCCTGCACCGCGACCGGCAGGTGGCGCAGCGCGTGCAGGTGCTGCGCCTCGGCTGCGTCACCAAGGTGTCCGCGCACGCGGGCGAGTGACAGCGTCAGCAGGAAGAGGCCCACCAGCTGGGTGGTGAAGGCCTTGGTCGACGCGACGCCGATCTCGACACCGGCGCGTGTCAGGAAGGCCATCGCGCATTCGCGCACCATGGCACTCGACACCACGTTGCACACCGTCAGCGTGTGCGGCATGCCGAGCGATCGGGCGTGCTTCAGCGCGGCCAGGGTGTCAGCCGTCTCGCCGCTCTGGGTGATGGTGACGACGAGGGTGCGCGGGTTCGGCACGCTGTCGCGGTAGCGGTACTCGCTCGCCACCTCGACGGCAGCGGGCATCTTCGCGATGCTCTCCAGCCACTGCTTGGCCACCAGTCCCGCGTAGTAGCTGGTGCCGCACGCGAGGATGAGCACCGAGTCGACCTGGCCGAACACCGCCGCAGCGCCATCACCGAACAGGCTGGGCTCGACACCACCCACCGCATCGAGCGTGTCGGCAATGGCCTTGGGCTGCTCGAAGATCTCCTTTTGCATGTGGTGCCGGTACGGGCCCAACTCGGCGGCCTCGGTGTGGGCCTGCACGGTGCGCACAGGTCGCTGCACGGGGGCAAAGCGGCCGTCAGCGCGCGGCTTGCCAGTGGCCGGGTCGGTGCGCGAGCTGATGGCCGAATGGCCGAGCTGCAGATCGACCGCGTCGCCTTCTTCGAGGTAGACGATCTGGTCGGTCACACCGGCCAGCGCCATGGCGTCGCTGGCCAGGTAGTGGTAACCAGCGCGCTCTCCGGTGCCGATGCCCAGGATCAGCGGCGAGCCTTCACGCGCGCCGACGACGCGGTGGGGTTCGTCGAGGCAGAACACCGCGATGGCGTAGGCGCCGCGCAGCCGCGGCAGCACCTGCTGCACTGCGGCATACAGGTCGCCGCGGTAGTGGTGGTCGATGAGATGCGCAATGACCTCGGTGTCGGTCTGGCTGACGAAGCGGTAGCCGGCAGCCTGCAGCTCGGCACGCAGCTCGTCGTGGTTCTCGATGATGCCGTTGTGCACCACCGCGACACGGCCCACAGCGTCGGCACCCAGCGCATGCGGGCCGGCCGAAAAGTGCGGGTGCGCGTTGTTCACCACCGGCGCGCCGTGCGTCGCCCAGCGGGTGTGAGCGATACCGGTCGTGCCGGCGATCTCGTCGGCCGCCACATTGGCTTCGAGCTCGGCCACACGCGCCGTGCTGCGCGCCCGGCGCAGCTGGCCGTGCTGGTGCACCGCGACGCCGCAGGAGTCGTAGCCGCGGTATTCGAGGCGCTTCAGCCCTTCGATGAGGACCGGCACGATGTTGCGGGTGCTGACGGCGCCGACGATGCCACACATGGGGTGTCTCCAGAAACGGGGCGGTGATGACGGATGGTAGGCAGGACGGCTCAGACCTGGGTCACGATGACCAAGCCCTTGAGGTACTCGCCCTCCGGGAAGTTGATCGTCGTCGGGTGATCGGCGCCGGCCCCGGTGCGGGCATGGATCTGCCCGTCGATGCCGGCATCGAGACCGGCGCCTGCGACAATCTTGTGGAACAGGTCGGCGCTGATGCCGCCCGAGCACGAGAAGGTGAACAGCAAGCCGCCGGGTTCGAGCAGACCGAGTGCCAGGCGATTGATGTCCTTGTAGGCGCGCGCGGCACGCTCGGCCTGCGCGGCGATGGAAGCGAACTTGGGTGGGTCGAGCACGATGGCGTCGAAGCGGCGGCCTTCGGCGGCGAAGCGCCGCAGCGTGGCGTTCACGTCGGCGTCGATGGTGTGGTGCCGCGCCGTGTCGAAACCATTGAGGGCGACATGAGCGGCAGCGCGTTCGAGCGCGGGGCCTGATGAATCGACGCTGGTGACGTCACTCGCCCCGCCGGCGAGGGCCGCGACGCTGAAGCCGCCGGTGTAGCTGTAGCAGTTGAGCACCCGCTGTGCGCCGAAGTGCCGCACCCGGTCGGCCAGCAGGCGACGGCTGTCGCGCTGGTCGAGGTAGGCGCCGGTCTTGTGGCCGTGGGCGACGTCGACGCTCAGGCGCCAGCCGCTTTCGTGGACGGACACCTCGGTCGGGCCGTCACCGCGCAGCCAGCCGGTGATGGGTGCCAGGCCTTCGAGTTCGCGCACGCTGGCGTCGCTTCGCTCGTAGAGGCGTGCCAGGCCGGTCACCTTCAACAGCGCGTCGGCGATCACCGCCTTCCAGCGCTCGACCCCGACCGCGGTGAACTGAGCGCTGAGCGTGTCGGCATAGCGATCGACCACCAGCCCCGGCAGGCCATCGGCCTCGCCATGGACGAGGCGCATGGCGTTGCTGTCAATGGGCAAGCGCTGCCGCACGGCGACGGCGCGGGCAATGCGGCGCTCGAAGAACGCGGCGTCGATGCGCTCGGCGACATCGAAGCTCCAGGCGCGCACGCGGATGCGCGAGGCCGGGCTGTAGGCGCCCCAGCAGAGGAACTCGCCGGTCGACGACTCGACGCGAACTGTCTCGCCGGGGTCGGCGCGGCCGCCGGCGATGCTGCCTTCGAACACCCACGGGTGGCGCTTGACGAGCGAGCGCTCCTTGCCCTCGCGCAGGCGAATCACCTTCACCCGGCGTCGCCCTTTCGGCGTGCGCGCGGGTGCGCGGCGTCGTAGACCTTGCTGAGGTGCCCGAAGTCGAGCTTGGTGTAGACCTGTGTGGTCGCGATGTGGGCGTGGCCCAGCAACTCCTGCACCGCGCGCAGGTCGCCGCTCGACTGCAGCAGGTGAGTCGCGAACGAGTGCCGCAGCATGTGCGGATGAACGTGCGTGGGCAGCCCCGCCTTGCGCGCGAGGCGGCTGAGGCGCGAGCGCACCTGGCCGGTGGTGAGCCGCGTGCCCTGGATGCCGACGAAGAGCGCCGCCTCGCCGTCGGCGGCCATGGGGCCGCGCCACTCCAGCCAGGCGCGCAGCGCCGCAAGCGCCGGACCGCCCACCGGAACGCTGCGCCGCTTCTGGCCCTTGCCGATGACGTGGGCAGAGGCATCTGCCGCGTCGATCCAGCCGACAGCGCCCGGGCCTGCGCGCACATCGAGCGCCACCAGTTCAGCGACACGCAGCCCGCAGCCGTAGAGCAGCTCGGTCATGCAGTGGTCGCGCGCGGCGAGGGCAGGCGCGTCGTGGCGCTCGTTCGGCTCGGGCTCGGCACGCTCGTCGAAGGCCGCGAGCGCCACCGCCTGGTCGACCGACAGTGCCTTGGGAAGCGGCTTGGCCGCTCGCGGTGCGCGCACACCGACCACCGGGTTGTGCGTCACCAGGCCCTGCTGCCCCAGCCAGCGGTAGAAGCCGCGCCAGGCCGAGAGCTGGATCGCGATGGTGCCGGCCACCAGCCCCTGCGCATGCAACTGCCCGGCCCAGCGTCGAACGTGGTGCGCCTGCACCGCGCGCAGATCGACCCCGGTCGCCTCGGCAAACTGCTGCAGGCGCTCGAACGCCTGCGTGTACATCGTGAGCGTGCGGTCGGCGAGCCGGCGTTCGACGTGCAGATGCTGCAGGTGGCGGACGATGTCGGCGTGGCGGGCGGGCGCCTTGTTCTCCGCCGTGACGCTCACCGCCGCGTCGCCGTGTGGCTGCGTCGCCGCGTCAATCACTCGGCGGGCACCGCGCGCACCAGCCGGGCGAGGGCCGCGCTCGCGATCTCGCCGATGCGCATGAGGAACTCGGTGCCCATGCCGGCAGCGAACCGCGTCGAGTCGGGCGAGCCGAGCACCAGCAGGCCGAAGGCTTCGATGGTCGAGCCATGGCGCAGCGGGATCAGCGCCAGCGAGGCGACGGTGTCGGCATCGTCGAGCCAACTGGCCGCTTCGAAACCGGCGTTGGCGCCGCAGTACGGCAGCGTGAGGCTCGAGGCGAAGCTGCGTGCGTCGTCACTCACCGTGCGCGCAAAGCCAGTATCGGCATGCACGGCGCCAGCGCCCCAGACGCGGATGCCCGCCTGCGGAATCAGGAACTGCTGCTTGAGCTCGCGAACGATCACATCGGGCACGTCGGCGTCGTCGGTGGTGAGCATCAACGCGCGGGTGTAGCGGTGGAGTCGGTCGGCGATCGCGGTGTTCTCCTGACCGTGGCGAATCATCTCCATGATCTTCTGCTCTAGGCCCTTGTGCTTCTCGCGCAGCAGGTCCATCTGGCGCTCCTGCAGCGACACCGCGCGCGAACCGTGGGGGCTGCTGAGCTGAATGGTGCTGAGCAGTTCGGCATGACGCTCGAAGAAGCCCGGGGTGTTGGCCAGGTAGTTGGCGATGTCGGCCTCGGTGATGCCTTGGACTCCGGTGGGACTGGTCACGGTGTGGTTCTCGCGGTGAATGACGATGCAGATGCGTGGGGGGGGATTCAGAGCTCGATCTCGCCTTCGAACACGGTCTCGGCGGGGCCGGTCATGTGCACCGGGCTGGCGAGCCCTCGCTCGGCGCCGGCCCATTCGATGCTGAGCCGTCCGCCGCGCGCATCGACATCGACCGACGCATCGAGCAGGCCGAGGCGAATGCCCGCGACCACCGCCGCGCAGGCACCGGTGCCGCAGGCGAGAGTCTCGCCGGCGCCGCGCTCGAAGACGCGCAGCCGCACGTGTCGGCGCGAGACGATCTGCATGAAGCCGGCGTTGACCCGCCGCGGAAAGCTGGTGTGGTGTTCGATGAGCGGGCCCAGGGCCTCGACCGGTGCGTGATCGACATCGTCGACGAGGGTCACCGCATGCGGATTGCCCATCGACAGCACGACGACCTCGATGACACGGCCCTTGAGGCTCAGCGGCCAGCACTCGACCGCACCGGTGGGCCCGACCACACGACGCGGGCGCAGACCGGCCGATCGGAACGGCACCTGTTCGAGGTCGAACACCGGGGCACCCATGTCGACGCGCACACGGCCATCGGGCTGCATCGTCAGTTCGAGCAGGCTGTTGACCGTTTCGACGCGCAAGGTGGTGCGATCGTCCAGGCCCTTGTCGCGCACGAAGCGCACGAAGCAGCGCGCACCGTTGCCGCAATGCTCGACCTCTTCACCGGTCGAGTTGAAGATTCGGTAACCGAAGTCGACGCCCGGTGTGGTGCTGCGCCCGACGACGAGGATCTGGTCGGCACCCACACCGAATCGCCGATCACCGAGGCGCCGCAACTGTTCCGGGGTCAGGCTGAAGGGCTCGCGGGTGGCATCGATGACGACGAAGTCGTTGCCTGCGCCCTGCATCTTGGTGAACCGCAGCTTCATGCCCGGATTATCGGCCGCGCGCACCGTGCCGGCCGGCACGCCAGCGCCGGCGCGCTGCGGGTCAATACGGGCTGGGGACGCCCTTGGGCCGCGTCTTGAAGCGCTTGTGCACCCACAGGTACTGCGCCGGCATGCGGCGGATCTCTTCCTCGATCCATGCGTTGACCGCACGCGTGTCGGCGAGCGCGTCGTCGGTCGGAAAGCCCTCCCACGGTTCGAGGAAGCGCACGCGGTAGCCCTGTGAGCCGGGCAGCATCTCGGCGACAACGCGCTGCACCTTCATGTCGAGCAGGTGCGCCAGCCGCGAGGTGGTGAGCAGCGTCGCTGCCGGCACGCCGAAGAAGGGGACGAACGCAGCGTGCTTGCGGCCGAAGTCCATGTCAGGCAGGTTGAAGAAGCCTTCGCCATCGCGGATCGCCCGCAGCATGGGCTTGGCGGATTCCTGGCGCGAGAACACCTGGATGTTCCCGAAGCGCATTCGCCCGCGACGCATGGCAGCGTCGAACACCGCGTTGCTCTGCCGCTGGTAGATGGTGCAGCCGCGACGATGCGCAAGCGAGAAACGCGCTGCGATCGCTGCCACGTCGAGCGCCACGAAGTGCGGCACCAGCCACATGACGGGCCCCGGCTCCTCGTCTGCGAAGGAAGCCGGGCCTTCGATGTGGATCAGCCTGCGAAGCCGTGCCTCGGAGGCATGCCACAGCAACCCGCGTTCGAGCAGGCTGCGGCCGACGAACTGGAAGTGCTCGATGGCGATGGCGCGATGCTCCTGCGCGCTGCGATCTGGGAAGCACAGGCGCAGGTTGGTGAGCGCCACATGGCGCCGATGCCGAGCGAGGACCCACAACAACATCCCAAGTGCCCGGCCCAGCGGCGCCAGTATCGCCAGCGGCAACCAGTGCAGCAACCACAGCAGGGCAAGCACCGCATGCGTCGCCAGCCGAAGCGCCAATGCCTTCATGTGGAGGCCTCGGGAGACGCGCCGCGGAGGCTGGTGGAGCGCGGCGCCTTGAAGCGGTGATACCCCCAGAGATACTGCTGCGGGCATTGCAGGATCAGCGCTTCCATGCCGCGGTTGATGACGGCAGCAGCGGCGATCGGGTCTTCGGGCAAGGGCTCGTCGAGCGTGCTGACGCGCACGCAGTAGCCCGCGCCTCGCGGCAGCCGTTCGCCCCACACCAGCAGCAATGCCGCACCGGTCTGCTGCACGAGTCGCGCCGCCAGGGTCATGGTGTAGGCGGGCTTGCCGAAAAACGGCGCCCACACGCCGAGGCCTTCGGGCGGCACCTGATCGGGAAGCAGCCCCACCACCTCGCCGCGCCTGAGCGCGCGGATCATCTGCCGCACGCCGGCCAGCGTGGCGGGTGCCGCATCGAGGCCGGGGCGGCGACGCGCCGATTCGACGAGGTCGCGCAACCACGCCTTTCGCGCGGGCCGGTACAGCACGGTCATCACGCCGCGTCCGGCGCCGTAGCGTTGCGCATAGGACTGGCCGATGGCCTCGAAACAGCCCAAGTGCGGAGTGAGCATGACGAGCCCTCGGCCGGCGGCTTGAGCCGCTTCGATGAGCTCACCGCCCTGCCAGTGCACCGGTGCAGGCAGCGGCGCGTTGGCCGGACGCATCCACAGGGGCGGCAATTCGAGCATCAATCGGCCCGCCGCCGCAATGGCCTGGCGGGCTATGGGCCAAGGCACTTGGGCTTGAGCGACGTTCGATCGAAAACGTGCGCGGTAGCGCGGTGACGCGGCGTAGACAACCCAGCCGATCGGCGCACCAAGCGCATGCAGCCACGACAACGGGAGCCGAGACAGGAAACGCATGCTGGCGGTGATGAAAGCGGCAACGAGGCGGGTCATCGGCTGGCTAGAATCGGTCGCATCGCCGAGTTACAGAACTACTTGCGGGGCGATGGCAGGGCACTTCGAGTCGTCTCAGGTCCCTGCGGAGCGCAGGCTCATACAACCGCTAAAGCGTTCGCCGATTCCCCAACCCCGGACCGGCAACGCAAGTTGCAACCAACCGGAGTTTAAGAGTGGCGAACGACTTCCTTTTCACCTCAGAGTCCGTCTCCGAAGGCCACCCCGACAAGGTGGCTGACCAGATCTCGGACGCGATCCTCGACGCCATCCTGACCGTAGACCCGCTCTCACGGGTCGCGGCGGAGACGCTGTGCAACACCGGGCTGGTGGTTCTGGCCGGTGAGATCACGACGCAGGCGAACGTCGACTACATCCAGGTAGCGCGCGACACGATCAAGCGCATCGGCTACGACAACACCGAGTTTGGCATCGACCACAAGGGTTGCGCAGTGCTCGTGGCCTACGACAAGCAAAGCAACGACATCGCCCAAGGCGTCGATCGCGCGAGCGACGACTACCTGAACCTCGGCGCTGGCGACCAGGGTTTGATGTTCGGCTACGCCTGCGACGAGACGCCGGAGATGATGCCGGCGCCGATCTATTACGCGCACCGACTCGTCGAGCGCCAGGCCGCGCTGCGCAAGGATGGCCGCATGCCCTACCTGCGGCCCGACGCGAAGAGCCAGGTGACGATGCGCTATGTCGACGGCAAGCCGCACAGCGTCGACACCGTGGTGCTCTCGAGCCAGCACGCGCCGGAGATGAGCGATGGCCAGAAGATGAAGCCGGAGTTCATCGAGGCGGTGATCGAGCAGATCATCAAGCCGGTGCTGCCGGCTGAGTGGCTGAAGAACACGCGCTACCTGGTGAACCCGACCGGACGCTTCGTCATCGGCGGCCCCCAGGGCGACTGCGGGCTGACCGGGCGCAAGATCATCGTCGACACCTACGGTGGCGCCTGCCCGCACGGTGGTGGCGCATTCAGCGGCAAGGACCCGACCAAGGTGGATCGCTCCGCAGCCTATGCAGCGCGTTACGTCGCCAAGAACATCGTCGCGGCGGGCCTGGCGCGGCAGTGCCAGATTCAGGTCGCGTACGCGATCGGTGTGGCCAAGCCGATGAACATCACCGTCTACACCGAAGGCACCGGCGTGATCCCCGACGACCAGTTGGCCAAGCTGGTGGCCGAGCACTTCGACCTGCGGCCGAAGGGCATCATCCAGATGCTCGATCTGCTTCGCCCGATCTACGAGAAGACCGCGGCCTACGGTCACTTCGGGCGCACCGACGCCGAGTTCAGCTGGGAGCAAACCGACAAGGCGCCGGCGCTGCGCGCAGCAGCCGGGCTGTAAATCCCGCCTGCAGCCCGGCGTTCTTCTTCAAGACGTCGGGCTACAGCCGGCGAATCCTCTCAAGCAGGGGGTCGCACAGGCCGATTACACTTCCAGCCGTTCCGAGGAGCGTTGCAAGGCACGTCCAGTGTCCCAGGCTCGGAAATCATGTTTGCAACCGCGCTCACCCGCACGATCAATCTTCGTGGGTGAGCGGCCCGTTCCGGGCACTCCAGGCGTTGTCGTGCGGGTCATCTTCATCCATGGAGCCCGATATGAACGCTGTACTCAAACCTGCCATTTCCCCCGCTGACTACGCCATTGCCGACCTGTCGCAAGCCGACTTCGGCCGCAAGGAAATCAAGATCGCCGAGACCGAGATGCCCGGTCTGATGGCCATTCGCGAGGAGTTCGCTCCATCGCAGCCCCTCAAGGGCGCTCGCATCACCGGCAGCATCCACATGACCATCCAGACCGCCGTGCTGGTCGAAACGCTCGAAGCGCTCGGCGCGAAGGTGCGCTGGGCGTCGTGCAACATCTATTCGACGCAAGACCACGCCGCCGCCGCACTCGTGGCCGGTGGCACGCCGGTGTTTGCCTACAAGGGCGAAACGCTCACCGACTACTGGGACTACACGCACAGCATCTTCGAGTTCGGACCGAAGGGTGCCGAGGGCGAAGGCCCGAACATGATCCTCGACGACGGCGGCGACGCGACGCTGCTGATGCATCTGGGCAAGAAGGCCGAGAAGGATCAGTCGGTCCTCGACCATCCCACGAGCGAAGAAGAGACCTGCCTGTACGCCGCGATCCGCGCCAAGCTGGCGGTTGACTCGACCTGGTACAGCCGCAAGTCAGCACAGATCATCGGCGTGACGGAAGAGACCACCACAGGCGTCCATCGCCTCAAGGAGATGAGCGCGGCCGGTACGCTGATGTTCCGCGCGATCAACGTGAACGACAGCGTCACGAAGAGCAAGTTCGACAACCTGTACGGCTGCCGCGAATCGCTGGTCGACTCGATCAAGCGCGCCACCGACGTGATGATCGCCGGCAAGGTCGCCGTGGTCGCCGGCTATGGCGACGTGGGCAAGGGCTCGGCGCAGGCATTGCGTGCCCTGAGCGCCCAGGTGTGGGTGACCGAGATCGACCCCATCAATGCGTTGCAAGCGGCGATGGAGGGCTACAAGATCGTCACCATGGACTACGCCGCAGACAAGGCCGACATCTTCGTCTCGGCCACGGGCAACAAGCGCGTGATCACCCACGAGCACATGCTCGCCATGAAGGACGAAGCCATCGTCTGCAATATCGGCCACTTCGACAACGAGATCGACATCGCCTCGATCGAGAAGTACGAGTGGGACGAGATCAAGCCGCAGGTCGACCATGTGCGCTTCCCCGACGGCAAGAAGATCATCCTGCTGGCCAAGGGTCGGCTGGTGAATCTGGGCTGTGCCACCGGTCACCCGAGCTTCGTGATGTCGGCGAGCTTCGCCAACCAGACGATCGCGCAGATCGAGCTGTACACCAAGAGCGACAAGTACGAGAACGGTCAGGTCTACGTTCTGCCGAAGCACCTCGACGAAAAGGTGGCCCGCCTGCACCTGAAGAAGGTCGGCGCGATGCTGACCGAGTTGAGTGACGAGCAGGCGAAGTACATCGGCGTGTCGAAGGAAGGTCCTTACAAGGCCGACACCTACCGCTACTGAGCCCAACCCCGGGGGCCTTCGGGCGCCCGGGGGCGGCCAGAGCGCCTGCGACCGACGCGATGCGTGCCGATCAACTGCTGGTGGCCCGCGGCCACGCCCCGACGAGATCGGCCGCACAACGGCTGATCGAGCAGGGAGCCGTGCGCTGGCTCGGCCCCACAGGCTGGGCGCTGCCACGCAAGGCGGGCGAAGACCTGCCAGCCGAATGCACAGTCGAAATCACCGACGACGCCGAGCTGCGATACGCCTCGCGGGGCGGGCTCAAGCTGGAAGGAGCGCTCGCGCATTGCAAGATCGACGTGACGGGTCGCCGATGCCTCGACATCGGTCAGGGCACCGGTGGTTTCACCGACGCACTCCTGCAACGCGGGGCAGCGGCGGTGGTCGGCATTGACGTCGGGCATGGGCAGTTGCATCCACGCCTGCACGCTGACGCACGGGTCGAGCACCACGAAGGTGTGAACGCGCGAGACGTGAGTGACAGCGCCTTTGCGGCGACACACGCGCCTGCAAGCTTCGGTCTGGTTACCGGCGACGTGTCCTTCATTTCGCTGACGCTGGTGCTGCCCACCGCGATTCGCTTTCTGACCTTGAACGGCGACTTGCTGATGCTCGTGAAACCCCAGTTCGAACTGCAGGCGAACGACATCGGCAAGGGCGGCATCGTTCGCGATGTGCGCTGTTTCGCCAAGGTCGAAACGCGACTGCGCGAGGCCTGCGAGGCGTTGTCGATGCGGGTGTGCGACTACTTCGAAAGCCCGATCACTGGCGGCGGTTCTGGTGCCGCAAAAGGCAACACCGAATTCTTCATCTGGGCTCGACATGCTGGGCATCCCATCCGCACGACACTCGACACCTGAGCCCTGGAAAGGCACGATCCATTCATGAGCAAGACATTCCCGATCAGCATTGAGTTCTTTCCCCCCAAGACCGCCGAGGGCGCCGTGAAATTGAAGGGCGTGAGGCAAGCGCTTTACGCCCTCAAGCCGGAGTACTGCTCGGTCACTTACGGCGCTGGGGGCGGAACACAAGAGGGCACCTTGTCGACCGTGCGGGCGATCCAGTCCGAAGGCATCGAGGCGGCGCCCCACTTCTCGTGCATCGGCGCAAGCGCATCGCTTGTGCGCGAGCAACTGGCGCAATTCAAGGATGCCGGACTGCGACGCGTCGTCGCACTGCGCGGTGACCTTCCGAGCGGCTACGGGCGCTCGGGCGAGTTCCGCTATGCCAGTGAATTGGTTGAATTCATCCGCAAGGAGTCCGGTGACCACTTCCACATCGAAGTGGCGGCCTACCCGGAGATGCATCCCCAGGCTCGTTCGCCGAAGGCCGACCTGCAGGCCTTTGCGGCGAAGGTGAAGGCCGGGGCCAACGGTGCCATCACACAGTTTTTCTTCAACACCGACGCGTACTTTCGCTTCGTCGACGACGCCTACGCGCTGGGTGCCGACATTCCGGTGGTGCCCGGGATCATGCCCATCACCAACGCCAGCGGCATCATGCGATTCGCCGACGGCTGCGGCAGTGAGATTCCGCGCTGGATGCGACTGCGGCTCGAAGGATTCGGCGACGACACCGAATCGATCCGTGCGTTTGGCCTCGACGTGGTCACCGACCTGTGCGACCAGTTGCGCACCGCCGGTGTCCCGAGCCTGCACTTCTATTCGATGAACCAGTCGGCACCAGTGCTCGAGATCTGCCGTCGGCTGGACATCTGAGCGTCGAACCGAATCAACCGTGGACGTAACCCACCTGCATTTGCATGTGCGCGATCGCGCCCGGTCAGTCGGTTTCTACGAGCGCTGGTTCGGGCTGCGTGTGGCGAGCACCGGCCAAGGCATCAGCTTCCTGAAGGGCGACCGCGATTTCCTGCTCGCCCTGATGGACGACCCGACGCCTGAACCCGACCCACAGTGGCTGCACTTCGGCGTACGGCTTGATACCGCCGAACAGGTACGCGACATGGCGAAGGCCATGTCCAACGACGGCGTGTCGATCGTGAAGCCCGTCTCTGAAGGCGATGCACTGGTGGCGTACCGGTGCGCCGATCCGGATCTTCATGTCATCGAGGTCTACTGGCAGCCATGAGCAAACCGCACGATTCGACGCCGCCCTACATTGCGCCCGGCAGGTTCGACGACGCGGACAGTGCGCTTGCCCAGGTCAGGGCGATCTACGAAGGCAGCACCACACACCTGCGCCGCGCCTTGCAAGACTTCGTGAGGACCGATGCGATGGTTGGGCGCGTGCGCGCGTTCTATCCGTTCGTGCGGGTGCAGACCACGACATCCGCGCGCGCCGAGTCACCACTGAGCTACGGTTTCGTCGCTGGCGCGGGCACCTTCGAGACCACGCTGACGCGCCCCGACATCTTCGGACACTATTACCGCCAGCAATTCGAACTGCTGCTGCGTAACCACGGCGTGTCCATCGAAGTCGGAACCAGCACGCAACCAATTCCGCTGCACTTCGCGCTCGCCGAGCACGATCATGTGGAAGGATCACTCGACGCCGGCCGCCGAGCCCTGATGCGCGAGGCGTTCGACCTGCCCGACCTGAGCGCGATGGACGATGGGATTGCGAACGGCACGCATGTCACCGCGCCGGGTGAGCCTCAGCCGCTGTCGCTGTTCACGGCGGCACGTGTGGATTACTCACTGCACCGTCTGCGTCATTACACCGGGACGACGCCTGAGCATTTCCAGAACTTCGTTCTCTTCACGAACTACCAGTTCTACATCGACGAGTTCGTTCGTCTCGGTCATGCCGCGATGGCCCATGAATCCAGCGAGTACGTCGCCTTCGTCGAGCCGGGAGGTGTCATCACCCGCCGCGCAGGACTACCCGCTCAGGCCGGAGATGAGCTGGCAAAGGCGCCGGCGCGACTTCCCCAAATGCCGGCGTACCACCTCACGCGCCACGACGGGTCGGGCATCACGATGGTCAACATCGGTGTGGGCCCTTCAAACGCGAAGACGATCACCGACCACATCGCCGTGCTGCGGCCGCACGTGTGGATCATGCTCGGTCACTGCGCGGGCCTGCGTACCACGCAACAGCTTGGCGACTATGTTCTGGCCCACGGCTACGTGCGCGAGGACCATGTCCTCGACGAGGAGTTGCCGCTGTGGGTGCCGATCCCGGCGCTTGCCGAGGTACAGGTTGCGCTCGAAGCGGCGGTTGCCGATGTCACTCAGCTGAGGGGCCAGTAGCTGAAGCAGCTCATGCGCACCGGAACGGTCGCGAGCACCGACAACCGCAACTGGGAACTTCTGCCCTCGAAAGACGTGCCGACGACGCCTGAACGTCGCTTCAGCCAGAGTCGCGCGATCGCTCTTGACATGGAGAGCGCGACGATCGCGGCCAACGGCTTCCGCTTCCGCGTGCCTTACGGCACCTTGCTGTGCGTCAGCGACAAACCGCTCCATGGCGAGATCAAGCTGCCCGGTATGGCCAACCACTTTTACCGGGAACGGGTGGACCAGCATCTGCGAATCGGCATCCGGGCCCTTGAAGTGCTTCGAGGGCAGGGGATTGACCAACTGCACAGCCGCAAGTTGCGCAGCTTTGCGGAAGTCGCCTTCCAATGACGAAGGAGGTCGGCGCGCGATGCGCCGGCCGAACCGAGCCTGCTGGGGCACACTTGGAAGCGATGGAGTCGAACCCGCTGTCTCGTTCGATCGTGTTGCGCGACGTATCGCATCGCCACGCCAACGGCACACTGGCCTTGGACGGCGTTTCGCTGGATATCGGGCCGCGGGAGTTGGTATCGCTGGTCGGTCCGTCGGGCTGCGGGAAAAGCACGCTGCTGCGGTTGATGGCTGGGCTTGATTCGCCGACCGCCGGACACATCAGCACCCCAGCGCTGGAAGAGGGGCCTGCGCGGACCGGCTTCGTCTTCCAGGATTCCACCCTGATGCCATGGGCCAACGTCTTCGACAACGTGGCCCTTCCGCTTCGGTTGGCCGGTCGGTCAATCGCGGATGCACGCCTTGCGGTACGTGCAGTCCTTCGATCGGTCGGTCTCACAGACGTCGAGCGGTCTTACCCGCGGGAGTTGTCGGGAGGAATGCGCATGCGCGCTTCCATCGCGCGCGCCTTGGTGACCGAGCCGCGCGTGCTGCTCATGGACGAACCATTTGCCGCGCTCGACGAGATCACCCGGCAGCGCCTGAATGACGACTTGCAATCGTGGTGGTGCGAACGCGGGATCTCGCTCGTTTTTGTCACGCACAGCGTGATCGAAGCGGTGTACCTGAGCCAGAGGGTGCTGGTGATGGCGTCGAGCCCTGGGCGGGTGGTCGCCAACATCGAGATTGCACAGCCGTGCCCTCGTCGCGCGGAGTTCAGATCGGCAAAGGCTTTCGCCGAGGCTTGCCGAGAGGTGTCGCAAGCGCTCGAAGCGGCTTCGGTCATGACAGCGAACGGAGCGGCGTGATGCGCGCGGGACCTAGGAGTTGGTTCCGATCGATCCTGGTGGTGGCAGCCTGGCTCGTCGTGTGGGAGGTGACGGTACGGCTCGCAAAGATCCCGGCCTACACCCTGCCTGCACCGAGCATCGTGTTGCAGACGCTGTGGCTCAACGCCGAGTCGCTTGCCGGCAGTTGGTGGTTCACCTTGAAGATCACCTTTGGTGCACTTCTGCTCGCTTGCGTGGGTGGCATCGTCATGGCCGGGCTGTTTGCGGTGTTTGCAACGATCGAGGCGGCGTTCCTGCCCCTGGCGGTGGTCTTGCAAGTCACACCGGTCGTCGCGATTGCGCCGCTCATGCTGATCTACATCGACAGCACGACGGCGGCGCTGCTGCTGTGCGCCTGGATCGTGGCGTTCTTTCCGATCTTGTCGAACACGCTCGCCGGCCTGCGCAGCGCCGACGCCAACCTGCGTGACCTCTTCCGCTTGTACCGCGCTTCGCCGTGGCAGCGGCTGCGTTGGCTGCTCGCGCCAAGCGCGTTGCCGTACTTCATTTCAGGCGTGAAAGTGTCTGCGGGGCTGAGTCTGATTGGGGCTGTCACAGCCGAAATGGTGGCCGGAACTGCCGGGCGTGAGACCGGTCTCGCGTCGCGGATCCTCGAAGCGAGTTTCCGCACTGAAACGCCGAAGATGTTCGCGGCGCTGGCGCTCCTGGTTATCACCGGCCTGCTGATGTTCTGGGGATCAGGCATGCTGTCGGACAGACTGCTGGTTCGGTGGCGGGGCAGTGATGTCAACAATGAGGAATTGAGACGATGAGAGGCCGGGGGCGGGAGATTCGCTTCGCAGCGGGGTTGCTCACCTGCGTTCTCTCGCTTATCTTGGGACCGGCAGCGGCAAATGCTCAGGACAGAGTGCGTTTTGCGACCAACTGGAAGGCGCAGGCCGCGCACGGGGGCTTCTATCAGGCCATTGCCGACGGCATTTACAAGCGGTACGGCTTGGAAGTCACTCTGGTTCAGGGCGGGCCGCAGGTGAACAACCGCCCGCTTCTTCCTGCTGGACGCATCGACTTCCTGCTGACCGGCAATTTGCTGCACAGCTTTGACAACGTGAAGAACGGCATCCCGACGATCGTCGTGGCGAGCATGTTCCAGAAGGATCCGCAGGCGCTGATTGCGCATCCGGGTCATAGCTACGAGTCGTTCGAATCGCTGCGCTCCGCACCTATTGCGCTGATCGCGAAGGACGCCCAGTTCACTTGGTGGCAGTGGCTCAAGGCCCGGCACGGATTCCGCGACGAGGCGCTCAGGCCCTACAACTACAACTTGGGACCATTTCTCTCTAATCCGAAGGCGATTCAGCAGGGGTATTCGGTGGCCGAGCCGATCTATGTCGCAAACCAGGGCAAGTTCAAGCCAGTCGTTCATCTTCTTGCAGATCATGGGTTCAGTACGTATTCGACGGTTATCGAAACCAGAACCGAACTCGTCGCTTCGAAACCGGACTTGGTTCAACGCTTCGTGGATGCCTCGATCGTGGGATGGGTGAAGTATCTGTATGGCGATCGCAAGCTCGCCCATGCGCTGATGCTTGCAGACAATCCAGATATGACCCAGGCGGAGCTTGAGTCATCGGTGGCATTGATGAAGCAACAAGGCATCGTCGACTCAGGCGAGTCCACGCTGTTTGGAATTGGCGCGATGAATGCTGGCCGGATCGCTGATTTCTACAGGGAGATGGTCAAGGCGGGTCTCTATTCGCCGGGCGAGGTTGATCTATCGAGGGTTGCCACGCTCCGGTTTGTCAACAAGGGCGTGGGGCTCAATGAAAAGGCCCAGTTGGCGGGGCGCTGAAGTACCAGCGCCACATATGTTCCTGGGCTGTGTGGGCCCGAGTGAGTTCACTGACTCTGGGGAGGTTTGATGGCAGCGATGGCGCAGCGTTTGAAGGATCCCTTGCCTGATTTGCAGGCATGGCTGGCCTTTTTTCGTGAGGCGGAGATTCCAGTCCAACAAGTGACAGCCGCCGCGCTTGAGGAGATGCGCGAGCGTCAAGACGATGTCGACGCCAATCAGATCGGCGAGATGGTCGCTGGGGATCCACTCATGACTTTGAAGGTCATGGCGTTTGCAGCCAGGAATCGCCCATCGCGGCTTGTTACGGACCTTGAGACCGTGACGGCAACAGTCGTGATGATGGGAATCTCTCCATTCTTCAGGTCATTCGGTTTGCAACCGACTCTGGAGGGCGCGCTTGGCGATCGGCAGGAAGCGCTGGAGGGTCTCAGAGACGTGCTGGATCGCGCGGACCGTTCGGCGAGATTCGCGCTGACGTTCGCAGTGCACCGACTGGATCCTGATGCTTCCGTGATTCATTTGGCAGCACTGCTGCACGACTTCAGCGAGTTACTGCTCTGGTGCCACGCTCCTGATCTGGCGCTCGCGATTCGGGATGCGCAGAGGGCCGACCCTGCTCTGCGTTCGAAGTCTGCGCAGCTGAAGTTCTTGAACATTGAACTACAGGAACTCCAGCATGCGCTGATGGAAACTTGGCGCTTGCCGGAACTGCTGGTGCAGATCACAGATGATCGACAAGTCCATCTGCCGAAGGTGCAGTGCGTATCGCTGGGGGTGCGTCTCGCGCGCCATACGGCACAGGGATGGGAGAACGCCGCAATCCCTGACGATGTCACGGATGTTGCGCGACTATTGAACCTCTCGCCTGACGCAGCATTGACTCTTTTACGCAGCGTAGATCCTTGAATCTTGGTTCTTGAACTCGGCGCAACGAAGAAGATCAGGTGTGTACGCGTCGCAGTACTTCTGCAAAGACCTCCGGGCTATTTGCCATCTGCAGATGAGCGCGCTGAGAGATCAGCCGGTTGTCGGCTCCGGTAAGCGTCGCCAACTCAGGCGGAAAGACCACGTTGTCACAGTCGCCATAGAAGCACGTGAATTTCGCGCGACGTTCAGGGGGTTCGGACAGCTTGAGGTCCCGCAACCAAGCACTGCCGGGCCGCATTTCCTTTTCTTTCTGATGCATGCCCCACATTGCTAGCGCTGTGCCTTGATGCGGACACGCAATAGTCACGACGTGGTGGACCTTCATGTGATCACCATGAAACCTCATGGCGGCGCGAACGCCAAGCCCACCCATGCTGTGTGTCACCACCACTGGTGGCACGCCCGTTAGTTCGGTGGACCGTCGCACCGCGGCTGCGATTTGTCCTGCCGAGTCGTCTATTGATCCGAAGACCGGTTCAAGACTAATGCAGACGTAGCTGATATTCGCCGCCTCAAGCTGAGGAATCCAAGGATTCCAGAATCCACGGTTGCACAGGTAACCATGCACAAGAACTACCCCTCGGGGTGAACTCCCGTTCTTATGTTCAGTACGGAACCGAAACTCGCGAAGGGCCTGATCCCAAAGAAAGCATTTCGCAGCAACTAGGGTCTCGCTCACCCAAAGTCGAGCGATAACGGCAGCGCGTCTTCGTGTCCGACGAGACTGATCTTGTTGCTGCCAAAGCAAGCAGAATTCCAACAGAATCAAGAGGGCGGGCGACGCGACGGTAAAGACCACCAGCGCGCAAATCCACATTGTGTCGGGCCCCAAATCTCGCCAATACACCAGTAGCGCTAACGGAGGGACTCCGAAAAGAGTTAGCGCGATCCTTTGGATCACTGAGGCCATGCCTGTGCTTGACCAGAAATATGGACAGCGACTGCTGACGCGACTAATACCCGCTTAGTGGATTCCTCTAGGCAGGATCTCTGAGAATCCATTCCCCACCCCCCCAAAAAAGCAAACCCCCTTGATCTGAATAGACCAAGGGGGTTTGAGGGATAGTAGCCTGACGATGTCCTACTTTCACACGGGAATCCGCACTATCATCGGCGCTGAGGC
>VYKX01000065.1_pt1 | contig 34016 bp, 29 predicted proteins | sample 5114471 | NCBI WGS metagenome assembly VYKX01 (sample SAMN12291785, study PRJNA351875) | freshwater metagenome | isolation source: freshwater lake | place: USA: Michigan, Gull Lake | collected 2013-08-08
CGCTCTACAACTCCGCAACTGAAGCGGCGAGCCTGGGAGAGGACCGCCTCAACTTCCTGCGCGGCGATCGCACCAAGGAAGCGGGCAATGCAGGCGGTACCTTCCGCAAGCGCAGCAGCAAGCTGGGCGACATCATCAACTCCGGTATCGCCTACGTTGCCGCGCCCACTCAACGCATTTCCGACGCCTCGTATGCCAGCTTCCGCACGGCGAACCTCAATCGCACGAAGACGCTCTATGTCGGCGCCAACGACGGCATGCTGCACGCCTTCAATGCCGAGACGGGTGCAGAGTTGTTTGCCTACATTCCGAGCTTCGTCGTGCCGAACCTGAAGGCGCTGACCTCGACCACCTACACACACCAGAGTTACGTCGACGGCACACCGGTAGCGGCCGAAGCCAATCTGGGCTCGACGAGCTCGGCCGACTGGCGCACCGTGCTCGTGTCGGGGGCCGGCGGTGGCGGGCAGGGCGTGTTCGCGCTCGACGTGACCGATCCGAACGCCTTCAACAGCGGCAATGGCAACAGCGAGATCCTGTGGGAGTTCACCGACAAGCACGATGCCGACATGGGCAACGTGATCGGGCGGCCGCAGATCGTGAAGATCAACGTCGACGCGGGCGGCGGCGAGCCCAACTACCAGTACTTCGCGGTGGTGGCGAGTGGCGTCAACAACCAGCGGGCTGGCGATGGCAACGCCAGCACCACTGGCGAGCCGGCCCTGTTCTTCCTGCGGCTGAACAAGGCCAAGGCGGCCGCGTGGACATTGGGCAGCAACTACTACAAGGTGAAGTTCCCAGTCAGCGACACCTCGATCGCCTCGGGCATGGTCAACTTCGCGACGCGCTTTGGCTTTTCGAATGAACTTGCCTTCATCTATGCCGGTGACCTGCAGGGCAACCTCTGGAAGCTCGACTTCCGCAGCACCGCGGCAAGTTCGTGGACCCTGAACGACCTGTCGTTCTACAAGAACGGCAGCGCGGCGATCCCGATGTACGTGGCCAAGGACGGAGCGGTCGCGCAGAACCGCCAGCCGATCACGATGGAGCCCGCGCTGACCTTCGGGCCGAACCGCAGCATCATCGTGACGTTCGGAACCGGTCAGTACCTGTCGGTGGCCGACAACTCGGGGCCATTCAAGGCGCAGTCGGTGTACGCCCTTTACGACAACAACAGCAACGTCAACGACACGTCGTCGTCACCGACCGCCGCCATCGCCGGGCGCGGCCGACTGCAGGCGGGCACGACGACGGCATCGGCGATTGAGGTCTCAACCTTCGTCTGGGGCCGGCCGACATCCGATGCATCAACGGCGTCCCGATCGGGCTGGTACTTCGATTTCTACAACTCGACCGTTACCGGCGAACGGCAGATCAGCGGTTCCCAGGTCTTGGCTGGAAAGATGGTGTTCGGCACCGTCATCCCGGCGCTCAATAGTTGCGACAACGGCACGGGTAAGCTGTACATCGTCGATGTGCAAAGGGGCAACGGGACGGCAGCCGTGTCTACGGTGGGTATCCTGGGTGAACCGTTTGTAGCCACGCTCGGGTCGAACGCCCTCACAGCGAGCAACTCGAGCGGGACGCGCAAGGAAACCGCTCGCAACCAGATCATCACGCAGGGTTCTGGCGGCTTGGGAACGCAGCCGAGCGTGCTGACGAGCGAGAGCGTCGGGCGCCTCAGCTGGCGCGAGATCAGCAACTACCACGACGTGAGGAACGAATGAACATCCCGTCCAGCGGTCTGCGTTGCGCAGCGTCGAGTGGGTCGTCGCCGGACCGATCCGGCCTGCGCGGGTTCACACTGATCGAGCTCATGATCACGGTCGCCATCGTCGCCCTGCTCGCATCGATTGCCTACCCGGCGTATCTCGATTCCGTCCTGAAGGGGCGGCGCGCCGAGGGGCGCAGCGCGCTGCTCAACCTGCTTCAGCAGCAGGAGCGTTTCTATACGCAGACGGGCAGCTACATGTCGTTTGCGCAGGAAGCTACCGGCCCGAACGGGACGATCCGCATCGCCGGAGACCCCAGCAACACGGGCGGACAGACGATTCCGTTCAAGACACAGTCGGGCGATGGAGGCTTGGGCACGGGCGCTTACCAACTCAGCGCCGCGGCCTGCACCGGTGTGACCCTCAACGAATGCATCTCGCTGTCTGCTGTCCCCCGGCGCGCCGATGCCGCGGCCGGCACACTGACCGTCACGTCGGCGGGGGCCAAGAGTTGCTCTGTCAGCGGATCAAAGGTCTGCTGGTGATACCGAGGCTGGCCTTGTCACCTCTGCCGCCTTCGCCTACAGCTCCGGCCGGTGGGCCCGCACCACGCGGCTTCACGCTGATCGAGTTGCTGGTCACGCTGGCTCTGGTGGCGATCTTGCTGGTGCTCGCGGCGCCGAGCTTCATCACCTTCCAGCGTAACTCAGAGCTCACGTCGGCGTCCAACAGCTTTCTCGCTTCGCTGACCACGGCGCGCGCCGAGGCGATGAAGCGGCAGTTGCGGACCTTCGTGGTGCCGATCGACGGCAGCAGTTGGGCAAGCGGCTGGGTGGTCTTCGTCGACGTCGATGGCGACGTCACAGCGGCCAATCTGGGCACTGCAAAGGATGCGGCGCTGGCCGGCACCGACGAGACCCTCCAACGGCTGTCTACCGGCCATGCGATGACGCCGACCCTGTCCATCGTGACGTCGGTGTCATCGACCGGTTTCGTCGCCGGTACCGTGACGTACGCGATGTACAACGGCAGCGGATTCATGACGCTCATCGGTGGCGGTTTCCCCACGGGCAGCGCCAACTCGCTGGACATCTACAACGGCACCGACACCCGCCGGATCATCGCCAGCAGCTCAGGTCGGGTTCGGGTCTGCAAGCCGGCCGATGCCGGTTGCAGTGCGGCGTCGTTCTCGTCGCTCTGACGGCGCTCGCGCAGGCTGCTTCATCTGATGGCCCGGCTTCCGCGCGCGGTGGTGGCCGGCAGTGTCCATCTGGTGATTCACCGCGGACACAACGGGCAACCCGTACTCATAGCCAGCGCTGACCGGTTGGCCTTTCGCGATGCGCTTGCCGCGGCAACGCGCGAGGCCGAGATTCAACTTCACGGCTACGGATTCGGATCGAACGAGGTGCGGCTTCTGGTCACGCCGCTCGAGTCAGCCTCGCTCGGCTTGTTGATGCAGTCGGTGGGTCGGCGCTTCGTGCGGCAGTACAACGCCCGACACCACCGCAGCGGTACACCTTGGGAAGGTCGCTTTCGTTCGACGGTGATCGATGCCCCGGTGTGGTTCATGCCGTGCCTGCGCTTTGTCGAAGCCTGTGCGTCGGACGCCGTGGCCTCGGGCGATCCGGCCGCTTCGAGCGAAGCGCATCACCTCGGGCGCTGGCTCGATGATCTGGTCACCGACCACCCATTGTTCTGGGCTCTGGGCAACACGCCGTTCGAGCGCGAGGCGGCTTACCGCACTCTGTTGTCGCAGCCCCTGACGTCAGCGCAGGAAGAGCAGATGCGCTCGGCTTCGCTGAAGGGTTGGGCGCTCGGGCCGCCCGACTTTGCGCGCGCCGTGGCTGACGCAACGGGCCGCCGCCAGATGCCCAAGGCGCGCGGGCGACCCGTCAGGCTGGGCAGTGACAGTCCGTTGCCGCCATTGGTTTGATCTGCCCCTAATTTAGGCGGCAAACACACCCGCGGATATCGATTGGGGTCAGACCCCTTTTGTTGTTCTTGGCATGCTTGCTGCGGTGCGATAGGCTCCCCAATCTCCCCACGCACCTCAGGAGCCCGTGATGCACCACGCCGCACCAGCGCCCGCCGACGCAGAAGAACGCCGTGACGCTGCCGACCAAGGCATGTACCAGTCCGCGCTCGAGCACGACGCGTGTGGCGTCGGTTTCGTGGCGCACATCAAGGGGCACAAGGCGCATTCGATCGTCGAGCAGGGTCTGAAGATCCTCGAGAACCTCGACCACCGGGGCGCAGTGGGTGCCGACAAGCTGATGGGCGACGGCGCGGGCATCCTCATCCAGATCCCCGACGATTTCTATCGCGCCGAGATGGCGCGCGCTGGTGTGGCGCCAGACGGCAGCGTGGGCGTCGTGCTGCCCGCGCCGGGCGAGTACGGCGTGGGCATGATCTTCCTGCCGAAGGAGCACGCGTCGCGGTTGGCCTGCGAGCAGGAACTCGCACGCGCCGTGCGCGCTGAAGGGCAGGTGCTGCTGGGGTGGCGCGATGTGCCGGTCGACGCCGAGATGCCGATGTCGCCCACCGTGCGCGAGAAGGAGCCGGTGATCCGGCAGATCTTCATCGGTCGCGGGCCGGACGTCATCGTCCCGGACGCGCTCGAACGCAAGCTGTACGTCATCCGCAAGACCGCGTCCAACGCCATCCAGCGGCTGAACCTGACCTACAGCCACGAGTACTACGTGCCCAGCATGAGCTGCCGCACTGTCATCTACAAGGGCCTGCTGCTGGCTGACCAGGTGGGCAGTTACTTCAAGGACCTGCAGGACCCACGCACGGTGTCGGCGCTGGCGCTGGTGCACCAGCGCTTCTCGACCAACACCTTTCCGGAGTGGTCGCTCGCACACCCGTATCGCATGGTCGCCCACAACGGTGAGATCAACACCGTCAAGGGCAACTTCAACTGGATGCGCGCCCGCGAGGGGGTGATGAAGTCGCCCGTGCTCGGCGACGACCTGCGCAAGCTCTATCCGATCAGCTTCGACGGCCAGAGCGACACCGCCACCTTCGACAACGCGCTCGAGCTGTTGACGATGAGCGGGTACTCGCTTGCGCACGCCGCGATGATGATGATTCCCGAGGCGTGGGAGCAGCACACCACGATGGACGAGCGGCGGCGCGCCTTCTACGAGTACCACGCAGCCATGCTCGAACCCTGGGACGGCCCCGCAGCGATGGTCTTCACCGACGGCCGCCAGATCGGCGCAACCCTCGACCGCAACGGCCTGCGCCCAGCGCGCTACGCAGTGACCGACGACGACCTCGTCGTCATGGCGTCCGAATCGGGCGTGCTGCCGTTTCCCGAGAACAAGATCGTCAAGAAGTGGCGCCTGCAGCCGGGCAAGATGTTCCTGATCGATCTCGACCAGGGGCGCATCGTCGACGACGAAGAGCTGAAGAACCACTTCGCCTCGGCCAAACCCTACCGACAGTGGATCGAGAGCGTGCGCGTCAAGCTCGAGGAAATCCCGTTCGAGCCGGTCGCGCCCGCCTTCGGCGAGACGCTTCTCGACCGCCAGCAGGCTTTTGGCTACACCCAGGAAGACTTGAAGTTCCTGATGAGTCCGATGGCGCAGGCCGGCGAGGAGGGCATTGGCTCGATGGGCAACGACTCGCCGCTCGCGGTGCTGTCCGACAAGAACAAGACGCTCTACAACTACTTCAAGCAGCTGTTCGCCCAGGTCACCAACCCGCCGATCGATCCCATCCGCGAAGCGATCGTGATGTCGCTGGTGTCGTTCATCGGCCCGAAGCCGAACCTGCTCGACATCAACGCCGTCAACCCGCCCATGAGGCTGGAGGTGCCGCAGCCGATCCTCGACTTCGGCGACATGTCGCGTCTGCGCGGCATTGCGCGGCACACGTCCGACAAGTTCAAGAGCTACGAGCTCGACATCTGCTATCCCGCGTCGTGGGGCGAAGGCGGCATCGAGGCCAAGCTGGCGTCGCTGTGCGCCGAGTCGGTCGACGCCATCCGCAGCAGCCACAACATCCTCATCATCAGCGACCGCCGCTCCGACCGGGATCACGTCGCCATCCCGGCGGCGCTGGCGCTGTCGGCGGTCCACCAGCATCTGGTGCGCGAGGGTTTGCGCACAACGGCAGGCCTGGTCGTCGAGACGGGTTCGGCGCGCGAAGTGCATCACTTCGCGGTGCTCGCAGGCTATGGCGCCGAGGCGGTGCACCCCTATCTGGCGCTCGAGACGCTGGCGAGCCTGCACCGCGATCTGCCGTCGGATCTGTCGACTGCCAAGGCGACGGCCAACTACATCAAGGCCATCGGCAAGGGGCTGTCGAAGATCATGTCCAAGATGGGCGTGTCGACCTACATGAGCTACTGCGGTGCGCAGCTCTTCGAGGCGATCGGCCTCGAAAAGGCGATGGTCGACAAGTACTTCCGAGGCACGGCGACGCAGGTCGGCGGCATCGGCGTGTTCGAGGTCGCGCGCGAGGCGCTGCGCATGCACCACAGCGCGTTTGGCGATGACCCGGTGCTCGCCAACATGCTCGACGCTGGTGGCGAATACGCTTGGCGCGTGCGTGGCGAAGAGCACATGTGGACGCCCGACGCGATCGCCAAGCTGCAGCACAGCACGCGCGCCAACAAGTTCGAGACCTACAAGGAGTACGCGCAACTCATCAACGACCAGAGCAAGCGGCACATGACGCTGCGCGGCCTGTTCGAGTTCCGCGTCGACCCGAGCAAGGCGGTGCCGATCGACGAGGTCGAGCCCGCGTCCGAGATCGTCAAGCGTTTCGCCACCGGCGCGATGTCGCTCGGATCGATCAGCACCGAGGCGCACAGCACCCTGGCCATCGCAATGAACCGCATCGGCGGCAAGAGCAACACCGGCGAAGGTGGCGAAGACCCGGCGCGCTACCGCAACGAGTTGAAGGGCATCCCGATCGCTGCCGGCACGAAGGTCAGCGACGTCATCGGCAACAAGGTCATCGTGGCCGACTACGAGTTGCAGGCCGGCGACTCGCTGCGCAGCAAGATCAAGCAGGTCGCCTCGGGCCGCTTCGGCGTCACGACCGAGTACCTGAGCAGCGCGGATCAGATCCAGATCAAGATGGCGCAGGGCGCCAAGCCGGGCGAGGGCGGCCAGTTGCCGGGCGGCAAGGTCAGCGACTACATCGGCTTCCTGCGTTACTCGGTGCCCGGTGTGGGCCTGATCTCGCCACCGCCGCACCACGACATCTATTCGATCGAGGACCTGGCTCAGCTCATCCACGACCTGAAGAACGCCAACCGCCGCGCGAGCATCAGCGTCAAGCTGGTGAGCGAGGTCGGCGTAGGCACGGTCGCGGCTGGCGTCGCCAAGGCCAAGGCCGACCACGTCGTCATCGCTGGTCACGATGGCGGCACGGGCGCTTCGCCCTGGAGTTCGATCAAGCACGCCGGCTCGCCGTGGGAACTGGGCCTCGCTGAAACGCAGCAGACCCTGGTGCTCAACCGTCTTCGCAGCCGCATCCGCGTGCAGGCCGACGGGCAGATGAAGACCGGCCGCGACGTGGTGATCGGTGCGCTGCTGGGTGCGGACGAATTCGGCTTCGCGACGGCGCCTCTGGTCGTCGAGGGCTGCATCATGATGCGCAAGTGCCACCTGAATACCTGCCCGGTGGGCGTGGCCACGCAGGATCCGGTGCTGCGCGCCAAGTTCCAGGGCCGCCCGGAACACGTCGTCAACTTCTTCTTCTTCATCGCCGAAGAGGCGCGCCAGATCATGGCGCAGCTGGGCATTCGCAAGTTCGATGACCTCATCGGACGCGCCGACCTGCTCGACACGAAGAAGGGCATCGCTCACTGGAAGGCTCGTGGACTCGACTTCTCGCGCCTGTTCCATTTGCCCGCCGCGCCGGCCGACGTTCCGCGGCGGCAGGTCGAAGAGCAGGACCACGGCCTCGCTCGCGCACTCGACGTGCTGCTGATCGAGAAGTGTCTGCCCGCCCTCGAACGCGGCGAGAAGGTGCAATTCATGCAGGCCGTACGCAACGTCAACCGGACGGTGGGTGCGATGCTCTCCGGTGAACTGGTTCGCCGGCATCCCGATGGCCTGCCCGACCAGAGCATCTTCATCCAGATGGAAGGCACTGGCGGCCAGAGCTTCGGGGCTTTCCTGGCGCAGGGCATCACCTTCTATCTGATCGGGGACGCCAACGACTACACCGGCAAGGGCTTGAGCGGCGGGCGCATCGCGATCCGCCCGAGCCTTGAGTTCCGCGGCGATGCCACGCAGAACATCATCGTTGGCAACACGGTGCTTTATGGCGCGACCAGCGGCGAGGCGTTCTTCCGAGGTGTCGCCGGTGAGCGCTTTGCGGTGCGGCTGTCGGGGGCGACCGCGGTGGTCGAAGGCACCGGCGACCATGGCTGCGAGTACATGACTGGCGGCACGGTGGTGGTGCTCGGCGAGACCGGGCGCAACTTCGCTGCCGGCATGAGCGGTGGCATCGCCTATGCGTACGACCCGAATGGTCAGTTCGCGTCGCGTTGCAACACGGCCATGGTCAGCCTCGAGCGGGTGCTGCCCTCGGGCGAGCAGGCGGCCACCGTCGATCGCGCCATCTGGCACAAGGGAAGGGATGGCAAGCCGGAGAGCGACGACGCGATCCTGAAGAAGCTGATCGAGGACCACCACAAGTGGACCGGTTCATTGCAGGCGCGTCACCTGCTCGATCAGTGGGATTCGTCGCGCTCGAAGTTCGTCAAGGTCTTTCCGAACGAATACAAGCGTGCGCTCGCCGAACTGGCCGCGAAGGCAACACCGCCCGAGTCGCCTTCGGACGGCCTCGAGTCGATGCCCGCTGCGGACCCGCCCGCCGCCGCAAAGAAGAAGTCGAAAGTCTCGCCGGCCAAGTAGGGCGGCGCGTTGTCCAGCAGATCACCAGAGAGTCGAACGATCATGGGAAAAGTCACCGGGTTCATGGAGTACGAGCGTCTGGAAGAGGGCTACGAGCCGGTCCAGGTGCGTTTGAAGAACTACAAGGAGTTCGTCATCGGCCTGAAGGCGGACGAGGCGAAGGTGCAGAGCGCCCGGTGCATGGACTGCGGCACGCCGTTTTGCAACAGCGGCTGCCCGGTCAACAACATCATTCCGGACTTCAACGACCTGGTCTTCCGCGGTGACTGGAAGAACGCGATCGACGTCCTGCACTCCACCAACAACTTCCCCGAGTTCACTGGACGCATCTGCCCCGCGCCGTGCGAGGCGGCGTGCACGCTCAACGTCAACGACGACGCGGTAGGTATCAAGAGCATCGAGCACGCGATCATCGACCGCGCCTGGAACGAGGGCTGGGTCGTGCCGCGACCGCCGTCGCACAAGACAGGCAAGAAGGTCGCCGTGGTGGGCTCCGGCCCTGCTGGGTTGGCTGCCGCGCAGCAACTCGCGCGGGCCGGTCACGATGTCACCGTCTTCGAGAAGAACGACCGCGTCGGTGGCTTGCTGCGCTACGGCATCCCCGACTTCAAGATGGAGAAGACCCATATCGATCGCCGCGTGCAGCAGATGACTGCCGAAGGCGTGAGCTTTCGCACCGGCGTGCTGGTCGGCGCGCTGCCTGAAGGCACCAAGGTGACGAACTGGGCGCAGACGGTGATCTCGCCGGACGAGCTGCGTGCGCAGTTCGACGCGGTGTTGCTCACCGGCGGCGCCGAGCAGTCGCGTGACCTGCCCGTTCCTGGCCGCGATCTCGCCGGCATCCATTTCGCGATGGAGTTCCTGCCGCTGCAGAACAAGGTCAACGCCGGCGACAAGCTCAAGGGCCAGTTGCGTGCCGATGGCAAGCACGTGGTCGTGATCGGCGGTGGCGACACCGGCAGTGATTGCGTGGGCACCAGCAACCGTCATGGGGCGGCCAGCGTCACCCAGTTCGAACTGATGCCGATGCCGCCCGAGCACGAGAACAAGCCGCTGGTGTGGCCCTACTGGCCGACCAAGCTGCGCACCTCGTCGAGCCATGAGGAGGGTTGCGATCGTGAATTCGCCATCGCGACCAAGGAATTCATCGAAGGCACGGGCAAGGACAAGGGACGCGTCAAGGCGCTGAAGGCGGTGCGTGTCGAATGGCAGGGCAACAAGATGGTCGAGGTGGCCGGCACCGAGCAGATCATCCCGGCCGATCTGGTGCTGCTCGCCATGGGCTTCGTCAGCCCGGTCGCCAGCGTGCTCGACGCCTTTGGTGTCGAGAAGGACCCACGCGGCAACGCGCGCGCCAGCACCGACGATGTGTGCGGCTATGCGACCAACGTGCCGCACGTCTTTGCCGCAGGTGACATGCGTCGTGGCCAGTCGCTGGTGGTGTGGGCGATCCGCGAAGGCCGGCAGGCTGCGCGCGCCGTCGATGCGCACCTGATGGGCGAGAGCGTCCTGCCTCGCTGAGCGCTGGTGCATGGCCTCGATCGAGGATCGAGGAACGGCGGCCGATGGCCCACGGCTTGGCCCGCGCTTTGCTGGCTTGTCGCCTATCATCAAGCGCGACCCGCAGGCGCCATGCCGGATTCGCGGAGTCGGCCCATGACCGCCTCGCCCGCCCCCCGTTCCCTGCCGTCCTCCCCTGCGTTCATCGAACTGCGAGGGGTCACCTGTGGCTACGGCGATCGGGTGGTGCTCGACCAGATCAACCTGTCGCTGCCTAGAGGCGGGGTCACCGGCGTGATGGGCACGTCGGGTGGCGGCAAGACGACTTTGCTGCGACTGATCGGTCGGCAACTTTCGCCGAGCAAGGGACAGGTGCTGTTCGACGGGGTCGACATCGCCACACTCGACCGCGAAGGCCTCTACGCGCTGCGGCGGCGCATGGGCATGCTGTTTCAGTTCGGCGCGCTGTTCACCGACCTGTCGGTCTTCGACAACGTGGCCTTCCCTTTGCGCGAACACACCCCACTCGGCGAAAGCCTGATCCGCGACATCGTGCTGATGAAGCTCGAAGCCGTCGGCCTGCGCGGTGCGCGCAACCTGATGCCTTCCGAGGTGTCGGGCGGCATGGCGCGTCGGGTGGCGCTCGCCCGTGCGATTGCTCTGGACCCCGACCTCATCATGTACGACGAGCCCTTTGCCGGACTCGACCCGATATCGCTCGGCAGCGCTTCTCGGCTGATCCGCGACCTGAACCACGCCCTCGGCGTCACCAGCATCGTCGTGTCGCACGACGTCGAGGAAACCTTCGCCATCGCCGATCACATCGTCTTCGTCGCCAACGGCGGGATCGCGGCTCAGGGCACGCCAGCACAGTTGCGCGCAAGCACCGACCCGCTGGTGCACCAGTTCTTCAGCGCCTCTCCCGACGGCCCGGTGCAGTTCCACCATCCGGGCAAATCGGTCGCCGAAGATTTCAGTGCCGGGGGTCTGGCATGACCTGGCTGCAGCCCGCGGCTGTCGGGCGTTCGGTCCGTCTGGCGCTCACCACGCTGGGCGCTGCCACCCGCATGCTGGTGCGCCTGCTGCTTTTGCTGCCGGCGGTGCTGAGGCGACCGACCCTGCTCATCGAGCAGGTGTTCTTCCTCGGTAACCGGTCACTGTCGATCATCGGGGTGTCGGGCCTGTTCGTCGGCTTCGTGCTCGCGCTGCAGGGCTACTACACGCTGCAGCGCTATGGCTCGGCCGAAGCGGTCGGTCTGCTGGTGGCGCTGTCGCTGGTGCGCGAACTCGGTCCGGTGGTCACTGCACTGCTGTTTGCCGGACGTGCCGGCACCTCGCTCACCGCCGAGATCGGCCTCATGAAGGCGGGCGAGCAGCTCGCCGCCATGGAGATGATGGCGGTCGACCCGGTACAGCGCGTGCTGGCGCCGCGGTTCTGGGCCGGCTTCATCGCCATGCCCCTGCTGGCCGCGGTCTTCAGCGCCGTGGGCATCCTGGGTGGCTGGGCGGTCGCGGTGCCGCTCATCGGCATCGACAGCGGCGCCTTCTGGTCGCAGATGCAGGGTGGTGTGAGCGCGGTGTCGGATGTCGGCAACGGTGTCATCAAGAGCGTGGTCTTCGGCGTCACGGTCACCTTCGTGGCGCTCTGGCAGGGTTACAACTGCAAGCCGACGCCCGAAGGTGTGTCGCAGGCGACCACGCAGACGGTGGTCGTGTCGTCGCTGGCGGTGCTGGCGCTCGATTTCGTGCTCACGGCGATGATGTTCTCGATCTGAAATTTGAAGTCTGACCAGAGAGGTGACGGTGCAGCAATCTCGCCATGATGTGTGGGTCGGCCTGTTCGTGATGATCGGTGCGGCGGCGGTTCTTTTCCTGGCCTTGAAGGCGGGCAACCTGCTGAGCCTCAACTTCGACAGCACGTACACCGTGGTGGCGCGCTTCGACAACATCGGCGGGCTCAAGCCGCGCGCGGCGGTCAAGAGCGCCGGGGTCGTCGTCGGACGCGTCGAGTCCATCGGCTTCGACGACAAGACCTTCCAGGCCAACGTGTCGCTTCAGATGCAACAGAAGTTCGTCTTTCCCGCCGACAGCTCGGCCAAGATACTGACCTCGGGCTTGTTGGGCGAGCAATACATCGGAATCGAACCCGGTGGCAGCGAAAAGAACCTGGTCGCAGGTGACGTCATCAAGCAAACGCAGTCGGCCGTGGTTCTCGAGAATCTGATCAGCCAGTTCTTGTTCAGCCGCGCCTCGGACGGCGCCCCGACGAGTGCGCCCGTGGAACCCGATGCGCCAGAAGGAGTGAAGAAATGACGTTCGTCAACCTGCGTCACCGTGCGAGCGTGCGCGTTGGCCTGCTGCTCAGCCTGGCCTTGGTCGGCGGTTGCGCCAGCGCGCCCGGCCCGCGCAACGCTCAGGATCCGTTCGAGCCCTGGAACCGCGGTGTCTTCTCGTTCAACGAGTCTCTCGACAAGAACGTGCTCAAGCCGGTGGCCACCGGCTACGTCAACGTCGTCCCACAGATCGCCCGCACGGGCGTTCACAACTTCTTCGGCAACTTCGCCGATGCGTGGTCGGCGATCAACAGCTTTCTGCAGGGCAAGGTCGGCAACGGCGTCAGCGACCTGATGCGCGTGGCCACCAACACCACGATCGGTCTGGGCGGCCTGATCGACTGGGCGACCGAGCTGCGCATCGGTCGCTACCCTGAAGACTTTGGCCAGACACTCGGTGTCTGGGGAGCAGGGGACGGCCCCTACGTCGTGTGGCCCCTCTTCGGCTCATCGACGGTGCGCGATTCGTTCGCTCTGCCGGTGGACGTCGTTGGCGGATCGCCAGCCGTCGGAACGAGCACGGTCCGCTTCGGACTCGCAATGCTGCAGATCGTCGACATTCGCGCGAACCTGCTGGGCGCCGGAGGCGTGCTCGACGATGCGGTGCTCGACAAGTACACCTTCGTCCGCGATGCGCACCTGCAGCGCCGCCGCAGCCTGATCTACGACGGCGACCCGCCACCGCTGCCCGAGCAGCCCAACCCCTGACCCGTGTTGCCAACTGTTTCAGCGTCGACTGAACCTGTGTGGACGCAATACGTCGAATCGCGGCAAGGCCCATCCCTTCGATGGCTTCCAGGACCCATTGCATGAAACGCATCACCTCGATCCTCACCCTCAGCGCGGCTCTGCTTGGCGCTGGCTTGTTCGCTCACGTGCCATCGGCACAGGCCCAGCCGGCCGCGGCTGCCGCTCAAACGCCTGACGAACTCATCAACCTCGTGTCCAACCAGGTGCTTGAAGCGGTCAAGGCCGACAAGTCGATCCAGGCTGGCGACATGAAGAAGATCATTGCGCTGGTCGACGAGAAAGTTCTTCCGCACATCAACTTCCAGCGCATGACTTCGGCGGCGGCGGGGCGCTACTGGCGGCAGGCCACGCCGGAGCAGCAGGAGCGCCTGCAGTCCGAGTTCAAGACGCTGTTGATCCGCACCTACTCGGGTGCACTGGTACAGGTTCGCGATCAGACGGTGCAGATCAAGCCCTCACGTGCCGCCAATGACGGCAACGAGGTCATCGTTCGCAGCGAGGTGCGCGGCAAGGGTGACCCGATCCAGCTCGACTACCGACTCGAGAAGGCGGGCACCTCCTGGAAGATCTACGACATCAACGTGCTCGGTGTCTGGCTGGTCGAGAACTACCGCAACAGCTTCGCGCAGGAAATCAGCGCCGGTGGCATTGACGGGTTGATCAACAAGCTGGCCGAGCGCAACAAGGCGGCAGCATCGCGCGCCTGATGCCGCGCGACAGCTCCCTGTTGTGATGTCTGCGCCGATGCTCAGCCTGCCTGCGTCGCTCGGTGCTGCCGAGGCGCTCGGTGTCCTCGGCAGGCTGTCGGAGTCCATCGCCAAGGAGACGAATGGTCCAGTGGTGATCGACGCCGGGGCGCTGGTCGACTTCGATTCGTCGGCTCTTGCCGTGTTGCTGCAGTGCCGCCGCGAGGCCGTTGCCTCCGGTCGGGTGCTCAGCTTGACCAGCGCGCCGCCTCGGCTGGCGCAGCTTGCACGGCTCTATGGTGTCAGCTCATTGCTGGGCCTGGGCGACGACACCGCGCCTGCTGTCTGAGACATCTGCCGCCCACGGCGCGGTCGGTCACTGCTCCTCTGACCAGGCGGACCCGTCACGCGCGACCAGCGCGCTCGCCGCGGCAGGGCCCCAGGTTCCCGCGGCGTAGGGCCGTGGCCCGCCACCCGAATCGTCGTCGTGTTTCCACGCGTGAAGGATCGGCTCGACCCACCGCCACGCCTGCTCCTGCTCGTCGCTGCGCACGAACAGGTTGAGCCTGCCGGCGATCGCTTCGAGCAGCAGACGCTCGTACGCACCGACACGGGTCTCGGGGAAGGCCTTGTCGAAGTCGAGGTCGAGCGACACCGCCGACAGCGCTTCGTTCTGCCCGGTGCCCTTCGCGGCGAGCAGATGCAGTTCCAGACCGTCGTCGGGCTGCAGCTTGATCACCAGCTTGTTCGGCTGGTTGTTGCCCGGGAAGATGCTGTGCGGCGTCGGCCTGAAGTTGACGACGATCTGCGCGTCGCGTGCGGCGAGCCGCTTGCCGGTGCGCAGGTAGAACGGCACCCCCGCCCAGCGCCAGTTCTGCACTTCGGTGCGCAGGGCGACGAAGGTTTCGCATTTGCTGCCGGCGGGCACCTTGACCTCGTCGAGGTAACCCACCACCGGCTGCCCGGCGGTGTTGCCGGCACGGTACTGGCCGCGCACCACGTCGCGACCGACGCTCTCTTCAGTGAACGGCTTCAGCGATCGAAGCACCTTGAGTTTCTCGTCGCGAATGGCGTCGGCGTCGTAGCGTGAGGGTGGTTCCATCGCCACCATGCTCAGCAACTGCAGCGCGTGGTTCTGGATCATGTCGCGCAGTGCGCCAGTGCGGTTGTAGAAGTCGCCGCGCGTGCCCACGCCGATGCCTTCGGCGAGCGTGATCTGGATGTTGGCGATGCTCTCGCGGCGCCACAGCGGCTCGAACAGCGCGTTGCCGAAGCGCAGCGCCATCAGGTTCTGCACCGACGGTTTGCCGAGGTAGTGGTCGATGCGGAAGGCCTGGGTTTCATTGAACACCGAACGCACGACGCGGTTGATCTCCTTAGCGCTCGCGAGATCGTGGCCGAGTGGTTTCTCCAGCACGACGCGCACCTGCGGACCGTTGAGACCCACCGCGCCGAGTTGCTCGCAGATCTGCGGAAACAGGTGCGGGCTGGTCGCCAGATAGAGCACCGAGGTGTCGGCACCGCGGTCGACAAGCCACTGCTTCAGCCCGGCGTAGTGCTCGGGTTTCGACAGGTCCATGCGCCGGTAGTGCAGCAGTTCGGCAAAACGCGCGAACTCGTCGGCGCTCGGCCGCTTGCCGCCTTCGACGTCCTGAAAGCGCTCCCAGAGCCAGCCACGGTAGTGCTCGTCGGTCTGCTCGTCGCGCGCCACGGACAGGATACGCCCGCCGGTCGGGAGCTTGCCGTGCCGGAACGCCTGGAAGAGGGCTGGCATGAGCTTGCGCCAGGTCAGGTCGCCCGTGCCGCCGAAGAAGACCAGATCGAACGACATCGTCAGTGCCCTCGTGAGTTCTTGTTGGAATGACCTTTGCTGGATTGAACCATGCACGTTCGATGCCGACCACCAGGGACCGACAGCGACGAAGACGTCATCGGACCGGGTTCTAATGAGGTCCGGAATGTCTCGAACGCGGCGCTCATGAACCCTCTCGATCAGCTCAGACAGTTCACCACCGTGGTGGCCGACACCGGCAACTTCAAGCAGCTCGCTGCGTTTGCGCCTCGCGACGCCACCACCAATCCGTCCCTCATCCTGAAGGCGGTGCAGCAACCCGACTACGCCCCTGTGCTGGCCGAGGTGGCCCAGACGCATCGCGGCGAAGCCATCGACCTCGTGGTCGACCACACGCTGGTGCGCTTCGGCCTCGAGATCCTGAAGGTCGTTCCAGGACGGGTGTCGACCGAGGTCGATGCACGCTTGAGCTTCGACACCGCGGCGACGCTTGAACGCGCGCGGCGAATCATGGCGCTGTACAGCGCAGCAGGCGTCGGGCCTGACCGGGTGCTGATCAAGATCGCCGCGACCTGGGAGGGCATCGAGGCCGCCCGGCAGCTCGAGCTCGAAGGCGTTCATTGCAACCTCACGCTGCTGTTCTCCTTCGTCCAGGCGGTGGCCTGTGGCGACGCCGGCGTGCGGCTGATTTCGCCCTTCGTCGGCCGCATCCTCGATTGGCACAAGAAGGCGGCGGGCGCTGCGTGGGACGACGCGGCCCACGCGGGCGCCAACGATCCAGGGGTCTGTTCGGTGGCTCAGATCTACCGCTACTACAAGCACTTCGACATCGAGACCGAGGTGATGGGCGCCAGCTTTCGCAACATCGGGCAGATCGAGGCGCTGGCCGGTTGCGATCTGCTCACCATCAGCCCCGAACTGCTCGCCGGCCTTCAGGCGAGCGACCGCCCGATCACCCGCGTGCTCGATCCAGCGGCCGCACGAGGCGAGGCGATCGAGCGAGTGCACCACACCGAGGCCAGCTTCCGCTACGCGCTCAATGACGACGCGATGGCCACCGAGAAGCTCGCCGAGGGCATCCGCGCCTTCGCTGCCGATTCAGCGAAGCTCGACGCGCTGATCCACGCCATCTGACCGCCGCAACGCCATGCCACGCTGCGACCGCACCGACGCCTGGCTCGCACTGGCGCGCCACTTCGAGTCGTCTGGCCGAACCTTCAATCTGCGCGAGGCCTTTGTTCACGATGCCGGGCGATTCGAGTCGCTCAGCGTCGAGGCGCCCGAGGTCTTCATCGACCTGTCGAAGAACCTGATCGACGCCCAAACGCTGCGACTGCTGCTCGAACTGGCGAGCGAATGCGGCCTCGAAGCGCAGCGGGAGGCGATGTTCGAGGGCGTTGCGATCAACACCACCGAAGACCGCGCCGTGCTGCACACCGCGTTGCGTGCGCCGCGTGGCATGGCGCCGTTCAGCGCCGACGTGCACCGCACGCTCGACGCCATGCTGTCGTTCGCCGAGACCGTTCGCGACACCGCCGCCAGCGGCATCCGGCACGTGGTCAACATCGGCATCGGCGGCAGCGACCTCGGGCCGCAGATGGTGCTGCCCGCACTCGATGCGTTTGTGCATCCTGGCCTGCAGTTCCACTTCGTGTCCAACGTCGACGGGCACGACATCACAGCAGCGCTGCGCCGCTTGAAGGCATCCGAGACGCTGTTCGTCATCGCCAGCAAGACCTTCACCACGCAGGAGACGATGGCCAACGCGAACCTCGCGCGCGCCTGGTTCACCGCGCAAGGCGGCACCGACATCGCGCGTCACTTCGTCGCCGCCACGACGAACGTCGATGCAGCCGCCGCGTTCGGCATCCGCACCACCTTTGGTTTCTGGGACTGGGTGGGCGGGCGCTACTCGCTGTGGTCATCGATCGGCCTGCCCATTGCGCTGGCCATCGGAGCTGATCACTTTCGCGCGCTGCTCGCCGGCGCACACCGCATGGACCGGCACTTCGCCGAGGAGCCGCTGGTGTCGAACGCGCCGGCTCTGCTGGGCCTGCTCGATGTCTGGTACCGCAACTTCCACGGTTTTTCCAGTCGCAGCGTGGCGCCGTACCACCAGGGTCTGCGGCGTCTGCCGGCGTACCTTCAGCAGCTCGAAATGGAAAGCAACGGCAAGCGCGTCGACCGCAATGGCGACGCGCTCTCTTTTGCCACCAGCCCGGGGGTCTGGGGCGAGCCCGGCACCAACGGCCAGCACGCGTACTTCCAGATGCTGCACCAGGGCACCGACGTGATCCCGGTCGAGTTCATCCTCGTCAAGCGGCCGACCTTTGCCGCCCGCGGCTTGAGCGCCGGCCTCACCGAACAACTCGAACGTCAGCACACGCTGTTGCTCGCCAACGGCCTCGCGCAATCGCAGGCCTTGATGCTGGGCAAGTCTTCGGGCGAGGCGCTTCGAGACCGGCGCCCACCGACGGCGTCGAACACGCTCGATGCCGACACGTTGGCGCGACACCGCACCTTCCCCGGCAACCGGCCGAGCACCACCTTGCTGCTGGATCGCCTGACGCCGACGAGCCTGGGCGCGCTCATCGCGCTCTATGAGCATCGTGTGTTCACCAGCGGTGCGTTGTGGGGCATCAACAGCTTCGACCAGTGGGGTGTCGAACTCGGCAAGGCGATGTGCAACGACCTGCTGCCGCGCCTGGCCCCGACGGGCGCTGGCGGTGCGGGACTGGACGGCTCCACCGCGGGCCTGATCGGGCGGCTGCGGGCGTGATCGACCGCGTCGTCTGGGACTTCGGTGGGGTGCTGTTCCGCTGGGATCCCGCGGCGCTGCTGGTGCGCACGCTGCCGCACCGGATGACCGCCGAACGTGACGCGCAATTCTGGAAGCAAGCCTTCTTCCTCTCGTACCGCGGCGAGTGGGCCGAATTCGACCGGGGCACGATCACCGTCGAAGAGATGGTGCCGCGCATCGCCTCACGCATTGGGCTCGACGAGGCCGAGGTGCAGGCGGTGGTCGATGCGGTGCCCGATGAGCTTCAGCCGATCGAGCGCAGTGTCGAGTTGCTCGCTGAACTGAAGGCCCGTGGCCATCGGCTTCACTTTCTCTCGAACATGCCAGCGCCGCTGGCCGACCACCTCAATGGCACGCATGCCTTCCTGCGTCAGTTCGATGGCGGCATCTACTCGTCACATGTGCGGCTGACCAAACCCGACCCGGCGATCTTTCAACTCGCGCAGCAGCGCTTTGGCGGTGACCCGGCGACGACGCTGTTCATCGACGACCACCCCGAGAACATCGACGCCGCCCGTCGCCATGGCTGGCAGACGCATCACTGCGTCGATCCGGACGGGTTGTCAGCGGCGTTGCGCGAGCGTGGCTTGATCGAGTGAACCTCGGCTGAGGCCGTGACCGGTCGACAGGCGCAGATCCGCCACCGCATCTGGCGATGACGCCGTCAGGCTGGCGCCAGCCACTTCTCCACCATGCGCACCCACAGCGTGGCACCCAATGGAATCAATTCGTCGTTGAAGTCGTAGCTCGGGTTGTGCAGCATGCATGGACCCATGCCGTGGCCGCCGAGCCGGTGCGCACCGTCGCCATTGCCGATGACGAAGTAGGCGCCGGGCATCGCCTGCAGGAAGTAGCTGAAGTCTTCGGCGCCCATGGTGGGTTCGAACTCGAGCACGTTGTCGGCACCGACCAGCTCGCTCATCACCCGGCGGGCGAAGGCGGTCTCGGCGCCGTGGTTGATGGTCGGCGGGTAGTTGCGGTGGAAAGTGAACTCGCACGTCACGCCGAAGGCAGCGCTGGTGTGGTGAGCGATGTCGCGCATGCGCTGTTCGATCAGGTCGAGCACCTCGAGCGTGAAGGTGCGCACCGTGCCGCGAATCTCGCAGCTGTCGGGCACCACGTTGGTCGCTTCACCCGCGTGCACCATCGTCACCGAGATCACACCGGCATCGATCGGCCGCTTGTTGCGGGTGATGATGGTCTGGAAGGCCTGCACCATCTGGCAGGCCACCGGCACCGGGTCGATGCCCAGATGCGGCATCGCGGCGTGTGCGCCCTTGCCGCGCAGGGTGATGCGGAACTCATTGCTGCTCGCAAAGCATGGCCCTTCCTTGATGGCGAACTGGCCCGCCTTCAGCCCAGGCCAGTTGTGCAGGCCGAAGATCGCGTCCATCGGGAAGCGCTCGAGCAGCCCCTCCTTGATCATCTCGCGCGCACCGCCGCCGCCTTCTTCGGCGGGCTGGAACACCAGAACCACCGTGCCGTCGAAATGGCGGTGCTGCGCCAGGTGCTGCGCGGTCGCGAGCAGCACCGCCGTGTGGCCATCGTGCCCGCAGGCGTGCATCTTTCCGGCGTGCCGGCTCGCATGCGCGAAGGTGTTGTGCTCGGTCATCGGCAGCGCATCCATGTCGGCGCGCAGACCGATCGAACGCTTCGACGTGCCGTTCTTCACGATGCCGATGACGCCGGTTCTCGCCAAACCGCGATGGACCTCGATGCCCCACTCGGTCAGCTTGGCGGCAATCACGTCCGAGGTGCGCTGCTCCTCGAAGCACAGCTCGGGATGGGCGTGCAGGTCACGGCGGATCGTGCTGATCGCCTCGGCGGCGGAAACGATGGGGTCGATGAGCTGCATGGAGACGAGCCAGCGTGGGTGGGGTTGGGAGATCCTACGCCGTGGGTGGCGCGCGGCTGAAGCCGTGTCGCGAGTGTGGCCGCGGAGGTATCGGACACCCTCGTGGCCTTGAAGCTACGGGGGTGGACGTTGCGAGGTTCGAAACAGGGCGAGTCAACAATCGACAAACTTTGCTGCAAACCGGGGAAAACGATGTGGAAGTTGTCAGGTGTTGCCGGCGCGGTGCTCGGCGGGCTTCTGTTGCGGCTGCTCTGGGCTGCATTTGTTCCTGTGCAGCCTGTGTCGGACAGTGTCGTCTACGACCAGTTCGCCCAGAGTCTTGTTGACGGTAAAGGGTTCGCGTTCGCCGCCGGAAACCTCACCGCGTTCTGGGCCGTCGGAACCTCTGCAGCCTACGCGGTTCTTTACAGCATCTTCGGGAACAACTTTGACGTGATCGTGGGATTCAACCTGATGCTGGGGGTTGCAATCATCGGCCTCACTTATCTCGTAGCGAAGCGCCATGTGAGTGAGGGAGCGGCGCGCGTTGCAGCTTGGCTGGTTGCCTGCTGGCCGCTGCAGATCCAGTTCACTACGGTGCTGGCGAGCGAACTCCTGTTCACCGCTCTTCTTCTGGCCACCTTGTTTGTCTGGGGAAGTAGAGCGTTGCCAGTGTTGCCAAGAAGCATCGGCTGGGGCGCGCTCTTATGTGCTGCGATCTACGTGCGACCCACAGCCTATCCGTTGCTTGTGCTGCTCCCTCTGGTCCAACTGTGGAGTCTTCGAAGCTGGAGGGAGCCCGCGCTAAGCCTGTTGATTGCTGGCCTGACCGCTGCCGCCTTGCTAGCTCCGTGGGTAAAGCGGAATCACGACGTGTTCGGCGAGTTCGTGCTCGTCTCGACCAACTTCGGCGTGAATCTTTGGATGGGCAACAACCCGGCGAGCAGCGGTGGCTACATGGAGGTTCCCGAACGCGGTGTCGAGAACGAAGCGCACCGAGATGCTCTGCTGAAGAAGGAAGCGATCGCCTTCATCGCTGCCAATCCAGTCAGGTACTTGGAACTGTCAGCCCGCAGGGCCGCCACGACCTATTCACGCGAATCCATCGGCGTCGCTTGGAACGAACCCGGTCTGACTCGGGCTGGGGGAGCTGGTGTGCTGCTTCCTCTGAAGCTGTGGGCCAACGTGTACTGGTGGGCGCTTGTTCTTGTGTGCCTCTACAGCCTTCGTTACGTCGTATCGCGCCGTTCGCTGGATCTGGGCAACCCCTTGCTTGTCGTGTCCGCTTTCTTCTTCACGGTACCGATCCTGACGGTTGGCCAAGACAGGTACCACATGCCGCTCGTACCTTTCGTGGCGATCTTCGCCGCATGGGGGATTGAACATTGGCGATCGAGTCGACACAGACTGAATCCTCCTCGCCCTTCTCCCTCTGGGGTTTGACGGATTGCGACGCCAATCTCGGTGACGAATCCGAAGGTGGTTGTCGGCGAGGACTTCGTGTACTCGCGGGTTCTGCTGCCAAGAACGAATTGGGTTCGGGAGAGACCCAGTGTTGCTGCGCCGCTCGAACTTCAGCCCGATTCAGATCCGTTCACCCGCCGCGTTCCGACGATCCGCGCAGGAACGCCGACCGCCGTGGCGCCCTCCGGCACATCGATCGTCACGACGGCGTTGGCGCCGACGTTTGAATGGTCACCGAGGCGAACCCGACCGATCACTTTGGCGCCCGCTCCGACGTCAACGTGTCCGCCCAGCGTGGGTACGCCACCGTGCGCCATGCCCAGCGTCACTTGCTGGAAGATCAGGCAATTGGGACCGATCACGACCGATGGGTGGATGACGATGCCGTTCGGGTGCGGCAGGAGCAAGCCACCGCCGATGCGCGTGTTGACCGGGATGTCGGCGCCAGTCACGACTTGCCAGAAGATGTGGCGCAGCACTGCCCATCGCTTGGCCAGCAGCGACCAGAGATGCGGCCGGTCTGCGTGCCGCTGGTAGTCGCGGATGCTCAATAGCAGGGATCGCGAGGGCGCCCATTCGAACGCACGCTTGGCCTCTCGAGACCAGTCGGGTTCGGTGGCAGACACCGCATTCAAGGTCTGCTAACTTCGTTACCGTGCATCGAAGCAGATTTTAGAAGCGACCCTCGGTTGGCCAACGTCCTCTATCAGACCGCGATGGCTCGGCGCGCCTTTGACCTGATTGCAGACTACGTGGCTGGCGACGCATTCAACCGGCAGATGCGTCGGATCGTGGAAGGCTGACATCCAATGAACACTCTGTCCCCCACCGCCCGCACCATTCACGCCGCCTGCCCGCACGATTGCCCTGACACCTGCGCAATCCGCGTGACCGTGACCGACGGTGTGGCGGTGAAGGTGCAGGGCGATACGGACCATGCGCCGACGAATGGTGTGCTGTGCCACAAGGTCAGCCGCTACACCGAGCGCACTTATCACCCCGACCGGGTTCTGTACCCGCTGCGCCGCGTCGGCCCCAAGCCGGCGCAAGGCGAGGCGCCGCGTTTCGAGCGCGTGGGTTGGGACGAGGCCCTGCGCGACATCGCCGCGCGACTGCGGGTCATCGCCGAGCGCAACCCGCAGGCCATCGCGCCCTACAGCTACGCCGGCACGATGGGGCTGCTGCAGGGTGAGGGCATGGCGGCGCGCTTCTTTCACCGGCTGGGAGCGTCGTTGCTCGACCGCACCATCTGCTCGAGCGCGGGTGGAGACGCGCTGGCGCTGACCTACGGCGCCAAGGTCGGCATGCATGTGGCGCACTACGCCGAGAGCCGGCTGATCCTGATCTGGGGCAGCAACCCGATCACCTCGAACCTGCATTTCTGGACGCACGCGCAGAACGCCAAGCGCAATGGCGCGAAGCTGGTGTGCATCGACCCTCGCCGCACGGACACCGCCGACAAGTGCCACCAGCACATCGCGCTGCGCCCGGGCACCGACGGCGCGTTGGCGCTGGGCCTGATGCACGAACTCATCGTTCACGACTGCCTCGACCACGACTACATCGCCCGCCACGTCGAGCAGGGCGAGGGCGGCTGGCCGGCACTGCGTGAGCGCGCATTGCAGTGGCCGCCCGAGCGGGTGGCCGAGGTCTGTGGCATCACCGCCGACGAGGTGCGTGGTCTGGCTTCGGACTACGCGACGCTGGCGCCCGCGGCGATCCGCCTGAACTACGGCATGCAGCGGGTGCGCGGCGGCGGCAATGCGGTGCGGCTGATCGCCACGTTGCCCAGCCTCATCGGGGCGTGGCGGCACCGTGCTGGCGGTCTGCTGCTGTCGAGCTCGGGCTGGTTCCGGCATGTGCGCAACGACGCGGTGCTGCAGCGCCCCGACCTGCTCGCCGGCCCTGACGGTTCGCGACCGAGGTCACGCACCCTCAACATGAGCACCATCGGTGACGACCTGCTGCGCCAGTCGGGCGAGGTGCTTCCCGACGGCCGGCCCTTCGGCCCACGCATCGAGGCGCTGGTGGTCTACAACAGCAACCCGGTGGCGGTGGCGCCCGACTCGTCGAAGGTGGCGCAGGGCTTCCGGCGCGATGACCTGTTCACCGTGGTGCTCGAGCATTTCATGACCGACACCGCCGATCTGGCCGACTATGTGCTGCCGGCCACCACACAGTTGGAGCACCTCGATGTGCACACCAGCTACGGTCACACCGACGTGCTGATCAACGAACCCGCCATCGCACCAATGGGCGAAGCCAAGCCCAACACGCAGATCTTTCGCGAGCTGGCCGCGCACATGGGCTACACCGACGCCTGCTTTGCCGACGACGACGAGGCCCTCGCGCGCAGTGCGCTGACGGACGTGGTGTCGTTCGACGAACTTCGCGCCCGCGGCTGGGTGACGGTGCCGTTGCCCGACGCGCCATTCACCAATGGCGGTTTCCCGACGCCGGACGGACGCATGCGCATCAGCTCCACCGAGCACGGGCTGGCCGACTTCGTGCCGAACGTCGAATGCGCTGTCAGCGCGCCTGCACTGGCGCAGCGCTTCCCGCTCGCGATGATCTCGCCGCCGGCGCGCAACTTCCTCAATTCCAGCTTCGTCAACGTTGCCAGCCTTCGCGACATCGAAGGCGAGCCGCTGGTCGAGATCCATCCCGACGACGCCGGGACACGGCAGCTGGTCGATGGCCAGACGGTGCGGGTGTTCAACGATCGCGGATCGCACCTCTGCCGCGCGGCGGTGAGCGATCGCGCTCGCCCCGGCGTGGTCAACGGCCTGGGCATCTGGTGGCGCAAGTTCGGCCGCGACGGCACCAACGTCAACGAGCTGACGCACCAGGGCCTGACCGACATCGGTCGCGGCGCCTCGTTCTACGACTGCCTGGTGCAGATCGAAGCCGCTTGAAGCGTGCGGGACAAAGCAGTTTGATCCGTTTGTCGATCGCGCGATTCGCACGGCTCGCAGCAGTGGCGGGGCTGGCGTTAGGGCTGGCAGCGGCGACCAGCGGCTGCAGCGATCTGGGGTACCTCACGCAGTCGGTGCGCGGCCACCTTCAACTGCTGGACGCCGCGCGTCCGGTGCCTGACGTGCTCGCCGATCCGGTAACGCCGCCCGCGCTCAGGGATCGGCTGGCGCTCGCGCAGCGCATGCGTGACTTCGCAGTCTCCGAACTGCACCTGCCAGACAACGCCGGCTACCGTCGATACGCCGATCTGCGTCGCCCTGCCACAGTGTGGAACGTCGTGGCTGCTCCCGAGCTGTCGCTGACGCTGCAGACGTGGTGCTTCCCGGTCGTGGGATGCGTGGCCTACCGCGGCTACTACCAACGCGACGAGGCCGAGGCCTATGCCGCGACGTTGCGCGCGCAAGGGCTCGACGTGGGCGTATTGCCGGTGCCGGCGTACTCGACGCTGGGCAAGATTCCTGGCGACCATTTCGCCGACCCGCTGCTCAACACCTTCGTGAGCCAGCCCGAGAGCGAATTGGCGCGGCTGATCTTTCATGAACTGACGCACCAGGTGGCCTTTGCGCCTGGCGACACGGTGTTCAACGAATCGTTCGCCGCCACGGTCGAGCGCATCGGCAGCGCACGCTGGCTGGCTGCGCATGGCAGCGATGCAGCGCGTGACGAGGCTTTGCGAATCGAACGCAGGCGGGAAGATTTCCGAATGCTCACCCGACGCACCCGCGAACAACTCGCTCGGGTCTACGCTGGTACCGAGTCCAACGACGAGCGGCGGCAGGGCAAGGCCGAGACCATCGCTGCGCTGCAGGCCGAGCATGAGGCGTTGAAGGCGGGCGCGTGGCAGGGCTTCAGCGGTTACGACGCCTGGTTCGGCCGGGTCAACAATGCCTCGCTGGGAATCGTGGCCGCGTACGACACTCTCGTTCCTCGATTCGAGGAACTGCTTGTTGCGCAGGGCAACGATCTGCCACGCTTCTATGCGGAAGTGCAGCGCCTCGCGGCGCTGCCGCGTGACGAACGCTGGCGGCAACTGGGTGCCGTGCCGCCGCCCTGAGTTGCCGATCACCGATGTGGCAGCGCCGAGGACAATCTCGCGCGAGTCCTGCAGCCGACGCGTCGGCCTGTCCCTGCGATCTCCCATTCCACGACCGATGAGCACTTTCGATATCCACCGCCAACATGATCTGGGCCTGACCGCTGCTCGCGCTCTGGCCACCGGATGGGCCGACGCCGCGCGCGACGAACACCAGATGGAGTGCAGCTTGAGCGAACGCCCCGACTCGTCGCGGGTGGTCTTCAGCCGCCCCGGCGTGCGTGGCGAACTGCAGGCGACCGCCACCACCTTCGATCTGTCGGTGACGCTCGGCTTTCTGCTCGCCGCCTTTGGCCCGCGCATCCGCACCGAGATCGAACGCAATGTCGACGACTCGCTGGCCAAGGCGAGCGCTGCTGTGGCGGCGACGGGCGGTTCGTGCGACGGTGCCGTGGGCAACGGCTCTGCTTAGACGACCTGCCTGATCCCTACAGGCGTCGAAGTCGGGCGACGAAGTCAGCCCATCGATGTTGCCGGCACCGTGGCGCCCGCCTGGGCAGGCGCGACGTACGCCCGCGACAGCGCTGCCAGATGGCGCTGCTGAGCCGGCTCGAGGTACGGCAGCAGCAGGCTCAGCGCGTGCGAGGCGCCGCGCAGCATGGCGGCACTGGCGTTGGCAGGCTCGAGGGCGTGGCGAGGGTCCTTCACGTACTCGTAGCTCAGCCAGTAGGTGGCGACGACGACCATCGCCGTGGCGACGGTTTCGGCTTCCCCGAGGGCCATCGGACGCGTCGGCCCCAGCCGGTCGAGCAGTTGACGCACTGCGGTCGACTTGCGCGCCAGAACGACCTGAAAGCGCGTCTCGATGTGCCGGTTGTGGCTGATCAGGTCGTTCAGGTCGCGGTAGATGAAGCGGTAGGCCCACACCCGCTCGAACAGCATGTGGAAGAAGAGCCACGCGTCCTCGACATCGCGCACCCCTTCGGCCGCATCGAGCAGCGGCGAGAGCGACGTTTCGAAACGGTCGAAGAGTGTGTCGACCAGCCGGTCCTTTGCGGGATAGTGGTAGTGCAGGTTGCCCGCGCTGATGCCAAGCTCGGCGGCGATGACGTTGGTCGAGACGTTCGGCTCGCCGAATCGGTTGAAGAGTTCGAGCGCGGTCTCGACGATGCGCTCTGCCGTGCGGCGGGGTGTCTTCACTCGGGTGGCCATGGTCGATGTCGAGGGGCGGTGGCGTGGGCTCGTGCGGTGATCAACTTAGCAGGCGCTGCGCGGCTGTCCAGACGCATCTGCCCGGGTGTCCGAACGCGCGAGACCGCGCACTGCGGTCGCTCACACTCCGTCCATTGCCAGGGTGCTGCCTAGAATTCGATGCCTCATGACCGATCCCCGTCCTGCCCCGACCGGCGTTGCCGTGTCCTTTCGCAACGTCAGCAAGCGCTTTTCCAGCCCGCGCGGCGACGTTCAGGCCCTGGATCAGGTCAGCTTCGACATCGGCGCGGGCGAGTTCTTCGGGCTGCTCGGGCCGAACGGTGCGGGCAAGACGACGCTGATCAGCATCCTTGCCGGCCTGTCGCGAGCCACCAGTGGCAGCGTCACGGTGCAAGGCAACGACGTCGTCGCCGATTACGCGCAGGCACGTCGCAGCCTCGGCATCGTGCCGCAGGAACTGGTGTTCGACCCGTTCTTCAGCGTGCGCGAGACACTGCAGATCCAGAGCGGCTACTTCGGCGTGCGCACCGACAAGCGCGCCAACGACGCCTGGATCGATGAGTTGCTGCACCACCTCGGCCTCGGCGACAAGGCGAACGCGAACATGCGCCAGCTGTCGGGCGGCATGAAGCGCCGGGTGCTGGTCGCGCAGGCGCTGGTGCACAAGCCGCCGGTCATCGTGCTCGACGAGCCGACCGCCGGCGTCGATGTCGAACTGCGCCAGACGCTGTGGCAATTCGTCGCCCGCCTCAACAAGGAAGGCCACACCGTGCTGCTCACCACCCACTACCTCGAAGAGGCCGAGGCACTTTGCGGCCGACTCGCGATGCTCAAGCAGGGCAGGGTGGTGGCGCTCGACCGCACCTCGGCGCTGCTGGCTGGCCGGGCCAGCACGATGCTGCGCTTCAAGCTCGACGTGCCGTTGCCGGCCGCGCTGCAGGCCCACGCCCGCGTCACCGGTCGGGTGGTGCAGATCAAGGCTCGCAATGCGGCCGAGATCGAATCGGTGCTCGCCGCACTGCGCACTGCAGGCTGCGCACCGGAAGACCTGGAGATCGGCCGCGCCGACCTGGAGGATGTGTTCCTCGAAATCATGCAGGACGAGCCGGTGGCCGCATGACCACCACGACCACCATCGCGCCTGCCGCCGCACCTGCGCCCGCTCGGGTTTCTGTGCTCTCTGGCGCGTCGACGCTCTTCTACAAGGAGGTCTGGCGCTTCTGGAAAGTCAGCTTCCAGACGGTGGCCGCGCCCATCCTGACCGCTGTGCTGTACCTGCTGATCTTCGGCCACGTGCTCGGCGACAGCGCCGAGCCGCTGGCCGGTGTCGGCTACACCAGTTTCCTGATCCCCGGGCTGGTGATCATGAGCGTGCTGCAGAACGCCTTTGCGAACAGCAGTTCATCGCTGATCCAGAGCAAGATCAGCGGAAATCTCGTCTTCCTGCTGCTCGCGCCGCTGTCGCATTGGGCGTGGTTCGTGGCCTATGTCGGCGCGTCGGTCGTGCGCGGACTGGCGGTGGGTGCAGGGGTGCTCGCGGTCACGATGTGGTTTGCACCGCTCGGTCTGCCGCATCCGGGATGGGTGCTCACCTTTGCGCTGATGGGTGCTGCGCTGATGGGCGCACTCGGCTTGATTGCGGGCCTGTGGGCAGAAAAGTTCGACCAGATCGCCACCTTCCAGAACTTCATCATCCTGCCGATGACGTTCCTCGCGGGTGTCTTCTATTCGGTGGTCAGCCTGCCGTCGATCTGGCAGACGGCCAGCCACCTCAATCCGTTCTTCTACATCGTCGATGGGTTTCGCTGCGGCTTCTTCGGCGTGAGCGATGTGTCGCCATGGATCAGCCTGCTGGTGGCGGCGACTGCGCTGGTGGTGGTGTGCGTCTGGGCACTGCACCTGCTTCGCATCGGCTACAAGATCCGGCAGTAGCGGGCTTGCGCAGAGTCCACGCGGGCAGCCCCTGCAGAGGGCGTGGGCCATAATTTCTCCATGACCGAGCCGACCCCGAACGACGTTCAACGCTTCATTGCGCAGGGTCTGGCCTGCGACCACCTCGAGGTGCAGGGAGACGGCCGCCACTTCTTTGCCACCATCGTGTCGAAGGCGTTCGAGGGCCGTTCCCGCGTCGCCCGACATCAGGTGGTCTACCAGGCGCTTGGCGACCGCATGCGTGCCGAGATCCACGCCTTGTCGATGAAGACCCTGACACCGGCCGAGTGGGCCGCCAGCCCGGACACCACCGCCTTGCATCCTCACTGACCGCGCTGGCGTCGCTGCATCCCGCATGAGGGCAGGGCGCCAACGCCGACGGCCTTCATCACATCCATGGACAAACTTCAGCTGCACGGCGGCCGGCCCCTCGAGGGCGAGGTCACCATCTCGGGCGCCAAGAACGCTGCGCTTCCCGAGTTGTGCGCCGCGCTGCTCACCACCGATCCGGTGACGCTCGCCCGGGTGCCGCGCCTTCAGGACGTGAGCACCACGCTCAAGCTGCTTCGCCACATGGGCGCGAGCGCGCAACGCAGCGAGGAGCGTGGCGACGAGGTCACGCTCGACACCTCGTCGGTGCGCACGCCTGCGGCACCGTACGAACTGGTGAAGACGATGCGCGCGTCGATCCTGGTGCTCGGCCCCTTGCTTGCTCGCTTCGGTGAGGCGCGGGTCTCTCTGCCCGGCGGTTGCGCGATCGGCTCGCGCCCGGTCGACCAGCACATCAAGGGTCTGCAGGCGATGGGCGGGAACATCCGCGTCGAGCATGGCGACATCATCGCCACCGCCTCGCGGCTGCATGGGGCGCGCATCACCACCGACATGATCACCGTGACCGGCACCGAGAACCTGCTCATGGCCGCAACGCTCGCCGACGGCGAGACGGTGCTCGAGAACGCCGCGCAGGAGCCCGAGGTCGTCGACCTGGCCGACATGCTGATCGCCATGGGCGCGCGCATCGAGGGCCACGGAACGCGCCGCATCCGCATCGAAGGTGTCGAGAAGCTGCGCGGCCTGCCTGCGACCGTGCCGCACCGCATCGTCGCCGACCGCATCGAGACCGGCACCTTTCTGTGTGCCGTGGCGGCCACTGGCGGCAACGTGCTGTTGCGCGACGCGCGCCCCGATCACCTCGAGGTGGTGATCGACAAGTTGCGCGAGGCCGGCATGGTGATCGAATCCGGTTCCGACTGGATCCGCATCCAGTCGCGCCAACGCCCTCGCGCGGTCAGCGTTCGCACTGGCGAGTACCCGCTGTTCCCGACCGACATGCAGGCGCAGTTCATGGCGCTCGATTGCATCGCCGAAGGCTCGGCCACGGTCGTCGAAACCATCTTCGAGAACCGGTTCATGCACGTGAACGAACTGGTGCGGCTCGGTGCGCGCATCGACGTCGACGGGCATTTGGCCGTGGTGCAGGGGGTGCCGAAGCTGTCGGGCGCGACGGTGATGGCCACCGACCTGCGCGCTTCGGCGAGCCTGGTCATCGCGGGACTGGTCGCCGAAGGACGTACGGTGATCGACCGTGTCTACCACCTCGACCGCGGCTACGACCAGATGGAAGTGAAGCTGCGTGCACTCGGCGCTGACATCGAGCGCATCACATGATCACTCTCGCCCTGTCCAAGGGCCGCATATTCGACGAGACCCTGCCGCTTCTGAAAGCCGCAGGCATCGAGGTGGCCGAGGATCCGGAGCAGTCGCGCAAGCTCATCATCGGCACCAATCGACCGGACGTGCGTGTGGTGCTGGTGCGGGCGAGCGATGTGCCCACCTACGTGCAGTACGGCGGCGCGGATGTGGGCGTTGCGGGTCGCGATACCCTCATCGAGCACGGTGGCGCCGGGCTTTACCAGCCACTCGACCTCGACATCGCCAAGTGCCGCATGAGCGTCGCCACCCGCGCCGACTTCGACTACGCCGGATGCGTGCGTCAGGGTTCGCGCATTCGCGTGGCGACCAAGTACCCGTTGATCGCTCGCCAGCACTACGCCGACAAGGGCGTGCACGTCGACGTGATCAAGCTCTACGGATCGATGGAACTGGCACCGCTCACGGGGCTGGCCGATGCGATCGTCGATCTGGTGTCGAGCGGCAACACCCTGCGCGCCAACCAACTCGTCGAAGTCGAAGAGATCATGAAGATCTCTGCGCGGCTGGTCGTCAACCAGGCGGCGCTCAAGCTCAAGCGCGAACCCTTGCGCGCCATCATCGACGCCTTCGCACGTGCCGTTTCGCCTTGAACGTTCGCTCATGATCGTCTGCCCATGACTGTCCGTATCCGCCACCTCGACACCACCCAGCCCGACTTCGCTGCCGAGTTCGAGCGCGTGCTGCATTGGTCGGCCGAGACCGATGGTGCGATCGAGGAGCGTGTCGCCGCGATCGTCGCCGACGTGCGTCAGCGCGGCGACGAGGCGGTGCTCGACTGCACCCGCCGCTTCGACGGTCTCGATGCAACGTCGGTCGCCTCGCTCGAGATCGGGCAGGACGAGCTTCGCGCCGCCTTGGCCGCCATCACGCCGGCCCAGCGCGATGCACTGCGTCAGGCCGCCGAGCGGGTGACCGACTACCACCGGCGTCAGCTCGATGCCTGCGGGCGATCATGGTCGTACCGCGACGCTGACGGCACGTTGCTGGGCCAGAAGGTCACCCCGCTCGACCGTGTGGGCGTCTACGTTCCTGGCGGCAAGGCGGCGTACCCGTCGAGCGTGCTGATGAATGCGCTGCCGGCCAAGGTGGCCGGTGTGGGCGAGATCATCATGGTCGTGCCCACGCCACGCGGCGAGAAGAACCTGCTGGTGCTCGCCGCCGCGGCCATCGCCGGCGCCGACCGGGTTTTTGCCATCGGCGGCGCGCAGGCGGTGGCCGCACTCGCCTATGGCACGGCAACGGTGCCTGCGGTCGACAAGATCACCGGCCCCGGCAACGCCTACGTCGCCAGCGCCAAGCGCCGGGTGTTCGGCAAGGTCGGCATCGACATGATCGCCGGGCCGAGCGAGATCCTGGTGCTCGCCGACGGCAGCACGCCGGCCGACTGGGTGGCGATGGATCTCTTCAGCCAGGCCGAGCACGACGAACTGGCGCAGAGCATCCTGCTCAGCCCCGATGCGGCCTACATCGATCGGGTGCAGTCCGAGATCGATCGGCTGATAGACGGCATGCCCCGCCATGCGGTCATCCGGGCTTCGCTCGAAGGCCGCGGCGCGCTGATCCGCACCCGCAGCATGGAAGAGGCCTGCGAGATCAGCAACCGCATCGCGCCCGAGCACCTCGAGGTGAGTTCGCGCGATCCGCACCGGTGGGAGCCACTGCTGCGCCATGCCGGCGCGATCTTTCTCGGCGCTTACACCAGCGAAAGCCTGGGTGACTACTGCGCCGGGCCAAACCACGTGCTGCCGACGTCCGGCACGGCGCGGTTCTCGTCGCCGCTGGGCGTCTACGACTTCCAGAAGCGCAGCAGCCTGATCGAAGTCAGTGAGTCGGGCGCACAGGTTCTGGGCGTTATCGCTGCCGAACTGGCCTACGGCGAAGGGCTGCAGGCCCACGCGCGTGCGGCCGAGTTGCGGCTCAAGCGCTGACTCGCCCTCTCACCCTCTCGTCGACCCGCCCATGTCGCGCACCGACCCGATCCGCCCCGACGTCAAGGCGATGCACGCCTACGCGGTGCAACCCAGCGACGGTCTCGTGAAGCTCGACGCCATGGAGAACCCGTTCGGTTTGCCAGTGGCGTTGCGTACCGCGCTGGGTGAGCGTCTCGCTGGCGTGGCACTCAACCGCTACCCAGGCCGTCGCGATGCCGACTTGCGTCAGGCGCTGGCGGGCTACGCCGGGCTGCCCGAAGGCTTCGCACTCATGCTCGGCAACGGGTCGGACGAACTCATCGGTCTGCTGAGCATGGCCTGCGCCACGCCGGGCGCGTGTGTGCTGGCACCCGTGCCGGGCTTCGTGATGTACGAGGTGTCGGCGCGGTTGGCGGGGCTCGAGTTCGCTGGCGTGCCGCTGACGGTCGATTTCGAGCTCGACGAGGCTGCGATGCTTGCCGCCATCGATCGCAACAAGCCGTCCGTCGTCTACATCGCCTACCCGAACAACCCGACGGCCAACTTGTTCGACGACCACGTCATCGACCGCATCGTCGCCGCCGCGCCGGGCTGGGTGGTGATCGACGAGGCTTACCAGCCCTTCGCTTCGCGCAGCTGGTTGACTCGCGCCGCAGCGCACGACCACGTTCTGGTGATGCGCACCCTCAGCAAGTTCGGTCTCGCCGGGGTGCGTCTGGGTTACCTGATGGGCCCCAAGGCACTGATCGCCGAGATCGACAAGGTGCGACCCCCCTACAACGTCAGCGTCCTCAACGCCGAAGCGGCTCTGTTCGCCCTCGAGCATGCCGACGAATTCGACCGCCAGGCCGCGGTGCTGCGCCAGGAGCGTGCACGGTTGATCGCCGCCGTGCGATCGATGCCCTGCGCCCAGGCTTTTGCGAGCGAGGCGAACATGGTGCTGGTGCGCGTGCCCGATGCCAAGGCGGTGTTCGCGGGCCTGAAGCAGCGCGGCGTTCTGGTCAAGAACGTCGAGGCGCTGCACCCGCTGCTCGCCGGCTGCCTGCGCCTGACCGTGGGCACGCCGGACGAAAATGGTGTGCTCATCGCCGCGCTGACCTCTGCCCTGGAAGCGAGCCCGTCATGACCCCAGAACACACTCCCCAGTCAACCACCGCCCGCCGCGGCGACGTCACGCGCAACACCGCCGAAACGCAGATCAGAGTCGTCGTCGACCTCGACGGACGTGGCGTGTCGAAGCTTTCCACCGGCATCGGCTTCTTCGATCACATGCTCGACCAGATCGCCCGCCACGGTCTGATCGATCTGGAGATCGAAGCCCAGGGCGACTTGCACATCGACGGACACCACACCGTCGAGGACGTCGGCATCACCTTCGGTCAGGCGATTGCGAAAGCGGTGGGCGACAAGAAGGGCCTGCGTCGCTTCGGACACGCCTACGTGCCGCTCGACGAGGCACTCTCGCGCGTGGTGATCGACTTTTCC
>VYKX01000431.1_pt1 | contig 33638 bp, 35 predicted proteins | sample 5114471 | NCBI WGS metagenome assembly VYKX01 (sample SAMN12291785, study PRJNA351875) | freshwater metagenome | isolation source: freshwater lake | place: USA: Michigan, Gull Lake | collected 2013-08-08
TGAAGCTGAGATGAGGCAGGAAATTGCGGTCATGCTCTTTCAAAAAGAGAAGCTCACCCTTGCTCAAGCGAGTCGATTTGCCCGAATGAATCGTATTGCTTTTCAACACCTACTGGCAAGTCGTCAAATTCCAGTACACTACGATGTCGAAGATTTTGAACAGGATATTAAGAACTTGCGGGAGATGGGTAGATTGTGATTATTGTCAGTGATACATCGCCTATCAACAATCTTGCAGCTATTAATCAACTTTATCTACTACAACAACTTTACGAAATAGTTTTTATTCCCGAAGCAGTTTATCGAGAATTAACTGAGCCTGATTTTCCGGTAGCAGGTTCAATAGAAGTCCAAACCTTAGATTGGATTCAAACTCGAACCGTAACTAACCGCACAGTCATTGAATTTCTTGCTGATGAACTTGATAGGGGAGAAGCTGAGGCTATTGCTTTGGCACTTGAGTTAAGAGCAGATCAAGTTTTGATTGATGAGCGTCGTGGTCGTAGAATTGCTACTAGACTTAATCTTCGATACACAGGAATTCTGGGCATTTTGGTTGAGGCTAAAAATCGAGGGTTAATCTCTGAGGTGAAACCCTTGCTAGACGCTTTGATCAATCAAGCAGGATTTTGGGTTGCTGCACCTTTATACAGCAGTGTTTTACAGATTGTTGATGAAGGAAAAAATAATCCCCTTCAAGGGAGTAAATGAAGGGTTGAAGCTGCGCCGAGAGTACCGAGGACTGCAAGACCAATAATAGAACTGGGTTCGGGAACATTAACACTGATATGTGCGCCGAAAATAGTACCGCTTAACGCGCCGCCAGCATCTCTTTGGTAAACATAAAGCCAGTTGTTTGATCCTGGGTTTAACCAATTTGACGGAATTGATTGAGAGGCAGAATATTCTTGATCACGGCCCGCACCGCTGAAACTACTATTCAGGGCGTAACCGTTAATATATACTCCAATTGGGTTGGGATCAGGATATCCTGGATATTCTCCCAAAAAATCATCTACTGCCCAATACATTTTGATCGCAGCGTTTTGGATGGTTGGTTCAGGTACGGTAAAACGATAGGCATATAGCACCGAAGCTGCTGGAGAACCATAAAAACTCGGTGACGGGCCGACCTCCCAGTTAATCCATCGCGCATCTGGAGCATTTGGGAGAGAAGGAACCCAAGGAGGGGAAGCAAAGGGAAAATCTGCAACTACCTTGGCAGAACCGCATATATCAGAGCCAGAACAACCTATCCCCTTAGCTTTGGCAAAATCGGCCGCTGTGAAGGGAGTTGGCGACAGTGGATTTACAGGTATCCCCTTTGTCCAGTAGGTAATATTGCTATCTGTTTGACCTGGGTTTCCCGGATTTCCACTTACTTGGCCACTGTTTAGCACTATTGTGGAAGCTTGAGCTTGCGTTGGCAAAATTGATGTTCCCAGGGTAGCGATGGCCAAGAACCCCAAGAAACTATGGGTAAATTTGCTGTTCATTATAACTCCAATTCAGTTTGTGTGTTCTGGTTAATTTCTCCCCCCCCCCCCGAACGGCATTCTACGCAGCAATTTAATAAATCTTTACATTCCTCTCCCTAACCAGCGTACAATGAGTGCGATCGCCTCCTTCGCAGCCAGGTCAAGCAACAGCCCAACCCAACGCCAAAGGTGGATAGCAAAACAATACATACATATTTTCCTCTAACTGTATCAAAAGCTACAATTTAATAAATCTTTATATTCCTTTCTTAATCCCGATAAAGAAACCGCAGAACCAAGTCGGTTGTGAACAGCCCACCGCTTTTACCATTTTTGGTTAGTATCTGGATGATACGATCAAGGTCTATGACAACTTACTATGAAATCCTCCGCCAAATAGAGAATCTTCCCCTTACGGATAGGTTGCGACTTTTAGAGGATTTAAAAACTATCATCAAGCCGACCCTAGCGCCAAAAGATGACGATGAGATCATTCCAGCCGAAGAACTTGCTGAAAGCCAAGCAGCATGGCAAGATTATTTATCTGGTCGAGATACTGGAATCACTTCAACAGAATTAAAATACAAACTATTTGGAGATAAACTTGGCTGATTATATTCTACTTAGACAAGCAGAACGCTACTTAGAAAGAATGCCAAAAAATGACCAAATTCGTATTCTTGAAGCTTTGGATACTTTGATTTCGGATTCTACAAAATTAGATATTAAACCCCTTTACGGAAGAGATGAACTAAGATTGCGAGTGGGTAAGTATCGAGTGTTGTTTTTTGAAGATAGAGATAACAATCTATACGTCATTACAACTATTAAACCTCGCGGCGATGTCTATAAATAATACCAGAACTCTTTTCTAGACTGCTGTTTCTCCTTTCGCCATAAAACAGTGATTCACAGAGGAAGGAGTTTCAGGTGTTTTCCCCTGTTTTACTCCTGCTCGGGCGACCTATCCGCTTCCGGGAGGGATTGTGGTGCGGTATGTCGGATTTGCTGCTTAATTATTGGGAATTAATCAAATCTTGCGGATGAACGATGGTAATATTGGGAATAGGGATAAAGTCATCAGGATTAAAGGTTAATAAATGGGTAATGTTAGAAGCTTTCATGACAGCAAGAAGCCTAATATCATGGGTGCGTTTTCCTTTAATGTTGTAGATGGTGACTAATTGAAACCAAAGGGGAAAAATATCCGGGGTTTCTGCAATTAATGTAAAGTTATCTAATAAATCATTGACATAATTTGTAGCTTGTGCTGGAGTCGAACCTAAACCATTAACATCAAGGGGTCGGGTTGCAACTACCCAAAATTCAATTAAAACTTGAGGAATAATAACACATTCATTAGCTGTTTCAACGATTTGAGTAATTACATTATTAGCAAGAGAATAAGTTGCTGAAGACGTATCAGCCGCCCGAAGCAAAATGTTAGTATCCAGTAAATATTGAGTCATTAGTCTTCATACATAGTGTCACGGTGTAAAGCTTCATCAGGTAAATTCGCACTTGTTTTAGGAAGTTTAGCGATTACTTTCTGCCATTTTTGAGCTTTTTCCTGGGGAGTGAGACTATAATCTGGGGAAGGGAGGGAAATTTTTGAGGTGAGAGATTCGGTGAAGGATAACACTTCTTGTTGTTTTTCTAAGGGAAGTTTTCTTAGGTTTTTAATGATAACTTGTTCAATGTTCATTTGACTTAGACTAATAGGCAACCATATCAATCATATCTCATGCCGCAATTTCTCTATATTTAATAAATCTTTACATTCCTCTCCCTAACTAGCGATGCACCTGGGACAATTGAGATATTTCCTCTTTGCGAACTATAATCCAAAAATTAGTAGTGAAAAAATTCAACCAAGCGATCAGCCACTAACATTGCCATTTGTTCGTCGAGATGGCTAACTTGGGCGACGATTCTGGTTTTGTCAATCGCTCTAATTTGGTCTAAGGCAATACTGCCTTGCACATTTTTTTGATCAATCGGGATTCTGGTTGGGTATTTTTTAACCGTACTGGTGATTGGAGCAATAACTTAGGTAGATTTTTGGTTTCTGTAGTTAACCCCAAGGGCGATTGAACACAACAATACACATTATCACATCCGCAACAGTATCAAAAGCTACAATTTAACAAGATCGCTCTACTTTCAAGCAGAAAATGTACCTAGTGGTGAGTCAATTTTTTCTTAGAAGCGACCTGCAGTAAGGATTTTGTCAATTTTTTAGTATTTCTGTCTGGGGGAAGTGCAGATATAGTATAAAAAAATTATAAAAAAGGCGAAATCAGGGAAAATAAGGCTTTTATCTGCCAATAAATCCGGCAGAGACAAGCAAGCCGCCAAGGGAGAACTTAAAGCAGAAATCGTCTCAGAGCAAAGGTTTCGGCGGTAAATCTCCTGAGAATTGCTGAGGCTGATGAGCGAAATCAAGGAATGATTAACTTTCGTTAACCTGAAGATGAGAAATAATCATAATGTTTTATATTGTCAAAGGTGTCATAGTTTCCTATGCTTTTTTTAGGTTGATAATTTTGCCTGACTCGTCAAATTTTTACCAACCGGCCCTAGAAAATAAAAATAGTGGATGAAAACGGTCACGATCGAGATAAAATTCAGGATGGTCTTACCCACCTTGCCACGATCCCGACTGCCACCAAAGCTAGAGCAGGAAAAGTAACAAGGAAAGAATTTGACTGAAACAAAGTTGATAACGCTAACGAAATTAATAGTTTAGTTTGGCTTGACAAGCGAGGAACAAAAAAATGCCAATTGCAGTAGGAATGATTGAAACCCTAGGATTTCCCGCCGTTGTGGAAGCGGCCGATGCCATGGTCAAGGCCGCCAGGGTGACTCTAGTGGGTTACGAAAAAATCGGTAGTGGTCGCGTCACTGTCATTGTCCGGGGAGACGTTTCAGAAGTGCAAGCTTCTGTGGCCGCTGGAGTGGAGAACGCCAACCGGGTTAACGGAGGACAAGTGCTATCTACCCATATCATCGCTCGTCCCCACGAAAACCTCGAATACGTGCTGCCCATTCGCTACACCGAAGAAGTAGAGCAATTCCGCAGCTATTAAACACCGTTAATCGGGGTCAGCATCTATAGAGTCGAAGAAAGCCAACCATTAGGAGACAAAAATATTATGTCAATTGCAGTGGGCATGGTGGAAACCTTGGGTTTCCCGGCCGTCGTCGAGGCGGCTGATGCCATGGTGAAAGCCGCCCGCGTAACCCTAGTAGGTTACGAAAAAATTGGTAGTGGTCGCGTCACCGTCATCGTCCGGGGGGACGTTTCGGAAGTACAGGCCTCCGTATCGGCGGGGACAGAAGCGGCATCTAATCGTGTTAAAGGGGGTCAAGTCCTCTCGACCCACATCATCGCCCGTCCCCACGAAAACCTCGAATACGTTCTTCCCATCCGTTATACAGAAGCCGTGGAACAGTTTCGTGAAAGTGTTAACCCGCAACCTTTAAGACGAATCTAGAGCGCAACTAACTTTTAGTGTAAACAAATTCCATGCAAATTGCCAAAGTTTGCGGCACCGTCGTTAGCTCCCTGAAACCGCGCAGTATGACGGGAGTGAAACTTCTGCTTTTGCAATTCATCGACGCGCAAGGGCAACTTTTGCCTAAATACGAAGTAGCGGGTGATATTGTCGGAGCAGGGATTAATGAATGGGTGCTAGTGTCCCGGGGAGGAGCCGCCCGTATCGAAGACGGACAGAACAATCGCCCCCTTGACGCGATGGTGGTGGGGATTATTGACACTATAACCGTAGAAAATCGCACCCTCTACAGCAAGAGAGACGAATTTCGCCAATCTGGTTAAACATCGATAGGACCCAAACACAGTTAATTAACAACCAGCCAGCCAAATTCAGTATGGAGGAAGACTAACTATGGTCGTCCGCACAACGGCGGCTAGTCCGAAAAAGCGGACCAAATCCCCAGAGGAAACGCGCATAGACGAGAGTGCCAAAGTCCACACCTTCTCTAACCTCAGTGGCGCTATCGAGATCGGGGCGCGAGTGGTGATTGCTCCGGGGACTTCCATCCGCGCCGATGAAGGAACCCCCTTTCACATTGGCGACGACAGCAAAATTCAGGACGGAGCAATCATCCACGGTTTAGAAAAAAGCCGTGTGGTGGGAGATGACGGCCGAGAATATTCGGTGTGGATCGGCCGGGGCAGCTGTATCACCCACATGGCACTCATTCACGGGCCTGCCTATGTGGGCGATCGCTGTTTTATCGGTTTTCGCTCCACCGTCTTTAACGCCCGCATCGGGGCTGATTGCATCGTCATGATGCACGCCCTCGTTCAAGACGTGGAAATCCCCGCCGGGAAATTCGTGCCATCCGGTTCCGTGATCACCAGCCAACAACAGGCTGATCGCTTACCCGATGTCACAGAGATCGATCGAGCCTTCACCCGTCACATTGTCGATATCGACCTCGCCCCCAGCGTCCCGGTCAAAGCCCAAGGACCAGCGACTCCGCCACCGGCAGCCGCTATAAACATCGCTAATGAGACGCTATATAGAAATTCGGTGACACCTATGAGTTTAAATACAAACATTCGAGCGCAGGTTCGCTCCCTCCTCTCCCAAGGCTACAAGATCGGCATCGAATACGCTGACAAACGCCGCTTTAAAACCAGTTCTTGGTTAAGTGCCGGCTTTATCGACGGCAGCCGCGAAGAACAGGTATCCCAATCCCTAGAAGCCTCCCTCAGAGACCTGCAAGGCGAATACGTCCGCCTGATCGGAGTCGATCCCGCCGCTAAACGGCGCATACTGGAAATGATTATCCAACGCCCCGAAGACACACCGGGAGAACCGGCCCGCACCACCACCGCCGTCCACGGCGGTCATGGCAACGGTAACGGCAATTCAGACCTGTCCGTACAAGTGCGTTCCCTGCTCGCCCAAGGGCTGAAAATCGCCACCGAACACGCGGATAAACGCCGGTTTAAAACCAGTTCTTGGTTAACTGGACCTGCGATCGAAACCAAGAGCGAAGCGGGCATCATTCGCGATATTGAAGCGATCGTGACTGAAAATAGCGATGAGTACGTCCGCCTGATCGGGATCGACCCGCAAGCGAAAAAACGCGTCGTCGAAATGATTATTCACCGCCCCGGCAGCGCCCCCGCTAGTAATGGCAGCGGCAAAGCCAGCAGCTACAGCACCCCCGCCAGTAACGGAGCCAGTTATAGCAGCAGTGGTAGCTTAAGTGGGGAAACGATCGCTCAAATTCGTTCCCTGCTCGCCCAAGGCTACAAAATCGGCACCGAACACGCGGATAAACGCCGGTTTAAAACCAGTTCTTGGCAGAGTTGCGCCCCGATCGAAAGTAATCGCGAATCCGATGTAATTACTGCTTTGGAAGATTGTTTACGGGAACATAGCGGCGAATATGTCCGCTTACTCGGTATCGATGCTAAAGCCAAAAAACGGGTTTTAGAAACGGTGATCCAGCGCCCCGATGGTTCGGTGGCTAGTAATGGCAACGGTAAAACCGCCACCGTTGCTGAACCGAGTTTGAAAAGCTATGCTGCCGGTTCCTCCGGCGGCGGTACTGCCACTTTAACCAGTACCTTAACGGCGGAAACGATCGCTCAAATACGTTCTTTATTGAACCAAGGTCACAAAATTGGCAGTGAACACGCGGATAAACGTCGTTTTAAAACCGGTTCTTGGCAAAGCTGCACCCCGATCGATAGCAGTCGCGAATCCGATGTGGTGGCCGCTTTAGAAACCTGTCTGCGCGACCATCAAGGGGAATACGTCCGTCTGATCGGGATTGACTCCCAAGCGAAACGCCGTGTTCTCGAATCGATTATTCAACGCCCTTAATTTCAGGACTCGGCGATCGGTGAAGGGAGATAGGTGTTAGGTGTTGGCGGATCGGGAAAAATCCCCGAAACTCTAACCCCTACCCCCTAACCCCTGATCACTGATCACTGATCACTGAATAACTGTCAATTATGTCCTTACCCCCCGTTCAACCTATTAGCCGCTCGGAATTCTATGTCAATGGTGATGTAACCATTGATGAGAGTGCGATCGTGGCTCCGGGGGTGATTCTCCGAGCAGCCCCCAATAGCCAAATAATTATCGGTGCGGGTGCTTGCCTGGGTATGGGAACAATTTTAACCGCCTATCAGGGTGTTATTGCTATCGGTGCGGGAGCAATTTTAGGTACAGGAGTTCTAATAGTCGGTCGGGGTGAAATCGGTGAGAATGCCTGTATTGGGTCAACCACAACGATTTTTAATGCTTCTGTGGCAGCGATGTCGCTCGTGCCGTCCGGTTCCCTGATTGGAGATACTTCCCGTCAAATTACCATCGAGGTGTCAGCGACCCCATCGGAACCGGAAAGACCCCCTTTACCGGAACCGCAACCCGTAGTCAGTCAAGTGTCCCCAGTGCCGTCAGTGGAGGAAGCGGTGGCCGAAACCGTGGCCAGTCCTTGGGATAGCGAGGAAATGGTCGCCGAGGCCAGTCCTCCAGAAACCAGAGAACAAGCATCTACTACTAACCGACCGAATCAAGCATCTGTGGTCGGAAAGGTCTATATCAATCAGTTATTGGTCACGCTATTTCCAGAACGTCATCGTTTTAATGGCAACAATAACCATAATTCTTGAAGGGGAAAATAATCGTTCACAAGCCAAAAATCTCAACAATAATTACTGAGTAATTAGACCTAATTTATCTAGAGTTCACTGCTGTCTAACTGTCCTCTAGTTACTGGGTATAATTGCTTAGAAATCCAGTTAATATTTAGCGATTGCCGACAATTTTTTGAGGTTGTAATTATTGATAATCTTCCTCAATTAAAGAGTAGTTTTAATCGCTCAAAGCCTGATGAGCAGAAGTTTCTGCGTGTCAATCAGGTAAATTTTTGTTGATTTTTTTGTGTTTTTGTAGAGATTATCAAAGTTAGATGACGACAGATTAAAGAAACTAATCGCCCCGAGAAAAAAAAACAATCAAAATTTTAGAGATAGGGAAAAAAAATGATCAGAATAGGATAAAGTTCGTGTTAAGATGATCAGTTGAAAAAAACATTAGTGAAAATTGCTCCCTAACTTCGCTCCTGGCAGCAGGGGAAAGGAGCTTAAGAAAAATCTATGTCGGTTGACGGCGAGATTTTACAGGTGCGACTAATCATGCAGTTTATGGAGGAATAATCCCAATGGTGCAAGCCAAATCCAAAGGTTTCCAGGCCGGCGTAAAAGACTACCGCCTGACCTACTACACCCCCGACTACACCCCCAAAGATACCGATCTACTAGCTTGCTTCCGGGTGACACCCCAACCCGGAGTTCCTCCTGAAGAAGCAGGTGCGGCAGTAGCGGCGGAATCTTCCACAGGTACCTGGACCACCGTTTGGACCGATAACTTAACCGACCTCGATCGCTATAAAGGTCGTTGTTATGATATCGAACCCGTACCCAACGAAGATAACCAATTCTTCTGTTTCGTTGCCTATCCTTTAGATCTATTTGAAGAAGGTTCCGTCACCAACATCCTCACCTCGATCGTTGGTAACGTTTTCGGTTTCAAAGCTCTACGCGGTCTCCGTTTAGAAGATATCCGTTTCCCCGTCGCTTTAATCAAAACCTTCCAAGGTCCTCCCCACGGTATCACCGTTGAACGGGACAAATTAAACAAATACGGTCGCCCCCTACTCGGTTGCACCATCAAACCCAAACTCGGTCTTTCCGCTAAAAACTACGGTCGTGCCGTTTATGAATGTCTCCGCGGTGGTTTAGACTTCACCAAAGACGACGAAAATATTAACTCTCAACCCTTCATGCGTTGGCGCGATCGTTTCCTCTTTGTCCAGGAGGCGATCGTTAAATCCCAAGCAGAAACCAACGAAGTTAAAGGACATTACTTAAACGTAACCGCTCCTACCTGCGAGCAGATGATGCAACGGGCTGAATTCGCTGCCGAAATCAAAACCCCGATCATCATGCACGACTACCTCACCGGTGGTTTCACCGCTAACACCACCCTGGCGAAATTCTGTCGCGACAAAGGGTTACTGCTCCACATTCACCGGGCAATGCACGCGGTTATCGACCGTCAGAAAAATCATGGTATCCACTTCCGCGTTTTAGCTAAGTGCTTACGTCTCTCTGGTGGTGATCACCTCCACTCTGGAACCGTTGTCGGTAAACTCGAAGGTGAACGCGGAATCACGATGGGTTTTGTTGACCTGATGCGTGAAGACTATGTAGAAGAAGATCGCGCTCGTGGTATTTTCTTCACCCAAGACTACGCTTCCTTACCCGGGGTAATGCCCGTTGCTTCTGGTGGTATCCACGTTTGGCATATGCCCGCGCTGGTGGAAATCTTCGGTGACGATTCCTGCTTACAGTTCGGTGGTGGAACCCTCGGCCACCCCTGGGGTAACGCACCCGGTGCCACCGCTAACCGTGTGGCTCTGGAAGCTTGTATCCAAGCTCGTAACGAAGGTCGCTCCTTGGCCCGCGAAGGTAACGACGTTATCCGGGAAGCTTGCCGTTGGAGTCCTGAACTGGCTGCCGCTTGCGAACTCTGGAAAGAAATCAAATTCGAGTTCGAGGCTATGGATACCCTCTAATACAGCCCTTCAGAAGGTTGTTAGCAGTTATCGGTGGAAAATAATGCCGGGGACTTGCCCAAAATCGGCAAGCAGTGGTTAGAATTTCAACACTGATAACTGCCTAGCCAATAACTGAAAACTGTATAAAATGTATCTGAAAAAAGTTGTTCAAGATACCGCGAAAGTCTTACAAAGTTACCTAACTTACCAAGCGGTTCGCACGATTATCGATCAATTGTCAGAAACTAATCCGACTTTAGCTATTTGGCTGAGTCACTATACTTCTAGCCATTCCATTCAGGATGGCGAGGCCTATATTGCGGGGTTAATGACTGAGAATAAAGAGTTAGTTTTGCGGATCATGACGGTAAGAGAACATTTAGCCGAACAGGTTTTAGAGTTCTTGCCAGAGATGGTAAAAACGGGAATTATTAATGACAATACCGAACATCGTCGGCAACTTTTGGAACGTCTCACCCGTACTGCTATAAGTCAACCAGAGACATCGGAATTAAATCTCGATGTTGATGATCTACCCAACCCATAAGGAATCAAGAAACCCATGAAAACTTTACCTAAAGAGAAGCGTTACGAAACCCTCTCCTACTTGCCCCCCCTCACCGATCAACAAATTGCTAAACAAATTCAATACATGATCGATCAGGGTTATATTCCTGCTGTGGAATTTGAAAAAGATCCCAAACCCGCGGATTATCATTGGACGATGTGGAAACTGCCTTTATTCTCTGTTTCTAGCCCCCAAGAAGTTCTTAATGAAGTTCGCGAGTGCCGCACTGAATATTCTGATTGCTACATCCGCGTTATCGCTTTTGACAACATCAAACAATGTCAAACCATGAGCTTTATTGTTCATAAACCTAATGCTGGCCGCTACTAATTTGGTTGTCATCTAATTATTAACTATTGAGGGGGGTTCTTAGACCTCCCTTTTTTTCTATCATTTGTTATTGAAAATCGTTGATTAACATCCAAAAACACTTGATTGGAAAATCATTAAGGTTATTACCTTGAAATTCTACAGATTGATTTCTAACCCAAGCATTTGCTACTGTGCGGAAGCGTGTGTCTTTATATTGATTAACTTTCTCGGCTTCTTGACTAGGATTTTTCCGAGGATCCGATAAGTCTGAGGCTGTTATATAAAGACATTTACTATAAACAACAAACATAAAATTAAATCCTATATGTCCATGAGATAACCATCTTGAGGTTTCAATGTCACATTGATTGGTCATATTCAAATAGACTTCAAATTTATTAAATAGCTTTTGAATCCGAAATTGATCTAGTTTTTTTTCTTTATTCAGTATCTTACCCCATTCTTCTAAATCAATTTTCAGAGATGTGGAGGTGATATCTATACACTGCCAATTTACTGAGTTAGCAATAGGCTTAAGTAAATCTTCTGATAAACCTGCTAAACTCAAAGCACAAGCTATTCTGAGAGTATGCTCAAATTTAGATTCAAAAATTTTAAATGCTTCTTGATAAAAACTACTGACTAAATAATCGTTGAATGCCTTTTCCAACGTTGATATTTCAAAAAAATAGTTTTCAATTGAATGACCTTTACTCCAAATTAATCTCTTGTTAATTTTATGAGTTTTAATATGATCTTTTAAATCATTGCTACATTCAAATTCTCTAAATTCTCGATCAACAAAGCCCAAAACTCTATTGTTAACATCTGGCGGCTCTTGGGCAACTAAATCACAGATTTTTTCTATCTTAGCTCTATTTCCTAATTATTTTTCCGCTGAAATCTGAGCTTCATTTTTTTTTAAAAGATTACAAATAATAGTAAAAAAAGCCTCATCATCGGCTCCTTCTAGCAATAAAAACCGATCCTGTGACATAATTATTTCAGTAACGTATTCTTCAGGAGTTAACTTTAATCCGTTCATAAAGTCGATAATTATCTAAATTTTTAAAAGGGAATGTTAATGTTTTCCAAATCATCATCTAGTATATAGATTTGATCTTCACTTCCAAGAGTATCGGTATTTATATTAGCGTTTGCCGTTGGTTGTAGTTCAAGTTTTATCATTCTCTCTCGATATTTGGATGCAATTACAGCAGAATGAGTACAAATAATGAGTTGTTTCTCATCAAGTTGTTTAACCATTTCTGGTAATAATTTACGTTGCCAATCGATGTGAAGTGAAATTTCAGGTTCATCAATTAAGACAACCCTACCACCTGTCATGTGACTGGCGGCATAAATTAAACCTATGACTTGTCTTTCTCCAGAAGACAAAATTTGCAGACCATGAATAGCTTCTTCCTCACCAATTTTAACACCTAATTTCCCTCTGCCTTGAGGTAAGCTTGTAGAAATACACTGATAAAACTCTACTAGCAATAGTTTTGTATTTTGGATCTGATTCAAACGATTTCAACTGTTCTATTAATTGTTTATAGACATCATCTGATTGATTACGATTAACTTGAAAAGATGAATTTTGCAATTTTTCCGAAAGTTCTATTATTTCTGTAATAACTTCGTCTGGCTCTTTTGTATTATCGTCTGTCTCAAATGATTGAGAAATAGCTTGAGAAAATTGAAGAAAAGCTTCTGAAAGCAAATTTCTATCAAGACTAGCAATTTTTAATTGAGCTTCTGTTAATTCTGAATTAATATGTTCTTCTATTTCTATCGGTGAAGGATACTCAAGTCTAGGGACAAATTTCCCAAATAGAATCCGAGCTAATTCGGTTGATCTGGGGGAACTTCTTAGAAATTTTCTAAAATTAGGTGATCTTCGGGCAAAATGTCTAATTTCATTTTCATCTAAGGTAGCCCATGCCTCAATCATTGTTCTAAAAGCAGGGAAATAAGTTGCTTTTAAGTCAATATCTTGCTTCTTCTTAGAAGATGATGGATAATAACGTGCAGGCAATAAAATTTCGCTATTTTCTTTTTGCTTTTCTTCTTCTAATAATTCTGCAAAACTGTAAGAATCGACGTTTTGATTATTAACAAAGACTGTTGTTACTGTTTTTAGAGGTTCTTGAGGATAATTCTGCTGTTCTATCGATATTTTCGTATCATCATCTAATGTAATGGTTAATTTTTGAAATTTTAAATAGCCAAAACGTCTAAAATCTTCGTTGACGGCATTAGCAAGAATATGCAATACAGTGGTTTTGCCTGTGCCATTACTTCCATGAATAATATTAACTCCATCTTGAAAATCAAGATTAATATCAAATCTTCCATGTATTCCAATCGCTTCTAAACGCTTAATAAATCGAGACATACCTTTAATCTCATATAACAGTCTCAAACGAAAATTATAATCTAATATGAAACTTTTGTCAAGTTTTTTCCTAAGCTGATCCGAACGGGTAATAATAACTAACACTGAGAGAGCTTATTTTAGTGCGATCATCGACCTTGACCTTGGTAAATTCTTGTCTAATCCTTTGAATTAGTCGATACTGCTGCCGATTCAACCCAAGGAAACCCCACCGATATTTTCTAGGTGTCGATAGCCTTGAATAGAGATTCCTTTTAGGTTCAAAAATTTGTCAACTATAATAGGTAAAATACTCTCGTTTTTGGCGATTATATCAAATCTTAACTCTATTGTCTATCTTTGTGGCCTTAACTTGTTTGTGCCTTAAGTCCTTCCCTATATGAATTTTAGCTTTTATTTTAAGTTAATTATTTGCATAACAATTCTGGAATAGCCTATTTTTCCGATTTTATTGATACAAAGAGCGGGTGAAATCTAAAACTTTTTGTTGCTTTTCTTTGGGTAATTTATCGATTAAAGCTGTTAGCTTTTCTGTTAAAGATAACCAAGTTTTGTTCTGAGCTTTCCAGATGACAATAAATTGCTGCATTGGGAGAGAACAAAGGGCGATAGTTTCCCCTAGATTATTACTAAATTCAATTTCGTAACAACCATCATTGTAGTCTTCAACAATTGTCCCTTGTTCTCCCATTATTAAGTTATGTTCAGGCAAGTCAACTAATAATTCCACAAGGTCAAATAATTCTGGTTTAATCATGGTCTTTTTCTCACATATAAAGTTACTAATTTAGCTGTATCACTATCAGGCTCAACAATCCATCCAGTCCTCACTATTTCTTGTTGCCCTGGTTCAATTCCTGTAATTTCTAGGTCAACTTGATAGCGTTTGCCATGTCGATCTGTACTTTGATAAACAGCTTTTGCTTCAAGGGATTTGTTAGCGATTTGTTGTAGAAGTGGCTCATAATTATCTTGAGTATATCCTAAGTGGCGTTGAAACATGATGGCTTTATTTAATCCTTTTGGATTGTCTAAATTGAGAGCATATTGGGTTAATTTTCTAGAATCTATTTTGACTTTGTTGACAATATCTTTTAATTTCATTGGAATTAAGACGATTATTAATTTTGACTTTGCCTCTAGTTTCATATTTCATAAGGGAGCATCTCACCCTTGCAATAAGTAGAAATGCTTAATGAGATCAATAAAAAAGTTAAAAAAGGCAACCATTTAGCTCTGGACTTTACCCGTACAAAAATACTAGCTATGGCTAAAAGTCTTACAGAGCCTGAGTTAAAGCCATATAATACCAATGAGCTACTGAACACAAAATCCTGAAGTCTTTACGCAGATAGGGTTTGCGGCAAAAATCTTCCAATTTGACCTTTCGACCATTATAGCTTGTTTCGGGGCAGAAAACCAGCAAAAACATGGCTACAGAGGGAATCGCTTACTCTAAAGATTAATGACATCATCTGTGATCATAAGGTTAGCGATCACTATAAAGCCAACTCCACCGAATCGCTCTACTCTAGATACAGTCAACGGTACAGCCATTTTCAAGGGAAAAATGTACCCAGTAGCGTCTTTTCAATTTTTTCTGAGAAGCGACCTGCAGTAAGGGTAAGGGTTTCGCCCTAATGCCAATAAAACAGCGACCTTATTTCCCCAAGCTTAGATTATACTGTTCGGATATGCCCTGCCCTACAGTTTGAGTTTTCAAGGTTATGGGTGCTAGTTTTCGGTACTTGTTAGAGTCTATAAGCTGCGCTGAATTTAAACTGCGTATTGGAACTTTTAGTACAAATGCTCAAACTGCACCAGTCAAGATTTAATGGGTGAAAAGTATGTTAACATCGCTGACTCTTCGGAATTTCAAAAGCTATCAGGAGGCAACCTTGTCTCTAGCACCCATCACCTTTTTAATCGGTGCTAATGCGTCAGGTAAAAGTAATGCACTAGAAGCAATTCGCTTACTTTCGTGGTTAGCGAAAGGCAGCAGGTTAGATGACATTGAACGCAACATTCAAAGCGGTAATGCAATTGCCCGTGGACAAGCGATCGATCTTTTCGGTGCAGAAAAAGAGTCTTTTACCTTGGGAACACACATTGATAACGCTCCAGAGGGTTGGACTGATTTTGAGATTGAAATTGGGCTATTATCAGACCAACTTCTTATAATCGGAGAAAGTGTCAGTAAAGCTAGTAAAGATCAGGAATTACCACTTTACAAAATTGATAGCGATCCCAACCCACACACCGATGAAATTAGTGTGATGTATAACAATTTCAGCAGAGGCAAAAATAAGCCCCATATACCTTGCTCTAACCGACAAGCTATTTTTTATCAATTGGAAACTCCCAGTCGGTTCCAGCAAAGTCATACTCAATCACAAAAAATTATTCCAGCAGTTACTAAAGTAATTCGGGAGACCTTAAGGAATATCGTCTTTCTTGATCCTCGTCCAGCAGTAATGCGGGATTATGCTTACGCTAAAGATGATGATATTAAAGAAGATGGCTCTAACCTTTCTAGTGTTCTTTACGCAGTTTGTCAGCAGGGAGAGACTCAAAAAAACAAGTTGCTTGACTTCATTCGTTCATTACCAGAACAGGATATTATCGATATTGACTTTATCATTACAGACCGCAACGATGTTATGGTGAGACTAATAGAGTCTTTTGGGAACAAAAAACATCAGATAGATGCTCCTTTGTTGTCTGATGGTACTCTGAGAGTTTTAGCAATTGCCGCAACTCTACTAAGTGTAAATCCTGGAACTTTCGTAATTATTGAAGAGATCGATAATGGTGTCCATCCCAGTCGTGCAGATAATTTAGTTAAGCAAATTCGGGAGATCGCCTTAGAAAGAAAACTGAGGGTACTGATCACCTCCCATAACCCGGCGTTACTAGATGCAGTACCCGATAGTGATATTGGAAATGTACTTTGTTGTTACCGAGATCCGCAAGCAGGAGATAGTCGTATTGTCCGATTAGCTGATTTAGAGCGTTTCCCCGAATTAATTGTGCAGGGAACTCTTGGTCAGTTGATGACTAAACAAGTATTAGATAAGTTCTTAAAGGATAAGTCCACAGCAGAACAACGTCAACAAAATGCGCTAAGTTGGTTAGAGCAATTAAAACAGGGAGAAGTAGCCTGATGGGAGCTATTTGCCTAATCGATACTTCGATCTTTTTAGAGATACTTAATGTCCCCCAAAAGGCGAGTCAATCTGATTTAATATTTCAAGAGTTAAAAGAGAAAATTGAAGCTAGAGAATCTCTTTTTTTGCCAATGGCGACTATTCTTGAAACTGGCAATCATATTGCCCAAAATGGAGATGGGAATCAGCGACGTATTTGTGCAGAAAAATTTGTAGATCAGGTTACACAAGCTCTTGAAGGAAAATCTCCCTTTACCCCGATTAATTTTCTAAAGAAAGAAGACCTGCAAGGATGGTTAACAGAGTTTCCTGATCAAGCGATGCAAGGTAGGGGACTGGGAGACCTTTCTATCATTCATGATTGGCAAAAAATTTGTGATCAAAATCCAAGCCGCCGCGTCTATATATGGTCTTTGGACATACACCTTAAAAGTTATGATGAGCCACCGAAGTTATGAGTAGTGGGACTTAGACAAAAAACAAATCGAGAAAAGCCTCAACTCCAATCCCCGCTTGGGATTTACTTCGACCAAGCCCAAAATCGCTGAAACCCAGATATATCAAGGAAAATCAGAAAACGCCTAAGTCCCAGTAGTTGACTACGGATTTACTTTTAATAGTCGATTTGTAGTTTAAGAGGTGGAGATTTAATTAGGGTTGGCTGAATAAATCTAAAAACCTTGTTGGATAAAACTTTTAGACCTTTTTGAAATCCAAAAGTGCCTGGCATGGGAGTGAGCGGGGGGAAAATTCAGGGAAAAAGTCCCTGAAAATTAGGTAATTGACCACCTCAAAATCGGTAAAACCCCACACCCTACACCCCACACGCTGCCCCCACGAAAAACTTTTTGCCGCAAACCCTAATTAGAGATTAGCGAAGCTTAATCCACATCCCCAAATCACCGTAATTCACCGCCATCGTCGCAATAATAGCGGTGCTTTGCTATAGCTAACGCTACTGAGAGGAACTATTTCTTTTCAAGGCAATTGCTAATTGTCTCAGTCGTTCACTAACTTCTAAATTAAATTCTAAGCTGAGGATTCTCTTTATACCATTCGTTTTGAGCGACACCTGCCCATGTTCCTTCTTTTTCTCGAAAAATATCCACTAATCCTCTTAATTCTTGAATACAGTAGGACTCAAATCCTGCGGCTTCAAAAATACCATTGCGTAGATATTCTTCAAAAGCGTTAATATCATTAGTTACTTCAAAGGTAACAACCTCTCTGGGTGGGGTTAATTGGTCGGCTAAATCGATAACTGTATCTACCGTCATTCCGATAAAGTTTTTGGCAATTTCTGTTACACCTAACACCTGTTGACGAAGACTAGGATTAAAGAGTAAATCAGAACCATATTTAACGTATTTTTTTAAGACCCTAAAAGCCGGTTCATCTCCTTGATAATAGTTATCAATCAGTTCCACATCAGCCCCCAATAATTTGACAATTTGGCTGCGGGTATCACTGTTAACAGGACCGCGAATTAATGCTTCAGCAACGGGACGAGCAAATCTTAAAAATAACACTGATAAACTATTTTCTAAGCGAGTTAAAAACTCCTGTTCTGAATAACCAATAAGTCGTTCTTTTACTTGAGAACTTCCCCATAATAAAGAGGACATATAATCGACTAATTTTAAGGCTTCATCTTTTAATTCTGCCGCTAATTGTCGAGCAAGGGCAGCCAAAAATGTTCTAACATCCCCATATAAGTCATCCCGCCAAGCATAATTAGCTCTTACCTTGTCGAAGTCTGGAAAAGAATTTGCGTCAAAAATAATTTCTTTTTTTCTTAAAGTTTCTTGTCTTAATTTTGCCATTTCACTGGCTAAAAGTTGGCCATAGCGTTCTTTAAATTTTTCGATACTACTGGAAGATTCGTTATTAACTTTTTCTAAGGGTTTGTTAATGACAGATGTTTCATAAAAATTTTGTAAATCAGCTTTTATCTGTTCCCATTTTCTATGCCACCATTCTGAAAAATCAATTCTTCTTCTTTCTTCTTCAAAGCGTTGTGCTTCCTCAGGATTTTCGGGAAATCTTTGACTGACAAGATGATGAATGTCCTCTGAGGTGCTGACAATTTTATCAATGGAAGCTTCACAGCGTTTCTTGAGAATTGCCACTCGCTCAGTATTAATATAATTAAAGATTTTTTCTTTAATTTCAGGGATTCCTGTAGCTTGAGTTTTTAACATTTCATCATCTATAATTCCAGTTAAAGTTTTTAATTTATCTTGAATATTGCTGGCTTGTCCGATTTCTAATTGAGTATGTTCTTCCGCCAGATTATTTAAGATTAAATAAGCTCCTGCTGAACCAGAAACAATGCGATTAACAGGTAAATTAGCGCGTTTTAACCAATCCTGAGAGGCTTCTGTAATATGAGTTTTAAGGGCTTCTGGGCTACCGAGTGAGTCAATATGACTTAAAAAGACAAATAATTTATCAGCAATGGTGACATTCTTATCACCTTGTTCGGTAAATTTAATAATTTCTAATTCGGCTTCTCTAATACTGCGAAAACGCTGAATTACGATGACTGCATCACAGTCGGATAACATTTGTTGGGCTTCATCAACGTGCTTGGCTAACCCAGAATCTGAACCAGGGACATCATAAAAGACGATTCCTTCTGCTTGAGCGAGTTTATTAGTATAAAGTCGGGCTTCTAGGACTGCATGGGCGTATTTTTCATCGGCAACGTATTTTTTTAGTTGTTCTCGGATGTCTTCGAGTCGAGTAAAAGGAATAACTAAATTACCTTCCTTTCTGACTTGTTGTAGGGTGATTTCGTTTTCTCTAATGGTTTTTAAGTCTTCTTTTGCGCCAACGGTTTCTAATTCTTTGAGGAGATGAATAAATTGTTCTTGGGTGCGGGTTTGCACTTCTAATCTTTGTTCAGATTCGCTTTTAACGGAATAAATTTGCGTGGTGGTAAAGGTACATCTTCCTCCTTTGGCAGGAAGTAAATCACATTCTAACCAGGCGTTAATAAAGGTACTTTTTCCTGCCTTTTCTAAGCCAACCACAGCGATACGAAATTCTCTTTTTCTCAGTCTTTCGAGTTGACGGTTAGCAGGTATTGCCTCTTGCAGGAGGATTTCTGTTAATTGAGAGGGAACTTCAGCTTGGGGAAGTTTGGCTAAGTCAACAGCAAAATGTTGGATATTTAAGACATCACTGAGACGGGTTTCATAGTAGGATGAGGCAGATTTCCAATCCATTAAATTAACTCCTTAAATACGGTTGAATGATTTGAGAACAGACGCATCTCTCAAGCGACCTAGCTGTATAATTTTACCCTCTGTATCCTTAGGTATATCCCTTTTAATAACATACTTAGTTTCTGCCCCAATAATATCTTGTCCATTGGGTATGTCAATCCTAATATAAAATTTAAGTTGGCTGTCTTGTAAAATTTCTTGATTAATAACATCTATCATTTGTTGTTCAGCTTCCTCTGTTCTAATACATAAAAACTCTGGGGCAGATTCAATTAGTTCAATGATTTTCTCTCTATTTATCCGCTTTCCTACAGTTAAGCCATAAACTGCTGATGCAGGAACAGCTAGACAAATCGCTGTAGGAATGGGTTGGCTAGGAAGTACAGGATGAATTGTGTTTTGTTTGCGGGAATCCCCTAACAATTTTTGAGTAAAATATGTTCCGATTAAGATAACAGCAGCGAGTACAATTAATTCCATTTTGTCCTTATCATTATCTACTGATTTACGAAGTGGTCTGGAGACATTTTTAACGAGTTCTCCCCCCATTTTAAGGATAGAGAATTCTTTAACAGGTTTTTGTTTATTGATAGAAATTGTATATATAATATCATCAGATAAATCTAAATCTTCATCTAAAGAAGCCTTTTTTTTAATATCATATTCTTGACAAAGTTCCTGGGCTTGGCTTTTATTATCTAAAATCAAATAAATGACAGAGCTTAAAGTACCTACTTCCTGACTTTTAATGTGAGGAAAAACTTGTTCAAAAATTTGCTGATATCTGGTTTCAAAGTATTCAACTACCACTGGAATCAGCCTCCTTTTCAAAATTTCCTAGTCGAGAAAATTCCTCTTCTAATCTTTTCGCTCTTTGTTGCATAGGTTGCCACACATTTTGCTGTTTTTCATAATCAAAAGTAATCTCCTGTCTAGCTTTTTCTAGTCTATCTCGATACTGATCAAGAATATCATTTTGAGTTTTATCTACACTTTTTTTTAAATCGTCAATTTGTGCTAATAGCCATTCTATTACTTGTTTTAACATCTCAGGTTCAACTTCTTTTAACTGTTTTTTCCAGTCGGCTAAAATTTGTCCTATACTTGGAATTTTTGCATTTTCACTGGATCGTTTTTCCTTTTTGGGAACTATCCATAACCAATGTTTCCAAGTTCTGCATTTTTCGGTATATTGTTCTTCTTTAATTTCAAAGTCCGAATCAAGCCTAACAAAATCAAATTTTAGATCATTTGTAACTTTGTTTAACTCTGATTCTGGAAATCTAATCACAATATCAGGAGCGCGTTCATTAGAACCTTTTTCTAAATAAGCAAGATGACAGATGAATAATTCATTTACTGCTTCATACATTCGCTGAATCTCTTGGGTAGAAATTTTATCCAACACTTGCGCTATAATCAGACTAAGATGAATAGACAGTTCGTTAAGTTCATAATTTTTTTGCTTAAGATTCTCTTTTTCTTCCTGAGTTTTTGCAACTACATTTTGTCCATTTTTGGCGAAATAATAACTATAGCCCAGTTTGATTAATCTTCTCAGATTACCCTCTAGCAAGTTAACATTGACAATATTAGCTTTTTTAAAATTAGGATGGTCTAGCGTAACTATGCCATTTTCTAATGATTCTGCAACTGCTTCTAAAATCTGGTCAACTCCTCTCCCCAGAGCATTTCTCCAATCATAGAGAGGGACTAATTTTTCTTCAATTTCATTATAAGGTTCAGTAAATTGAAGATCGGTAATAGCTTCTGTTAATATAGAAAGGGGATCATCTTCTGTTTGTTGGTTTAAATACTCCTCACAGTTTTGTTTAATTTTTTCAAAAGGCTTTCGTAAATTAGCATCACTCACTTGAAGAAATTGATCTAAGGAAGATTTAATCCATGAGATTTTTTCGATTTCCTGTTGATAATTTTCTTCCGAACTGTTAAGAATTGCCGTGGTAGTTTGTACTGCCCATTGTGCAATACTATTTCCCGCCGCTACATTAAATTTTTCTAGAGCTTGGGGAATAACTAATTTAGGAAAATGTTCTGCTATGTGCTTGCTTAGTTTGTCTTCAAATTCTTCTGCATAGGATTGTTTGAATAACTCTTTAGCAATTTGTTCTTGTTGAGAGATAGTCCATTGTTTAGGATCAAGACTTAAGTTTCCTCGCTTCATCATTTCCTTAATTAAAACTTGAAAGTTATCTATGGCTTGCTCATAGGGTTTTAAGACTTTCTCAAGTCTAGTTTGATCATGCTCTGACCAATTTTCTTCTCTCTTAGGTAATTCCTCTAACAGCTCCTGAAGCAATTTTTTATTATCCTGAATTTGTAAAGCTAATAAGGCTGGCCATGTACTCAGTTTTACAATTCTCAAATTTTCAATATCTTTTGTATATTCTCTTAAATTCTCGATCAGTTTTTCCTTAATGTTTTCAGTCGTTTCTTCAATAAACTCACCTTCACTTTCTTGCCAATCATCATCTGATCTGAATATATCAATTCGATTTAAAATAAATAGCATTCGTGCAGGAGAGCCTCCTAAATCTTTAACTTGATTAACAACTTCTGATAACAAATTATCAACTTTGTAAGTATCTGTTTCTGCGCTGTTATATGTTACTAAACATAAAGCTTCACGACATTGTTTTATAATCCCAAGATTTCCCTCATCTCCTACATAAGAGAACCCAGGTAAATCTAATAACTTAACTCTAAACCCTTTAGGCAATTCTAAGAAACTTTCATCTTTAACCAGTCTAAAAGGATAATAAATAATAGATCGAGGATAAGCTAAATCAGGTTGTTTTTTTCTGGCTTTAATATAAGCCTTCATTAACTGTTTTAAGCGACTATAAATATCTTCATCGCTAATCTTTTCCCATTTCCCGCATTCCCACAATGCTCCAGGTGTTTCTTCAATAATTAAAGTCTTTTCTTCGCTATACTCAATGGTAACTGTTCCTGCACTCATTTCTCGCTGTGCCATCGGTACAATATCAGCACCACACAGGAGATTCACTAAGGTACTCTTACCACTGCTCGTCGTGCCAGTCGTCGCTAAAATCAGGGTAGGATGGCGCAATTCATTGATTAACACTTCTAAAGCTTTCTCTAGGTTACTAGAAAGTTCGTGGATTTCACCATGATAGGATTCAGGCAAATGCTGAATAATCTCCGTTTTGAAGTCACCCCAATAACCCGCTAGAAGGTTAGCTTTATTTTCCACTGCTTGGAAAACTTCGTAAGATTTTTGACCCATAATACTCTATCGCTGACAGAATAAGCCGATTCAAGAATAAGCCACAACTTCATTATAACGATAATTTTCTTTCTTGCCTTTAATTCTCGTGTTCTAAACTGGTAAAAAATCAAAATCTATAATTTCTGCAAAGGTATAAGGACAAACTTGCGGAAACGTATCCAAAGATAAACCAGTTTTTTTGCTCACCGATCGCTTGGCTTTATCATAAATTATATCTAACCTAGAAGCCCCATAATTGTAGAGGGTTTTTGACTGGAATAAAATTTCTAGTTCTAGACGGAAATTATCGATTTCATCGGCCAATCCCTGGCCACAATTACCTTTTTCAGTCAGCCAATACTGATACATTAATAAATGTTTAACGGTTTGAATTAGATAGCTTTCCACTTGGTTTCTTTGTTCTCTCCCCCAATCTTCTATCTCCGTTAAAAGATGTTCCCAATCTAAATTTTTCATCTCCCCGCTTCGAATTTGTTCGGTGGTTCGCTCAATCCACAAAACAAAGTCCTGATCATAAAGCTGTTTTAATTCTTCCCACTGCATAGATTTTTGAGATTGAGCCGCGCTTTTATTATTAATCATCGGAAATTTTGGGTCTGAAACCCCGCCGTTCTAGGTTGGCTTTACGTTAGAATTAAAAGGCCAGTCTCGAAAACCAAGTGGACGGCGCAGCACCTTGAAAACTCGGCTTTTTAGGAATCGCCGCACTTTTAGGGCGGCGAGGATGTCAAAAACAAAACCCCCCACCAATGGGCGGGGGGTTTTTTAGTTACCTAATTCAAGGTTTAGCCGAACTTGCCAGCAGTGGAAGCGATCAAGAAGGCGGCGTAGGTGAAGATATAGCCAACGGTGAAGTGAGCTAAACCAACCAAACGAGCCTGAACGATCGAGAGAGCCACAGGTTTGTCTTTCCAACGAACGAGGTTCGCCAGAGGAGTACGTTCGTGGGCCCAAACGATAGTTTCGATCAACTCTTGCCAGTAACCGCGCCAAGAGATCAGGAACATGAAACCGGTTGCCCAAACGAGGTGTCCAAAGAGGAACATCCAGGCCCAGACAGAAAGGTTATTAACACCGTAGGGGTTGTAACCGTTGATTAATTGAGCCGAGTTAGCCCAGAGGTAATCGCGGAACCAGCCCATCAGGTAGGTGGAGTTTTCGTTAAACTGAGCCACGTTACCCGACCAGACACCGAGGTGTTTCCAGTGCCAGTAGAAGGTTAACCAACCCAAGGTGTTCAACATCCAGAACATGGCTAGATAGAAGGAATCCCAAGCAGAGATGTCGCAAGTACCGCCACGGCCGGGACCGTCGCAAGGGAAGGAATACCCGAAGTCTTTTTTATCGGGCATTAATTTGGAACCACGAGCGTCTAAAGCACCTTTAACCAGGATTAGAACGGTGGTGTGTAAACCAAGAGCGATCGCATGGTGAACGAGGAAGTCGCCAGGACCGATGGTTAAGAAGAGGGAGTTAGTGCCGCTATTGATTGCGTCTAACCAACCGGGTAACCAAACATCACCGTAGTTGGGATAGGCGGTGTAAGCGATGCTATCGGGGTTAGACAACAGTACGTTCATGCCGTACAGGGTTTTACCCGAAGCTGCTTGCACGAATTGAGCGAACACAGGTTCGATGAGGATTTGTTTTTCGGGAGTACCGAAAGCGACGACTACATCGTTATGAACGTAGAGGCCGAGGGTGTGGAAACCTAAGAAAAGGGAAACCCAGCTTAGGTGAGAGATGATCGCTTCTTTATGCTCCAGCATCCGCGCCAGCACGTTATCTTTGTTCGCTTCGGGATCATAGTCACGCACGAAGAAGATAGCACCGTGGGCGAAAGCACCCACCGCTAGGAAACCAGCGATGTATTGGTGGTGGGTATAGAGAGCCGCTTGGGTAGTGTAGTCCTTAGCGATAAAGGCATAAGGGGGTAGCGCGTACATATGCTGCGCCACCAGAGAGGTGATCACGCCTAAAGAAGCGAGAGCCAAACCGAGTTGGAAGTGGAGAGAGTTGTTAACCGTGTCATAAAGATTTTTGTGACCGGCTCCTAACTTACCACTGGGGGGTCTGTGTGCATTGAGGATGTCCTTGATGCTGTGACCGATGCCCCAGTTGGTGCGGTACATATGACCAGCCACGATGAAGATCACAGCGATCGCCAAGTGGTGGTGAGCCATATCGGTTAACCAGAGGGACTCGGTTTGGGGATGGAAACCACCTAAGAAGGTGAGAATCGCAGTTCCCGCGCCTTGGGCAGTACCGAAAATGTGGTTAGCAGTATCGGGGTTTTCCGCATACACACCCCAGTCACCGGTGAAGAAGGGTAGTAAACCCGCCGGGTGGGGGGGAGTGGAGAGGAAGTTGTCCCAACCAACGTGCTGACCGCGGGATTCGGGGATAGCAACGTGAACGAGGTGTCCGGTCCAAGCTAAGGAGCTAACACCGAACAGAGCGGCGAGGTGGTGGTTCAGGCGAGATTCAGCGTTTTTGAACCAAGCGAGGCTAGGACGGAACTTAGGTTGTAAGTGTAACCAGCCAGCAAAGAGGAAAATCGCCGAGAGAATCAGCAGGAACACCGCACCTTGGTATAGGTCTTGGTTGGAGGTCATACCGATGGTGTAGAACCAGTGGTAAACCCCGGAATAGGCGATGTTAACCGGGTTAGAAGCGCCAGCTTGGGTGAAGGCATCTACAGCGCCTTTACCGAACTGGGGATCCCAAATCGCGTGGGCGATGGGACGGATGTTTAAGGGATCTTTGATCCACTGCTCGAAGTTACCTTGCCAAGCGACGTGGAATATCGTACCGGAAGTCCACAGGAAAATGATTGCAATGTGGCCGAAGTGGGACGCGAAAATCTTTTGGTAGAGATTCTCTTCCGTCATGCCATCATGACTTTCAAAATCGTGGGCTGTGGCGATCCCGTACCAAATCCGACGGGTAGTCGGATCTTGGGCTAGATCTTGGCTAAATTTAGGGAATTTAGTTGCCATAGCTGTTTAGGAAATTCTCCTCTCTAAATAACTGAGGCTCTTACACGAGTGCTGGTTATTTCCTTTTTTCAATTCACCTACTGTAATAGGAAACGCTTACAGAGGTATCGGTCAATCGACGCTGGTTCAGCCTAGTCTTGCCAATCCCCGGGGGACTGGCAAGCCCTTATAGGCAAGTTTAGCCAATCGAGAGACTTCTGGCCAAGAAGAATGCCCAAGTGGTGACAATACCGCCTAAGAGGTAGTGAGCCACACCAACGGCACGACCTTGAATGATGCTCAGGGCGCGAGGTTGGATAGCGGGGGCAACTCTTAACTTGTTGTGCGCCCAAACGATCGACTCGATTAATTCTTGCCAGTAGCCGCGACCACTGAACAGGAACATCAAGCTAAACGCGAAGACGAAGTGACCGGCTAGGAACATGATTCCGTAGGCGGACAGGGCAGAGCCATAGGAGTTAATGACTTGAGCCGATTGCGCCCAGAGGAAATCCCGTAACCAGCCGTTGATGGTGATGGCACTTTGAGCGAAGTTACCGAGGGTAACGTGGGTGACAGTGCCATCGGGGGCGACGGTTCCCCAGACATCGGACTGCATTTTCCAGCTAAAGTGGAAGATTACGACCGAGAGGGAGTTGTACATCCAGAACAGGCCGAGGAAGACGTGATCCCAACCCGAAACTTGGCAGGTACCGCCGCGACCGGGACCATCGCAGGGGAAACGGAAACCGAGATTCGCTTTATCGGGAATCAGACGGGAACCGCGAGCGTAGAGAACCCCTTTGAGGAGAATCAACACGGTTACATGGATGGTGAAGGCGTGGATGTGATGCACGAGGAAATCGGCAGTACCGAGAGTGATCGGCATCATGGCCACTTTGCCACCCACGGCTACCACGTCGCCACCGAAAGCATAACTAGCGGTAGTTAGAGCGTTAGGAGCGGTGTTGCCGGGGGCTAGGGTGTGGAGACTTTGTACCCATTGGGCAAAGATGGGTTGTAGTTGAATTCCCGTATCCGAGAACATATCTTGGGGACGACCAAAAGCCCGCATGGTGTCGTTGTGAATGTATAAACCGAAGCTATGGAAGCCGAGGAAAATACATACCCAGTTCAGGTGGGAGATAATTGCGTCGCGATGACGGATCATCCGATCGAGCAGGTTATCGACGTTTTTGGCCGGATCGTAGTCCCGTACCATGAAGATCGCTCCGTGCGCTCCCGCACCGACGATTAAGAAGCCACCGATCCAAGTGTGGTGAGTGAACAAGGATAGTTGGGTGGCGTAGTCAGTCGCCTGATAGGGATAGGGCGGCATGGCGTACATATGGTGGGCCACGATGATGGTTAGCGAACCTAAGAGAGCAAGGTTAATCGCTAACTGAGCGTGCCAAGAGGTGGTCAGGATTTCGTACAGTCCTTTGTGACCTTGACCGGTGAAGGGACCTTTGTGGTTTTCGAGGATTTCCTTCATGCTGTGACCGATACCCCAGTTGGTACGGTACATATGACCGGCAATGATGAATAATATAGCGATCGCCAAGTGATGGTGAGCGGTATCGGAAAGCCAGAGACCACCAGTCACGGGGTTCAAGCCACCTTTGAAGGTGAGGAAATCCGAGTAAGCACCCCAGTTAAGGGTAAAGAAAGGGGTCAAACCCTGGGCGAAACTGGGATATAAATCCGCCATCTTGCTCGGTTCGAGAATGAACTCGTGGGGCAAGGGGATGTCTTGGGGAGCTACTCCAGCATCGAGGAGTTTGTTCACCGGTAAAGAAACGTGAATCTGATGACCGGCCCAACCTAGGGAACCTAAGCCGAGTAAACCCGCCAAGTGGTGGTTCATCATCGATTCCACGTTTTGGAACCATTCCAGTTTCGGTGCGCTTTTGTGGTAGTGGAACCAACCGGCAAACAGCATCAGGCCCGCCATAACTAAACCACCGATAGCGGTGCAGTATAGCTGATAGCTGTTGGTGAACCCGGAGGCCCGCCAGAGGTAGAACAGACCAGAGGTGATCTGAATACCGTGGAAGCCACCGCCCACATCGCCGTTGAGGATGCCTTGACCGACGATCGGCCAGACCACTTGGGCGCTGGGTTTGATGGCGAGCGGGTTGGTTAACCAAGCTTCATAGTTAGAAAATTTCGCGCCGTGGAAGTACATTCCACTCAGCCAAACGAAGACAACGGCGAGATGTCCGAAGTGGGCGCTGAAGATTTTCCGAGAAATATCTTCGAGATCGCTGGTTTGACTATCAAAATCGTGGACGTTGGCGTGTAGGTTCCAAATCCAGGTGGTGGTTTTGGGTCCTTTGGCTAAAGTGCGATCAAAATGCCCCGGTTGACCCCACTTCTCAAAGGAAGTAGGTACTGGGTCTTTATCTACAATCACTTTAGCTACCGCTTTGGGGGGGAGTGCCATGAGGATTCTCCTCTCTCGACAATAGACTTAGCGTTTTATTTGAGGATAGATTTTTTAACCTAAAAAAGGCAAGTTGAAATCTGACCCACCTTTTGTTAATGTCGCTTGACTTTCCTCTTGGGTGAGATTCCAGTCGAAAGCATCAATAGTAGATGATAAGTCTTTGTTCTCTTGTCTGTTCGTTATGCTTAACAATAATTAAAATTGTCTTGATCCTTGATAAGCTAAACGGCTTTTACTTCGGATCACCGATATAGACTCCAAAAGGGTTATAGCTATTGGATCATGCAGGTTAAGCGCCGTTTAGCTTAGGAGAGACATTTTCTGCTATGGACGGTCTCAGTCAGGGTCAGACCAGTGATTTTTCTTGACAAAAGTTTATTAATTGTCGCCCCAGAAGCCGATTTCCCCCTTTTCTCCCCCACCAGACCATATAGAAAATTCAATAGATAGATTCTCAAAAAACAATCAAACAATTCTGTAAAATTGAGGCCATAACCTGATCTTCTCGCGCTTTTGCTGACACCAGAGCATTCAATGACTCTAGCAAAAATCAAGGGTTTGTATAGATTTTGGCCTTGGCTCTAGGAGGAACGTGCTATCCCTACTACATAAATTAATCCCAGTCAAAACCCTTCATATATGTCTTGTGATCGGTTTACTGACCACCCTGTTAACCGCCTGTGGCGATCGCCTGACGGCTACCAATCTCCCCACTTCCGAAACCTCTAATCTTCCCGTCGTTCGAGGCCGCATTTCTGAGGTTGCCCCCCCGGCCCTAATTCAGCAACTGCGCCCCAGTTTAGATCGTTACGCTCCCCAAGTAACGATTCTCAGTCCTCTGGCCGAACAAGTTTTCGATGACCCTCAGGTGACAGTTAAACTACAAGTGTCGGATCTGCCAATTTTCCAAGACGACACCCTGAAATTAGGACCCCACTTGAGCCTAATTGTCGATAATGAACCAGCAGCGGCTATCTACGACCTCAAGCAACCGATTATCTTAGAAAATCTCGCCCCCGGTACTCACACCCTCCGCGTCTTGGCCCTGCGGCCTTGGCAGGAAAGTTTTAAAAATGATGGGGCCTTCGCTGAAACAACCTTTCATATTCTGACAAAAACAGGCAAAAATGCCCCTGATAACAACTTACCCCTATTAACCTACAGTATTCCGCAAGGAATCTACGGTGCAGAACCGATCCTGCTCGATTTTTATCTGAGTAATGCTCCTCTACGTCTGCCCAATACTGCCAACGAGGATAATAGTCTTCAAAATTGGCGCATTCGTGTCACTGTCAACGGTGAAAGTTTTCTGCTTGATACTTGGGAACCGATCTATCTCAAGGGTTTTGACAAGGGCAATAACTGGGTACAATTAGAATTCATCGATGGTAAGGGAAATAAAATCGAAAACGAGTTTAATACCAGCGTGCGCGTGATTAGCTTTGATCCCTCTTACCAAGACGGCCTTAGTCAATTAGTCCGCGGCGATTTATCCCCTATAATTGCCCGTAGCATTGTTGATCCCAACTATAAAACCATTCCCAGTCTAGAGGAAAAAACTCCCATAGTTGAGGAAGAAACCCCCGTTATTGAGCCAGAAACCCCTATAGTTGAGGAAACCCCCGTTATTGAGGAGGAAAATCCTGTTATTGAGCCAGAAAGCCCAATAGTGGAAGAAAATCCTGTTATTGAGCCAGAAAGCCCAATAGTGGAAGAAAATCCTGTTATTGAGCCAGAAAGCCCAATAGTGGAAGAAAAACCAGTAGAGACAGAAACAATCGAAAAGGTGGAGGAAACCCCTGAAGCGATCGAATCTCCCTTAACCACCATACCAGAGACAAAGGAGATTAACGAACCGGCCTCTAGTATTTAGCCTCCGGTAGAAGTGGAACCTATTCCCGAACCCCAGAACAATAGCGAGCAAAAAATCACCATTTTCGATCGCATTCAACAAACCTTAAATCGTTTCCAGTTACCCTCTCCCCCAGCAGAAACAGATAGCGAACTACCCATCCTCGATCCTGAATTATTTACCAATGGGGATAGGGGTTAGGGAATAGGGGTTAGGGAATGGGGAAATGGGGATTTTTCAGTGAGCAGTGAACAGTAAACAGTAATCAGTGAAAAGAAAGTTCCCAAGTTTGCTTCTATTGGAGTTAAAGTGATAAGCTTATCTTATCGAAAAAAGGGCATAAGCCTTATGTCCCTACCATTAATATCGTGCCGGCTGTAGGGGCGCAAGGTTTGCGCCCATTATGTAACACTGTGAACATTTTTCACCTGATGTCCAGAAGACCCCGAAGTTTTCACCTAACACTGTCCACTTAAAACTGCAATCTGATAACTGATAACTGATAACTGAAATCCCCAACACCTCGATCGAGAAATTATTAAACAAATATTTCGCAATATAGACAAAATTGGGAACTAAGTTATAATCTAGAACGTCTCTAGGTAATTTACTAACTTTTTGCTTGAGGTAATTGTGTTTAACAAAATTTCCCTTGTCGCTGGTTTTGCCGGTTTAGTTGCCCTAACCACCGTTGGCGCTGTACCCGCACAAGCAGGACCGGAAAATAACGAAATCCTGATCAGTCAACTGCGCGGCCATAACACCTACAGAGGTGAACCGCAACTCAACCCCGGTGACTATGTACTAGGTCGCGTCCGGGGAACCGTGGGAGGGATTATGTCCATCCAATTGATCAGACCTGTAACAGTGGATGGCAAAGAAATTTTCAGTGGCGACTTTGCTGACGGAACCACCGCTCGTATTGTTGGGGATGCCACTGGTGGCGACGATGTACTATTGCAAGTGGTAGATGGCAAGTTAATTTATGTGGGTAAAGCTCGTCCCTATTGGGTTTCCCGCTTGAAACTAAAATCGGAAATCGCCACCAGCAGCAATCGCTCACAACTTTTAAGAGAACTTAACGAAAAACAACCCGCTTGGGGACTTCCCGCTTTACCCCCGGAAACCAGAACCTTTACTGAAGTTGCTCCTCAACCCGCTACCGAGCCTAGTGTATCTCCTATCCGCGGACTTTGGTAGTGGGAAGACATCAGGAGAAAATCTCTTGTCTTTAGACTGAGAAGCTGAAAAATCTTCTCAAAATCTCATACAAATATACTAAGACACCCCTTTTTTCGATCGAAGGAGGGGTCTTTTTTCGTCAAAAATTGAGAAATAATTGTATTTCAGCCCAGATTCTCGTCAAAACATCGGTAAGGGCATGATCGCTATCTAATTCGACTAATTTTACCCAAGGGCGATTTATGCAATAATGGCGACTATTTTCTAGGGGAATCACCTCATCGGCACGACCATGAACAATCAGGGTGGGGAGCTGCCTGATTAACTTTTCTTGGGGATAATTAGCTAAATCCTCGATGAATTTGTAATAAATTGGCAGAGAACGACGATAACCGTAGTGATAAACCGATAAACTCCCAGATTTTTGCCAATTGGCTAGGGTTTCTGCTCCCAATTGTCCTAACCAAATCGGCCCGAAATTAAAAGCCGGAGCTAATAAAACGAGCCTTTGCACCTGAGAATAAGTTTCTGCCAGCCAAGCTGCCGTTAAACCGCCAAAACTGGAACCAATCAGAGTAACGGGAAGCTGAGATTGTTCAATCAATTGGCCGACTTGAACAATCTGACGAGTGAGAGTTAAGCTAGAAAAGTTATCACCGTTAAGATCGGTAATTTCCATTGCTAAACCCTTATTTTGCCAACAATGTCTCAAAAATTGCGCTTTTGTTGATTGGGGGCCAGAAGCAAAACCGTGTAGATAAATATGTCTGTTATCAAGGACTGCCATTCTAGAACCAATTAGATTTCTTCATCTTGCTCTTTGGTGGCACTGGGAGAAGAATTATAAATGGCATCTAACTGCTGACGAGCATCTTCGACAGTGAGAGAACGAATCACTAACAAAGGTTCATTGATTAGTTGTCCGGACTCGTCCAAAAGTTCGGGATGGGAAGTCATGGGATAACCGTAGGGATTATAGGAATTACCCGATTTAGCAGGACGTTTCTGGGAATCCATGCTGACAGTAATCAGACTACGAATTAAATTATTAATGGTCAAAAAAGCGATAACCGTGAAGGCGAGGATATAGAGCAGATGTAGCATTGACTAAGTCTCCCATGAATTATGTGTGAATATTCCTAATTGCCAAAACTTTATGCTAAAAATTCGCTCAACTCTCTAGCTTACCAAAAAGTTTCAGATTAAGCGTCAGTTTGAGGAGATTGATATTCTCCCCAACCCTGTAATCGACGACGACGACTGCTGACACCCCAACACTCTGCCACCAACTGATGCCAAGGCAACAACATCTTGGCCTCAATACCCACCTGACCACCTGTGGTTTTAAAGAGTAAATGAGCCGTAGCCACCTCCTGTTGGGCGTTTTTGACTCTGGCCAATAAATCGTTTTGTTCCTCGAGGCTGAGAAAGGATAATCTCTCGGATTCGAGGAGGAGACGGGAACGGGAAAACCAATGGGTGAAATCCTCCAGTAGAGGTTCCAAGATAGTTTTCAGGAGTTCGTTTTCGGTGGGTTGCGAAGGGAACATTATTCTTATAATGACGATTTTGCTTACCTTAATCTTAGCGTTATTTATATTTCTTAACATTGTGACGGGAAAATTTTAAGATTTGCCCCGGCTGTAGGCGGCACTAAAGAACTCCTGTTCACAACTAAGGGCATAACGATAGGATAAAGAGATATTTTCCGTCATCAGAGCGTATTTATCCGCCAATTCCTCTAACTGGCTTGCTAAAGCTGCGAATTCATCCCCACTATAACTATCAATCCAAGCTTGATAGGGATTCTCAGAAATCGGTTCTAAGGCTAATTGTTGGCCCAGATAAGCATAAAGACGCATACAGGGACTCATCGCCACGGCAATCGCACCGATATCACCCATCCAAGCGGTAGCGAGAAGAAAATCCCGATAGCGACGGGTGTCGTTAGCGGGCTGAACCTTTCTCAGGTCAACCCCCCACTGTAAAGCGTAATTTTCGTGTAATTCTAATTCCTGTAATAGTTAGTAAAAGTATAGTCAAATATAGACAGACTGAATTCCATTTCAGAAATTCCCTTCACTTTTGCTTCGAGAGATTAATTCTCCTTGGGTGAACTACGCACCTCTCTATC
>VYKX01000096.1_pt1 | contig 33204 bp, 29 predicted proteins | sample 5114471 | NCBI WGS metagenome assembly VYKX01 (sample SAMN12291785, study PRJNA351875) | freshwater metagenome | isolation source: freshwater lake | place: USA: Michigan, Gull Lake | collected 2013-08-08
GCTGGCGAGCCGAGTCCAACGCCGCCGGCGCGCGCTGAGCCCCTGGTCAGACACGGGCTCGACCGCCTGGCATCGCAGGTGCCTGCGCCGGTGCCGCGACGCACTGAATTGCTCCACGTTGACCGCGCTTATCGGCGCAAGGTCCACCCCCATGCGCGCCTACTCTCTTCGGGACGCTTATTACGCGCGCCGATCTCGCGCGCTGACCCACCATGCCCCTGGACCTGCCCGCCCCCACGCCGCCCGACAACGCTTCGACCGTCCAAGGCCGTGCCTACAAGCGCTGGCAGACCGGCCAGGCGCACGCCAACGCGCAGCGCTGGCCCGACGCGGCTGAACAGTTCGAACAAGCGTGGCGCCTGCATGCCGACGACGCCTATGGCCTCGCCGCAGCCCATGCGCTGATCTGCGCCGGACGTGCCGAGGTCGCAGCGCAGCGCACCGCCGAGCTGCGCCGACGCCGACCGCAGCTGCTGCTGGCCTACACGATCGAATCTCATGCGCTGCTCGAACGCGGACGCCCCGACGCCGCGGCGGACACCCTGCTCGCCCTGCCGCCTGATGTGCCGCGTGACCGCGCCTACTGGGGCGCGCTCGGCATGTCGCTGCAGCGCTGCCAGCGCAGCGACGAGGCGATCGCCGCCTTCTTGCAGGCACTGGCTCACAAGATGGACGACGGCGTCATCCACTTCTACCTGGGCATGGCCTTTCGCGACAAGGGCATGAAGGCCGAGGCCGCCGAGTGCGTGCGCACCGCGCTGCTGGTGGGACTGGGTGCGAGCGAGCTGTCGGCGCGCGCTCAACTGGTGTTTCTCGAGCGCGAGGCCTGCCGCTGGGGCCCGGCCACCATCGAAATGGCCAAGCTCGAAGAGGCCTTGCGAGTCGCACCGGAGCGCGCACCCGTCGAGACCGGGCCCTTCACCCATGCAGTGCTTGGCGACGATCCCGCGGCGCTGCTCAAGGCAGCGCGCCTGTATGCGCTGAGGGCAGAGTCCTTCATCACGCCGCTGCCCAGTCGCAGGCCGAGGGCGCACGCCGGACGCCTGCGCATCGGCTATCTCTCGGCCGACTTCCACAGCCACGCCACCAGCCAGCTGATGGTGCAGATGCTGGAGAGCCACGACCGCAGCCGCTTCGAGGTGACGCTGTTCTCGGCCGGGCCCGACGACGAGAGCGCCATGCGCCGACGCATCGTGGCGTCGAGCGAGCGCTTCGAGCACCTGCGTGGCCGACCGCCGGCGGCGATCGCGCGGCGCATCCGCGAGCTGCAGATCGACATCCTGATCGACGTCAAGGGCGCAACCTTCGGCACGCTGATTCCGGTCACCGCCCACCGCGCCGCGCCGGTGCAGGTGAGCTGGCTCGGATTTCCGGGCACCTCCGGCGCCGACTGTGTCGACTACTTCATCGGCGACCGCATCGTCTCGCCGCTCGCCAACGCACACCACTTCAGCGAGAAGATCGCGCAGCTGCCGAACTGCTACCAGTCGAACGACAACCGAAGGTTGCGCGAGACCAGCCCCCGCCGCGCCGAGTGGGATCTGCCCGAGCACACCCTGCTGCTGTGCGGCTTTCACCAGTCGTACAAGATCTCCGAAGCGGTGTTCGACACCTGGTGCGGCATCCTCAGGCAGTTGCCCACCGCAGTGCTGTGGCTGCTGCGCTGGAACACCAACGTCGAATCGGCGCTCGTCGCGGCAGCGCGCGCACGCGGCATCGCGCCCGAGCGACTGCGCTTCGCACCGCTGGTGCCGCATGACGAGCACATGCGCCGCCTGGCCTGCGCCGACATCTACCTCGACACCTGGCCCTGCAATGCCCACACCACCGCCAGCGAGGCGATCTGGGTCGGCGTGCCGGTGGTGACCGTGACCGGCGAGATCTTTGCCCAGCGCGTTGCCGCGAGCCTGTTGACGCACGCCGGCGTGCCCGAGCTGATCTGCGACACCCCGGGGCAGTACACCGCCCGGGTGGTGGCGCTGGCTCGCGACGCCGCGCTGCGCAAAGACATCTGCCGTCGACTCGACGAGGCGGCGAGGCTGTCGCCGCTCTTCGATGGCGAGCGCATCGCGCGCGATCTCGAAGCGCTCTACGAGCGCATGTGGGCGCGCGCTGTGGCCGGCCTGCTGCCAGACCACCTGCCCGCGGCCGCGCCAACGGAGTCGGCGCTGATTAGCCCGGAAAAACCTCCCCTCTTCGGCGCTTCAGTTCCCGAGCACCTGCACGAGCATTGATTCACCGGGCCAAGGGTGGTTCGGGACCCCGTGAAGAAAGGTTCTCCCGATGAGCACGTTGCCCCCCATCCACCTGAGCATCGTCCAGCCTGCGGGCTACGTTCATTCGCTGGGTCTGCTCGACCAGGCCCGCTACTTCCGCTTCCAGTTCCGACGCCTCGGGGCGACGGTGACGATGGCGAAGAACCGGCTGCAGCACGGCGCGATCAACATCGTCTTCGGTGCTCACCTCGGGTTCGACGCCGCGCTGCGGGCCCGCTACACCTGCCTGTTCGTGAATCTCGAGCAGCTGGGTGCGGGCGGCGCCACGGTGTCGCCTGACTACCTGAAGCTGCTGAAGTCTTCTGCTGTCGTCGACTACGACGAAGCCAATCTGGCGAGCTATTCGAGCGTCGCCGAGGACACACCGCTCGTGCCCTTCCTCTACGCGCCGTACCTGACAGCCGACGAACTGATGCCGCTCGAGCAGCGTCCCATCGACCTGCTGTTCTTCGGCAGCATGAATCCCCGCCGCCGTGCCTGGCTCGACCGCATCGAAGCACTGGGCCTCGAGGTGACGACCTTCGATCAGCCGCTCTACGGTGCCGAGCGTGACCACTACATCCGCCAGTCGAAGGCGGTGCTCAACGCCCACTTCTACGAATCCGGCCGCTTCGAGCAGGCGCGGGTGTCGCACTGCCTGTCGCTCGGCACGCCGGTGATCTCGGAGCTGACCACGCAAACTCAGCCGCATGTGTCCTTCGAGGACGCGGTGCTGTGGCTGCAAGGCGCAGAGCTCGAGCAGTTCTTCTCGCAAGACTGGGGCACCGCCGCCTGGTACGAAGCCGCTTACGCCGGACTCGAGCGCTTCCGGGCCGCCGACTCGATCGAGGAGTACGCCGACCTGCTGGCCTTTGCCATTGGCCTGCACGGCAAGCACCAGCGGAACGTGTCAGACGAGCCGTGGCGCCCGAAGCACATCAACCTCGGCTCGGGCAAGAGCTACCAGAGCGGCTGGCTGAACCTCGACGTGGCCGAGCGCAGCGAACCCGACCTGCTGCTCGACCTGTCGCAGCCGATCGAGTTTCCCGTGACGCTGCAGTCGACGACCTCAGGCCCCGTGCTTCTGGCCGAGGGCAGCGTCGAGCGCATCAATGCCAACAACGTACTCGAGCATGTGGCCGATCTGCCCGTGCTGATGACGCAATGCCTGAACCTGCTGGCCACCGGCGGCGAGATGTGCGTCGAGGTTCCCATCGAGCGCGCGATCACTGCCTGGCAGGACCCGACGCATGTGCGCGCGATGAACGAGAACTCGTGGCTGTACTACACCGAATGGTTCTGGCACCTGGGCTGGTTCGAGCACCGCTTCGAGGCGACCGAATCCAGCTACCTCGACCTCATGCTCAAACCCTGCGTGCGCGAGTCGGCGGCATTCATGCGCGTCGTCTTCAAGAAGGTCGAGACCACGCCGCACGAGCGCACCGTGGCGCGCACCATGCAGGCGCAGCTGACGATCCCGAACGACACCGTTCTGCCCGAGGAGTACTACTTCGCCGCCGTTCCCGCTGGTGCCAGCGCTTCGTCGCACGACGTGATGGACGCGCCGGCCTCGGGCTTCCAGCAGGCACTCGTCCTCGACGAACCGAGCGTCATGCAGGTGCCCAGTGCATTTCGAGCCGCGATCGCGGCCTGAACCCAAGCAGGCGACGCATCATGATCATCACCCGCACCCCGTTCCGGATCTCGTTCTTCGGCGGCGGCACCGACTACCCGGCGTGGTTCCAGAAGAACGGTGGTGAGGTCCTGTCGACCACGATCGACAAGTACTGCTACATCACCTGCCGTCACCTGCCGCCGTTCTTCGACTACAAGCACCGCATCGTCTACTCGGCGATCGAGAACGTGAAGCACTGGGACGAGATCAAGCACCCTGCGGTGCGCGGCGTCCTGAGCCAGATCAACTGCGCCAAGGGCCTGGAGATCCACCACGACGGTGACCTGCCCGCGCGCTCGGGACTGGGTTCGAGCTCGTCGTTCACCGTCGGCCTGCTGCACGCACTGGCGGCGCTCAAGGGCAACTACATCTCGAAGGAACAGCTCGCCCGCGACGCCATCAACATGGAGCAGAAGGTCATCGGCGAGAACGTCGGCTCGCAGGACCAGATCGCCGCGGCTTACGGCGGTTTCAATCGCATCGAGTTCCTGCGCAGCGGCAGCTTCCAAGTCTCGCCGATGGTGGTCAAGAAGCAGCGCATGCGCGACCTGAACAAGCACCTCATGCTGTGCTTCACCGGCTTCGCGCGCTATTCGTCCGAGGTGGCGCAGTCGACGATCGCCAACCTCAAGCAGCGTGAGATCGAATTGCGCCGCATGCGCGAGATGGTCGACGAGGCGGTGCAGATCCTGCACAGCTGCTCGCGGCCGATCGAGGAGTTCGGCGACCTGATGCACGAGAGCTGGGTGTGCAAGCGCGCCCTGTCGGACAAGGTCAGCACCCCCGAGATCGACGCGATGTACGAGAAGGCGCGCGGCGCGGGCGCCATCGGCGGAAAGATCCTCGGCGCGGGCGGCGGCGGATTCATGCTGCTGTTCGTGCGGCCCGAACACCAGCCCCAGGTGCGCGAAGCACTGAAGGACCTGGTGCACGTGCCCTTCAACTTCGACGAGTCGGGCAGCCGCATCGTCATGTACCAGCCCAACGGCGCGAACTGATGGCTGCCGTCATGAAAAGGACAACGATGAAGACCGCTGCGCAGCTCATCGATTTCGAGAACCGGGTCGCGGAGGCGTTCAACGCCGGGAAGATCCGCGCACCCGTGCACCTGTATGCCGGCAACGAGAGCGAGATGATCGCCGTCTTCAAGGACGTGCGGCCCGACGACTGGGTGTTCTGCTCCTGGCGCTCGCACTACCAGTGCCTGCTCAAGGGCGTGCCCGAGGACCAGCTCATGGCCGAGATCATGGCCGGCCATTCGATCTCGCTGTGCTTTCCAGAGCAGCGCATCTATTCATCGGCCATCGTCGGCGGCGTGCTGCCGATCGCGGTGGGTACGGCGATGGCGATCCAGCGGGCAGGCGGGCGCGAGATGGTGCACTGCTTCATGGGCGAGATGACCGCCGAGTCGGGCATCGCGCACGAGTGCCTCAAGTACAGCCGCAACTTCAAGCTGCCGATCCGCTTCATCGTCGAGGACAACGGCAAGTCGGTGTGTACCGACACCCGCGAGGCCTGGAACCAGCCGACGCTCAGCTTCGAGGGCAAGTGCGACGAGCACGTCCACTACTACCGCTACACCACCCACTACCCGCACGCCGGTGCCGGTCAGCGGGTGCAGTTCTGACACGGGAGCCGCGATGAAGTACTTCGAAGAACTCAAGCGGTCGATGGAATTCCTCGCGGCCGACCCGCGAACCCTGTTCATCGGACAGGCGGTTGCCGTTCCCGGCACCGCGATGAGCAACACCCTGCGCGATGTCGACAAGTCGCGGCTCGTCGAACTGCCCGTGGCCGAAGAGATGCAGATGGGCATGACCACCGGCCTGGCGCTGGCCGGCCGGGTGCCGGTGTCGATCTTCCCGCGCTGGAACTTCCTGCTGTGCGGCATGAGCCAGCTCATCAACCACCTCGACAAGCTCGACGCCATGTCGAACGGCGGATACCGCGCCAAGGCCATCGTGCGCACCGGCATCGGCAGCGAGCGGCCGCTGCACCCGCAGCAGCAGCACGTGGGCGACTACACCGAGGCGCTGCGCCTGATGTGCAGAACCATCGAAGTGATCCGCCTCGACGAGCCCGAACAGATCTTCCCGGCCTACGAACGCGCCCTGCTGCGCGATGACGGCCGCAGCACGCTGATCGTCGAATACGGCGACTACTACAGCGAAAAGTAGGAAAGAACGACCATGATGAAGTTCCCCCTGATGCGCAACAACATTGCGCGCGAAGACCTCGACGCGGTGATCCGCCACCTGCAGCAAGACGACCCGATCCTCACCAACGGCCCGCAGTGCGTGGCCTTCGAGGAAGAGTGGTCGAAGTGGCTCGGCGTGAAGCACAGCGTCTTCGTCAACGCGGGTGCCTCGGCCAACCTGCTGTCGATGGCGGTGCTCAAGCTGCGCCACCCCGAGGGCGGCGAAGTCATCGTGCCGCCGCTCGCCTGGGTGTCCGATGTGGCCACCGTGCTGCAGAACGGCTTCACGCCGGTGTTTGCCGACATCGACCGTCGCAGCCTCGCCATGGCCACCGACGCCATCCTCGACAAGATCACCGATCGCACCCGAGCGGTCTTCCTCACCCACGTGCAGGGCTTCGACGGCCTGACCGACCGCCTCGTGAGCGAACTGCAGCGTCGCAACGTGCCGCTGATCGAGGACGTGTGCGAATCGCACGGCGCCACCCACAACGGCCAGCGCCTGGGCAGCATCGGCTGGATGTCGAACTTCTCGTTCTATTACGCGCACCACATGTCGACCATCGAGGGCGGCATGGTCTGCACCAACGACAGCAAGGTCTACCAGCAGCTGCGCATGCTGCGTTCGCACGGCATGGTGCGCGAGTCGAACGACGCCGACCTGAAGGCCACCTGGCGCGCCGAGCACGCCGACCTGAACCCCGACTTCATCTTTGCGTACCCGGCCTACAACGTGCGCAACACCGAGATCGGCGCGATCATGGGCCGCAGCCAGTTGAAGCGTCTCGACGGCAACGTCGTGCGCCGCACCGAGAACCTGATGCGCTTCCTCGGCGGCATCGACGCCAAGCGCTACCAGACCGACTTCGTGCTCGAAGGCAGCAGCAACTACGCCTTCAACCTGATCATGAACGAGGCCGACGACGAGTTCGTTGCGCGCCTGATGACGCACATGCGCGAACACGGTGTCGAGTTTCGCCGCGGCAGCGCGGGCGGCGGCAACCAGGTGCGCCAGCCCTACCTGCGCGGCATCGTTCCCGAGAACCACCACCTGGCGTTCCCGAACACCGACCACGTGCACTTCTACGGCTTCTACATCGGCAACTTTCCTAGCCTCGCGAACGACGAGATCGACACGATCTGCCGCATCGTCAACGGCGTCTGAGGAGACCCCGCATGACCGCCGCGATCATTCTTGCCGGGGGCCTGGGCACACGACTGCGCAGCGCCGTTCCCGACCTGCCCAAACCGATGGCGCCGGTGGCCGGCCGACCCTTCCTCGCCCACCAGATGGACCACTGGATCGGCCAGGGCGTCGACCGCTTCGTTCTGTCGGTGGGCTACCGGCACGAGGCGATCGTCGATCACTTCGGCGACAGCTACCACGGCGCGCGCATCCGCTATGTGGTCGAGAACTCGCCGCTCGGCACGGGCGGCGCGCTGCAACTCGCGGTGCACGAACTGCGCGGCTGGTCAGGCGCCGACGAACGCTTCCTTCTGCTCAACGGCGACACCTGGTTCGATGTGTCGCTGCCCACGCTCGCCGAGTTCGCGCAAACCACCGACGCCGACTGGTGCTTCGCGCTGTTCCGAGCCGATGAGCCGGGCCGCTACATGGGCATGGCCGTCGACGATGGCGGCCGCATCACCGCACTCGCGCACGACGACCAGCGGCGCGGTCGCCTCGCCAACGGCGGGGTGTACCTGGTGCACCCGCGCACGCTGCGTTCGAAGGAGCGCCTCGCCAACGACAAATCCCACGCCCGCGCGCCGGGGGCGGTATCGCTCGAATCCGATCTGCTGCCGAAGTGGCTCGCGGCCGGCCAGCGCTTCTTCGGGCTGCAGGTCGACGCGCCGTTCATCGACATCGGCGTGCCTTTCGACTACCACCGCGCAGCCGATGTGCTGACAGTGCAGGCCTGATCACCGGAGCTGACCATGACCACCGACGCCCTCACCCGCCTGCGCCGCAACGTCGACGCATCGATCACCGCCAAGCAGCAACTGCTGTCGGACGCGACCGCGCTGCAGGGCTTCGCTGACGCTGCCGAACTGATCGTCGCGCGCTACCGCGCGGGGGGTCGGCTCTACATCGCCGGCAACGGCGGATCGGCCGCCGACGCCCAGCACCTGGCCGCCGAATTCGTCAGCAAGCTCGCCCGCGACCGGGCGCCACTGGCCGCCGAAGCGCTGACGGTCGACACCTCGATCCTCACCGCCATCGGCAACGACTACGGTTTCGACCAGGTTTTTGCGCGCCAGCTCGCCGGTAAAGCAACGTCAAAGGACGTCTTTCTCGGCATCACCACCTCGGGTGCTTCGGCCAACATCCTCGAAGCGCTGAAGCACTGCCGAAGCGTAGGACTGCCGAGCGTGGTGCTAAGCGGTCGCGGAGGCGGCGCGGCGAAGGCGCTGGCCGACTGCTGCATCGCGGTGCCCGGCACGGCGACGAGCACCATCCAGGAACTGCACATCGTGGTCGCCCACACGCTGTGCGAATGCGTCGAAGCAGCGATGTTCGGCGACTGATCAACGGAGATTTCCCATGGCACACGACATCCTCGTCACCGGCGGCGCCGGTTATCTCGGTTCCACCCTGGTGCCCGAACTGCTGGCCGCGGGCCACCGCGTGACGGTGCTCGACAGCTTCATGTTCCGCCAGGGCAGCCTGAACCACGTTTGCAATCACCCGAACTTCAACGTCTTCAAGGGCGACATCCGCATCGAGGGCGTCCTCGCCCCGCTGCTGAAGAAGGCCGACATCGTGATCCCGCTCGCCGCCCTCGTCGGCGCGCCGATGTGCAATGCCGACCCGATCGGCGCGCGCACCGTCAACCACGATGCGATCCAGATGATGCTGGGGCTGATGTCGAAGGACCAGCGCGTGCTGATGCCCACCACCAACAGCGCCTACGGCTCGGGCGACGACAACAACTTCTGCACCGAGGAGTCGCCGCTCAAGCCGATCTCGCTGTACGCCCGCGAGAAGGTCGCCGTCGAAGACGCGCTGATGCGTCGCGAGAACGCGATCAGCCTTCGCCTGGCCACCGTCTTCGGCATGTCGCCGCGCATGCGCATCGACCTGCTCGTCAACGACTTCGTGCACCGCGCAGTGCACGACCGCTTCGTCGTGCTGTTCGAAGGCGACTTCAAGCGCAACTACATCCACGTGCGCGACGTGGCACGGGCCTTCATGCACGGCATCGAGCACTTCGACGCCATGCGCGGCAACATCTACAACGTCGGTCTGTCGGAAGCCAATGTATCCAAGCGCGAGTTGTGCCAGGCGATCCAGAAACGCCTGCCCGACTTCGTGTTCCTCGACGCCCCCGTCGGCAAGGACCCGGACCAGCGCAACTACATCGTTTCGAACGCCAAGCTCGAAGCCACCGGCTTCAAGCCGCAGGTGAGCCTCGACGCCGGCATCGCCGAGCTGATCAAGGGCTTCACCATGATCAAGAACACAGTGCACGGCAACGTCTGAGCTGACCCGGAATGCCCATGATCCGCATGTACCCCAAGGCCGTGGTCCTCACGGCGCACCACCCGTACGGTGGGACCGAAATGATGGGGCAGAACCTCGTCTACGCCCTGAACGCCAACGGCTACGACGCGGTGCTGCTGAGCGTCAGCGACCAGACCGCGCACCGCATCCCGGCCCTGATGAAGGACCCGGACCTGCGTCTCGTGATGACCACCGGCACGCTGCCGCTGCGCCTCCTGATCGACGAGACCCCGGTGTGGAAGCTGGTTCGCCCCGACGTCGACTTCATCACCTACATCATCGACGCGTGGCCCTACGACTACGTGCGTGTGGCGCAGGTGCGCGAGTACGTCAACGCGTGGCAGAACCAGCGCAACCTGCACATCGCGAGCCTCGAAGGCAACGACGCGAAGCTGATCGGCCCGCGCGCCCACCACATGCCCACCGGCGCCTACGGGGCGCCGTGGCGCGACGAACCCAAGCAGCACGGCGACCGTCTGATGATCTGGGCGTCGACGCACACCGAGCTGGCCGTGAGCCCGCTGCATTCGGCCTTCGAGGACACCCTTACCGAGAACAACCCGTGGGGCTTCGACGCCCCATCGATCGCGAAGATCGGCGAGGCCCTGCGCCACACCACCATCGTCCACGGCCTGAGCGCGATGGCCGACGCGATGCGCATGCCGCTGGCCGAACTGGTGCAGCCCGAGTTCACGACGGCGTTGTGCGCGATCGACTCGTGCATGAAGCGCTACCGCCGGGTGAAGGTGGTCACCGCGCTGCGCAACTACCCGATCGACATCTACGGCGCCAACTGGGAGCCTTACGTGGCAGGCTCGACCGCGCAGCGCATCCGCACCGCCAACCCGAACCACAACCACGCGTTCAGCCATATCTGCCAGCACTACCAGGGCGTCTTCAACTTCGACCCCAACTTCGCCAACGGCACGAACGAGCGCGCGGTGAGCGCACTGGCACTCGGCATCCCGATCGCGAACAACTTCAACCGCAGCACCGACGGCCTGCCCGGCGTCTACCCCTACCACTTCAGCGACGAGTCGATCCGCCACGCGGCCGACCGCTTGCTGGCGCACCGCGATGCGGTGCCCACGCCGGTCGACAACACCTGGGAGCACCTGGTGGGAGGCCTGCTGCGGCGCATCGCCGCTGAACAGCTCGTCCAGCACGGTGTGATGAAGCCGCACGTGGCCAAGGCCGTCGAGGCCGTGGCGTCGAAGGTCATGCCAGCGCCAGCGAAGGCCGACCTGCTGCCGAAGATGCCCGAGGCACCTCAGACCTCGCCAAAACCGCCCGCTGCACTGCCGGCCGCTCAACCCGCCCCTCAGCAGCAGGCATCGAAATCAGTGCTGGCGCAGCTGATGGCAACGGCGCCTGTCCCCAACACGCGCTTCATGCCGCCGCAGACCAGCGCCCCCGCTGCGATTGCCGCCGCCCCAGTCGCCCCCGCCGCTCCTGCCGTGCCCGTCGAACGGCGAGGACCGAACCGACCGTTTGCGGTTGCCGCTGGCATGCCCTGAATCTGCGCTGAGTCGACACGACGGAGCCCGCCCCATGACCACACCTGCCACCTTGTCCGAACGCCCACTCGACGTGGTGTTCATCAGCCCCGACTCGTCGGCGCAGGCGTACCAAGGCCTGGCCACGACCTACGCCGCGATCGAGCCGCCGACCTGGGCCCTGCTGCTCGCCCAGTCATGCCGGGCTCAGGGCTTCGGCTGCGCGATCATGGATTGCGACGCCGAGAAGCTGACACTGCGCGATGCGGTGGCCCGGGTCGAAACGCTCAAGCCAAGGCTGGTGGTGTTCGTCGTCTACGGCCAGAACCCGAACTCGGGAACGACCAGCATGATCGGCGCGACCGCGCTCGCCGCACGCCTGCGCGAGCAGGCGCCGCAGTTCCCGATTGCCTTCGTCGGCTCGCACACCAGCGCGCTGCCCAGGGAAGTGCTGGCCCACGAGTTCGTCGACATCGTCTTCCAGAACGAAGGCGTGTACGCAATGCACAACCTGCTGCGTGGCAACCTGGGCAGCGACGTGAGCAAGGTCGCCGGCATCGGCTACAAGCGCCGCGACAGCGCGGGCAAGGCCGTGCTGTTCATGAACCCCTCGCAGTCGGTGGTGCCGCAGGAGCGCATGGACATCGACCTGCCCGGCTACGCTTGGGACCTGCTGCCCTACCGCGAGCGGCCGCTCGACCTGTACCGCGCGCACTTCTGGCACGCCGGCTTCGACCACGGCAAGCGCACGCCGTTCGCTGCGATCTACACCTCGCTCGGCTGCAACTTCGGCTGCGATTTCTGCATGATCAACATCGTCAACCGCACCGACACGGATGACGACGTGAGCGCGGCCAATTCACGCGGCATGCGCTTCTGGAGCCCGGCGTTCATCGCCGGCGAACTCGAGAAGCTCGCGCGCATGGGCGTGGAGACGGTGCGCATCAGCGATGAGATGTTCTTTTTGAACAAGCGCTACTACGAGCCGCTGCTGCAGGACATCGTCGCGCGCGACCTGAAGCTGCGCATGTGGGCCTACGCCCGCGTCGACACCGTGCGCGCGAGCGCGCTCGAACTCTTCAAGCAGGCCGGCATCGACTGGCTGGCGCTCGGCATCGAGGCCGGCAGCCAGCTGGTGCGCAAGGAGGTGTCGAAGGGATCGTTCCAGGAAGTGAACATCCGCGACATCTGCAGCACCGTGCGCGCGAGCGGCATCCACGTCATCAGCAACTACATCTTCGGCTTCCCCGACGACACGCTGGAGACGATGCAGCAGACGCTCGACCTGGCGCTGGAGCTCAACACCGAGATGGCCAACATGTACCCCTGCCAGGCCCTGCCCGGCAGCCCGATGCACCGGCAGGCGCTGCGTGAAGGCTGGCAGCTGCCCACCGAGCCCGCCGGCTATGCCTTCCTGTCGTACGAATGCCAGCCTCTGGCCACGAAGCACGTGAGCGCTGCCGACGTCCTGCGATTCCGCGACAACGCCTGGCAGACCTACTTCACCCACGAGCCCTATCTGCAGCTCGTCGAGCAGAAGTTCGGCCTGCAGGAGCGCCGCAACATCGAAGCAATGGCGAAGGTGCCGCTCAAGCGCCGCCTTCTGGGGGATTGAGATGGGCCACATGCTGCACCCAACGACCTTGTTCGCGAGGACGCCCGCGTCCGGCCAGCTCAGCCTGACACGCGACTGTCGCCCGCTTTCGGCCATCGAACTCGCGGCCGCGCGTCGGATCTGCGACGAAGCCATCCAGTCGGTGCTCGAGCGACCGGAGTTCATGCGGCACCACGCCATCGACGAGAAGTTCGCCCTGCCGGATGCGAACTGGTCGTACGACTCGTCGAACGAGTTCGTCCAGTTGTTCAGGCGCATCGCCGCGGGCGCCACCGCCGACCTGAACCTCTTGCGTCGCTACATGCCGGTGTTCACCGGATTCCACCTGCACGAAGTCCTGCGGTCGGACGCGTGCCCCGAGATCCGGGTGCACGAGCTCGCGGCCGAGGGCGACATCGATGCCGAACTGGCCATCAAGCTTGCCGAGCGCAATCCGCCCTATCTGGCCCGGCACCGCGCACTGGTTGCCGGACTGCCACGGGCCTATGTGCTGCAACCTCCCCTGGTCCTGGGCGAAGTCGGTCACCTGGTCGACGGCGTGCTGGTGAATCACGACACCGTCGTGTACCAGGAGCGCATCAACCTCTTCCATCGCTGCGGACTGCTCGACGCGATCGCGCGCCGTGTGGCGCAATCCCGTCCGGTGCGGATCTGCGAGATCGGCGGTGGCTACGGCGCCCTGTGCCGGTGGTTCAAGACGACTTTCCCCGACGTGTCGTACACGATCATCGATTTGCCGGAGTCCCTGCTGTTCTCCCGGCTGTACGTCGCCCTGACGCTGCCCACGCTCGAAACCTCGCTCGGTCTGACCGAGCCTGAGAACGGCGTTCGGTTCGTGCCGAACTACATGGCCGAGGAGCTGTGCGATTCGTTCGACGTGATCATCAACACGCTGTCGATGAGCGAGATGTCAGACCACCAGGTGCGCAAGTACGCCCGCCTGATGCACCGATCGTGGCTCAAGCCGGATGGTGTGTTCTTCGAGCAGAACCACGACAACCGTCACGTCGGACTGGGCTGCGCCCAGGAGATCCTGTCGACGATGTTCAGCCATCACCACGTGGTGAGCGATGCCGTCGAGGCGCAGTCGCAGGGCAACGCGAACCTCTGGTCGATCAACCCCCTGGTCTGAACCCGTGCGGCGTGCGCGGCGCGACGACCTCGGCACCCGACGTTGCCCGCCCCCTGCGCATCAAGGCATCGCGTACTGAACGGGCTTCACGCGCGTCTCGTTCCGAACGGCCCATGTTTCGGGCTCGAGCCACAGTCGCTGCATCGTCACGGGCGGCTGGGTTCCGCCCTTCAGGATCACCATCCGATACTGCGGCCACGCCCGGGTGAAATCGAGCGTGAAGCTCGCCCACTCGCCAAAGGTTTTCCAGTGGTGGATCTGGATCGGCGTCTGTTCATGGGCCACCCCGTCCGCTCCGGCGACCAGGACAAACTCGGTCGGCGCACGCTCGGGAAATCGTTCCTGGCACTGGATCCACAGCCGAACGGCACGCAGCGGCGTCGCGAACACCAGATCGATCGTGTGCGGAAACGCGGCATCGGGTGCGGCGTGCCACGGCACGACCTCACCGCTCATGAGGTTGTGGGGTCCGAACTCATCGGAAAGCGAACTCGATGCCGCCAACTGGGCCACACCGCTCGGAAACGCGCGCCGATCGCTCGACTCGTCGAGATCGAAATCGGGCACGGCGCCCCGTTGAAAGGGCTTTGCCGACGAGCCATCGCCCATGGGGCTGCGGGACACCGGTGAGCGCCTGGACAGGGCTTCGCGAACCTCCAGATGGGCAGCCCGTGCGGCCTGCCGCTGCGAAGGGTCGATCAGCGTCTTCGAGAGAAAGTTCGTGATGTTCAGGCGCACGACGTCCTGAGTGACGTGGATGCGGTCCTCGTCCCATGCCACGGCGGGATTGGTGTTGACGATGCTGTCGTAGACCGGCACATAGGTCACGTTGTCGTTGGCCGCAGCGAAATCCTGCGCGGCGATGCGCAACACCGATTTCGAATATGTGTTCGCCACCACCACGTCGTCGGTCGAGAAGGTGGCCTGAAACGGCACCGGTGACACGGTCAACACCAGCTGCGCATCGGGCCGTCCCTGCAGCTTCAGCAGGCGAACGATCTCGGTGAGCGCGCGACGTGTTTCCTCGTAGCCGAGCTGATGCAGTTCGAAGCGACCCGGCGAGGCCTTGACCAGCGCGCGCGGAGGTCGCACGTTGAGGTAGGTGGCCTGCTGCCTGTCGAACCAGGCCTCGACCAGGCCGAGGGTGATGACGAGGAACTTGCAATCCTTGAGCCTTCGGGTGGTCGCGATGATGTCGCGACGCAGTTCGAGGCAGCGTTCGGCCGTTCGCACGCCCGTCAGGCTGGTGTGCGGATCGATGTACCCCTCACGATCGGGCAACAGGCTGTCGGGGTTGAACGGGTAGGCGGGATCGAGGCTCCAGCGCAGCTCGTTGAGCATCGACTCGGTGTTGTAGATGTTGAACGTGTCGGCAGTGACCAGCGCGTTGCCCGAGATCGCACCGCTCTCGACCGTGATGCCGTAATGCCGCAGCGCGATCTCGACGTTGCGGGCAAAGCACGAGCCGATGCAGAACACCTTGTCGCCGTTGCCGATCCGCAGATCGGTCTCGTACTCGGCGACGAAGGCCGATCGACCGAGGCGGGCGTTGGCGGTCAGAGCGAAATCCGCGCTGTTGCCCGGCGCGTTCCAGCGCGAATGCGCATTGCCCGTTGCCAGGTTCTCGAACGCCTGTGATCCATCCAGAATCTTCATGTTGCGTCTCCTGTCGGTTGAACACGGTCGGCTGAAGGGCTGAAAGGCGCCGTCGCGTAGGCTCGCCGCAAACCTTCGTCCAGAGGCACCGTCGCGCGCCACCCGAGGGCAGCGATCCGCGACGAATCGAGCAGCTTGCGAGGGATGCCATCGGGCTTGGTGGCATCGAACACCAGCCGGCCGCGATAACCGACCTCGCGCACCACCGCCTCGGCGAGCTCGCGTATCGACACGTCGCTGCCGGAGCCGATGTTGATCGGCGGTCCGTCGTAGCCCTGCTCTACCAGCATCAGGCAGGCCTGGGCCAGATCGTCGACGTAGAGGAACTCTCGGCGCGGCGTGCCGCTGCCCCAGACCACGAGTTCGGCATCGCCCCGTTCACGCGCATCGTGGGCGCGCTTGAGCAGTGCCGGCAGCACGTGGCTCGAACCCGGCTCGTAGTTGTCGTTCGGGCCGTAGAGGCTAGCGGGCATGACGCTCACGTAGTGACGACCGTGCTGCCGCTGGTAGCTCTCGCACAGCTTCAGACCCGCAATCTTCGCGATGGCATAGGGCTCGTTGGTGGGCTCGAGCGGACCGGTGAGCAGCGCGCTCTCGGGCATCGGCTGCACGCACTCGCGTGGGTAGATGCAGTTCGACGCCATGAACATCACCCGCTGCACGTCGGCACGGTGCGCACCGTGGATCAGGTTGGCCGCGATCTGCAGGTTCTCGTAGATGAAGTCGGCGCGCAGTTCGTTGTTGGCCTGGATGCCGCCCACCCGCGCCGCGGCGATGAACACCTGCTTCGGCCGGTGCTCGGCCAGGAAGTCGTGCACCGCGCGCTGGTCGAGCAGGTCGAGTTCGGCACGGGTGCGCAGAAGCAGCCGGTCGCAGCCGCGTGCGTGCAGTGCGCGCACCAGCGCCGAGCCGACCATGCCGCGGTGGCCGGCCACATAGATCAGATCGTTGGGGTCGAGCATCGGTCGCGTCCCGGGTTGAACTCGCTGAGGGGTTTCGCTGCGTGCGGAACGTGTCGTGCTGAGCGGCGACGGTCAGTTCGGCCACTCAGCCCCGGACGAGCATGCTGTTGAACGCGGCGTGGGACACGCCGGGGTCGAATCGGCGGCGGCAGTGATCGAGGTTGCGCACCGCCAGTTCACGCAGGTGAGCCAGCTGGCCGTGCTCGAACACGAGCGCCTCGATCTGGCCCGTGAAGTTCTCGGAGTCGTCAACGAACGGCGCGTATTGGTCGCTGAGCCAGCCCGACTCTTCCCGGTGATAGATCAGCGATCGCACCCCGTGCACCGTCAGCACGCTGTCCTCGATGCCACGCGTGTACTCCTCATAGCCGGGAGCATCCGAAAGGATCGGCACGCAACCATGGCTGAAGGCCCGCATCAGGCTGTGTGAATGCAGGCCGGCCGCAGGCAACGCGAAGAGATGGTGGTGGAGAAAAAGTCGCTCGAGGAAGTCATCGTCGACGCGTTCATCGATCCAGTTGACGCCACTCATCTGCGATGGCGGGAAGCGTTCTTCAAGATCGTCCGGAACCGCTGAGAGCACCGTCAGTTCGACATCCATGCCGCGTGCGCGCAGCCTCGCCAATGCGGACAGCAGATGGTGGCCACCGCGCAGGTAGAACGAATCGGGGTGGTTGTGCAACGAGTTGGTGTAGAGGATGCGAAGCGGGCCCGGTTGCTCGAACTTGGCGGTGGCCGTTGCGGTGTCGCGCACCCGGATGCCCAGAGGCACGTGATGGCACTTGCTGGCGATGAGCGGGCTGTCGAAGACCCAGCACAGGATCTCGAGGCTGCTGCGCACATGGCTGAAGATGCGCAGGCATCGGTCCGACTCGAGCACCGAGCGCACCAGCTTGAAGTAGCCCTGCGAGGGCAGGTCGATGCCTGTGGTCGTGCCGGTGAACATGAAGGGCATGAACAGGCTCGGGAAGCTCTCGAAGTGAAACACGAAGGGCTGGTTGCCGACATAGAGCGGCGTGGTGTGCAGGAACAGCGCGTCGAGCGCTGCCGACTGGGCGTCGATGGCGCACTGGGCGTCGATGTCGAGCCATTCGATGAATCGCGGCGTCTGGTCGTCGGAGATCAGCCGGGCCTGCTGTGTCAGGTTCAGCAGCACCGCAGCCTTCTGCTCGGTGGTGGCCGTGGCGTTGGCGTCGAGGTCCATGGCGTGGACGGCAGCGTTGCCGTACAGGAACGATTCGACGAGCGGGTCAGAACCGTTCAGAGGCCGGTAGTGCGGCATCTGCCAAGGCAGGCCGAGCCGGATGGGGCGCGGAGCCGTCATGTTCAGGCGGCCATCGCCAGCACCGGCGGGCGCGACACCGTCGTGATGCGACCCAGGGCTTCATCGAGCAGCGGCGGCAGCAACTCGGTCATGGGCATGCTGGCCTTGAAATGCTCGTGCCGGGCTTCGGCGATCTCGCGCCGGTTGGGCACGGTCAGTGCCGCCACGGCCCAGTCGATGAAGTCGGCTGAGGGCACGTGGACCACGAAGGGATCGAGCACACACGGCAGCGCGTAAGACTCGTGCAGCAGGTAGCTCTTGTTGAGCAGGTGGAAGTGCATGCGCGACACCGACGGGATGTCGTTGCGCTCCGACAGCCGCAGCGACAGGCAGACCTTCGAGCGTGAGAGGAAGTCCAGGCGCAGGTACTCGGGTGTGTTCTGGTGGTTGACCATCACGTGGTGGGTCGACGCCAGAGCCTTCAGGATGCCCTTGCGGTGCTCGGTCATCGACCCGGAAAAATAGAAGTCGATGTCGCGCTCTTCCTCAGGCCGATTGCGAACGGTGTGGAACTGGCTGACGTAGCCGTGCGGCAGGAAGCGCACCGGCAGGTGCGGAAACATCCGCTGGTAGTCGTCGACCATGCTTTCGGCCAGCACCCAGATGGCATCCGCGTACTGGGTCGCCAAGGTGAAGCTGTCGAAGCGCACTTTCCAGTACTCGGTGTTGCTGTAGTGAGCGTGCTGGTCGACGATGCCGCTGTTGAAGCAACCGCCCACGATCGGCTCGGTGCCGACGAGGATGAACCGGGCCCCGGCAGCGTGGCCGTCGACGATTGATGTGAGGTGCCGGGGCTCGACGAAGTGCTCCATCACCAGGTGCACCTGACCGGGAACGATGCCCGGAGAGACGTACGCCGTGTGGCCGCAGTCCTGCAGCGCGCACTTCAGGAAGTGGATGGTGTCGGCGATGCCGGCGGAACTGTTGTGGTTGCCGGTGTGCAGGTAGATGCGCATAAGGTTCCTCCGAGCGGTGTGCGCCAGGCATCACGCGCCGGGCTGCCGGCCGCAGCTCACGCCACAACCTCTTGGTTGAACTCTAGGCAGCGGTGCTGCGCCCGATCGGTGCTGAAAGCCGTGAATTACGGCGCAATCTGCGGCATGCGTTGCCGTGCTGCGCGGGCCTTGCGGGCGGCCCGTGCACAGCCAGATCGGCGACCAGACACCCCGGCGGTGTAGGAATTTGCCTGACAAGCGGCATGGAGAAAGAGGGACTCAAGCGACAGAGATGACCTGATGTCCCCCCCCAGATCGGGTCAACACAATTCGTTTCACGTTGCAGCGAATCCGAATGCATGCAGCGAGAACGACAACCCGGACCAATCACTCAGAACGCTCACGCAAGGACACCACCATGACCGCCGATCAGATCCTCACCGAAATCCGCGAAGCCAACCTGTCGTACCTGATGCTCGCGCAAAGCCTCATCCGCAGCGACCGCGAGCAGGCGCTCTACCGCCTGGGCATCAGCGAAGACAACGCCGCGCTGCTCGCGCTGCTGACCCCGGCGCAGATGATGAAGATCGCCTCGGGCAACACCCTGCTGTGCCGCTTCCGCATGGACGACGACATGGTGTGGGGCCTCCTGACCAGCCACGGCAAGGGCGCGGCCAACGAGACCACCACCCGCCTGCACGCCAGCATCCTGATGGCCGGCCGCCACCAGGAAGCCGCCTGAACTGAATTGAGCCCCCGGCCCGGGGCCGACCCGGCCGCCACGAGCCAGACCCACTAAAACCAGTCGAGGAGTCCACCATGCGCAGCAAGAGCATCCTGACCGAGGCCCGCCAGATCGAGCGTGCCGTGACCCTGATCCACCTGGGCGCCCGCCTGCAGGTGCTGGAATCGGAAACCGACCTGAGCTACGAGCGCCTGTTGCGCCTGTACAAGGAAGTCGCCGGCAAGTCACCCAGCAAGGGCCAGCTGCCCTTCTCGACCGACTGGTTCATGACCTGGCAGCCGAACATCCACTCGTCGCTCTTCCTCAACATCCACGAGTACCTGAACAAGGTCGCCGAGATGGACGAGATCGACACCATCATCAAGGCCTACCAGCTCTACCAGGAGCAGACGCAGGCTCAGGGCCTCGAAGCGCTGCTGTCGGTGACCCGGGCCTGGCGCCTGGTGAAGTTCATCGACAACGGCATGCTGACGATGACGAAATGCTCGAAGTGCGGCGGCCACTTCGTGACCCACCCGCACGAGATCGCTCGCCATTACGTCTGCGGCCTGTGCAACCCCCCGGCACGCGCCGGCAAGGGCAAGGCGGCCGGCGGCATCCAGCTGCACTGAAGCCCCAGCCAGCCGATCGACCACGGAACCAAAAGAAAGTCCTCAAGTCCCAGCCCAAGTTGCCGAGAACCCTCTCGCAACGTTCTGAGTTTCATGTTGCTCCTCCTCGCGCACTGTGGTGCGCGTTACATCGGGCCCCTATCGGGGTCCGTTTTTTTGGCGCGCCGGTTTGCACCGACTTTGCGGCTCTGATGACCGCATCCCGCGACCGGTGCCGATCCAATACTCAAGCGGTGATCGCGCACGTCCGATAACAGGAACACGTCGGCGGGCCTCATCCCGCAAGACTTCACATGGGAACACCTGAGCATGTTCGTACTCATAGGCTGGGGCATTGCCATGGTCTGCATCTTCGGGGTGTACATCGGCCACGGTGGAAACATCGGGGTGATCCTGAAGGCATTGCCGTTCGAGATGACCACCATCTTCGGCGCGGCCATCGGTGCCTTCCTCGCCACCAACCAGATGAAGGTGGTGAAGGCCACCTTGAAGGGCCTGGGCCAGTGCTTCAAGGGCAGCAAGTACAGCAAGACCCGCTACATGGAGCTGATGGCGCTGATGTTCGACATCCTGCAGAAGGCCCGGAAGGAAGGCCTGATGTCGATCGAGTCGGATGTCGAGAACCCGCACGACTCGCCGCTGTTCAAGAAGTACCCGACCGTCGGTCACGACCACCACGTGGTCGAGTTCATCACCGACTACCTGCGCATGATGGTCTCGGGCAACCTGAACTCCCACGAGATCGAAAGCCTGATGGACAGCGAGATCGAGACCCACCACAACGAAGAGCATGCGGCGGTGGCAGCGATCAACCGGCTGGCTGGTGGTCTGCCGGCCTTCGGCATCGTGGCCGCGGTGCTGGGCGTGGTCAACACCATGGGCTCGGTCGGCCAGCCTCCAGCGGTGCTCGGCGGAATGATCGCCTCGGCGCTGGTCGGCACCTTCCTGGGCATCCTGCTGGCGTACGGTTTCGTCGAGCCGCTCGGCGGCCTGCTGGAGCAGAAGGTCGAAGACGGCTCGAAGGAGCTGCAATGCATCAAGACCACGCTGCTCGCCAGCATGCAGGGCTACGCGCCCCAGGTCGCCGTCGAATTCGGCCGCAAGGTGCTGTTCTCGACAGACCGCCCGACCTTCATAGAGCTCGAGAAACATGTGAAGGGGAAGAAGTGAGCCCCCCAGTCGCTTCGCTCGCTTGGATTAGCCGGAGCTATTGATGGCGGGCGACTCGAAGAAGCTCCAGCCGATCATCATCAAGAAGATCAAGAAGGGCGGCCATGGGCATCATGGGGGCGCCTGGAAGATCGCGTACGCCGACTTCGTGACCGCGATGATGGCGTTCTTCCTGCTGATGTGGCTTCTGGGGTCGACCACCGAAGGCGACAAGAAGGGCATCGCCGACTTCTTCGGCACGCCGCTCAAGGTGTCGCTCGGCGGCGGCCAGGGAGCAGGCGATGCGTCGCATGTCATCAAGGGCGGCGGGGAGAACCTGTCGCGAACCCACGGACAAGTGAAGAAGGGCGACATCGAGAGCAAGAAGCAGGGCCTCAACCTGCTCGCGCTGAAGGCCGAGCAGCGCAGTGCCGAGAAGGCCCGACTCGAGGAGCTCAAGAAGAAGATCCAGGATGCGCTGGCGGCCAACCCTCGCCTGGCGGCGATGCAGTCGCAGATTCGACTCGACATGACGCCAGAGGGGCTGCGCATCCAGATCGTCGATGCCTTGGGTCGACCGATGTTCGACAGCGGCAGCTCGATCGTCAGACCGTACATGCGCGAGCTGCTGCAGATCATTGGCGAGGTGCTTGCCGATGTGCCCAACCGCCTGACGCTCGAAGGCCACACCGACGCGCAAACCTTCGGCAGCGGCGAGCGCGGTTACAGCAACTGGGAGTTGTCGGCGGATCGGGCCAATGCCTCTCGCCGCGAACTGCTCGCAGGCGGCCTGCCCGAATTGCACGTGCTGCGGGTGCAGGGGCTGGCGTCGAGCAACCCGCTTGAGGACAACGATCCGCTCAGCCCCACCAACCGGCGCATCAGCATCATCGTGATGAACCGCGATGCTGAAGACCGCTTCTTCAACCGCATGGACGAGGCCACGACCGAGGCGCAGTCCGAACCCGCAGCAGACCCCAGCGTGGCACCCGTCACGCCGGCGACGACCGCACCGGAAAACCCCTCAACTTCGGCGCCACCGGCCCGATAGCAACCAGAAGCCACTCCCCCGCCACTTTGCGAGGACCCTCATGAGCACCCAGAACGACATGAAATTCCTGATCGTCGACGACTTCTCGACCATGCGACGCATCGTGCGCGGCCTGCTCAAGGAGATCGGCTACATCAACGCCGAAGAAGCCGAGGACGGCGCGGTGGCCTTGCAGATGCTCAGAAACATGAAGTTCGACTTCGTAGTGAGCGACATCAACATGCCCAACATGAACGGCTTCGATCTGCTGGCAGCCATCAAGAAGGAAGATTCGCTCAAGCACCTTCCTGTGCTGATGGTGACTGCCGAGGCGCGCAAGGAGGACATCGTGCGCGCAGCACAAGAAGGCGCGGCCGGCTACATCGTCAAGCCTTTCACCAAGGCGACTCTGGAAGAGAAGGTCACGAAGATCATGCAAAAGCTGGCAGCGGCTACAGCCTGACGGGGACAGGATCATGCAGATGAACGAACTTGCCGGCAGCGTGCTGCGGGCCGACCTCGCAACGACTGCACCGGGCGCTTCGCCAGAAGTCTTCCAGCAGCTCGGCGCGATCACGCGCCAGTTGCACGACACGCTGCAACAGCTCGGCGTGATGCCCAAGCTGGCAATTGCCGCCGAAGGCCTGCCCGACGCTCGCAGCCGGCTGAACTACATCGCCGAGAAGACCGGTGCCGCAGCGAACAAGGTGCTGAACTCGGTCGACTCGGCGAAGGCAGCCCACTCCAGCATCACCGAGGAAACCCGCCGTATCGCCGCGGCCATCGTCGCCGACCCGGTGAAGGCGGTGGCCTCAGGCGCCGTGATGAACTTCGTCGCAGACGTCGAAGCCCACACCGCAAGCATCGACGGGCACCTGACCGACATCATGATGGCGCAGGACTTCCATGACCTCACCGGTCAGGTCGTCGCCAAGGTGGTGTCGCTCGCCAGCGAACTCGAGGACAGCCTCGTCAAACTGCTCATGCAGGCCGCGCCGCCAGAACAGGTCAAGCGCGTGGAAGAGCACCTGCAAGGCCCGGTGGTCGACCCCAACGGTCGCACCGACGTGGTGGCCAACCAGGGCGAGGTCGACGACCTGCTGGCGAGCCTCGGGTTCTGATGTCGGCTGCGGCGGCTCAGCCGCCCTCGCCCACCAGACCGTTGCGGATGGCGTAAACCGTCATCTCGGAGTTGTTGGCCAGACCCAGCTTCTCGAGCACCCTTGCTCGGTAGACGCTCACCGTTTTCGGGCTGAGCTTGAGCTCCTCGGCGATCGCCGACAGGCGCTTGCCCGAGGCGATCATCACCAGCGTCTGCAGTTCGCGATCGGACAGTTTCTGGTGCGGTGACTCGTCGGGCTTGGGCCAGAGGTTGTCGACCAGCATCTCGGCGATCTCGGGGGTCACGTACTTGCGTCCCTGCGCCACCGTGCGCACTGCCGAGACGATGAGTGCCGGGTCTCCGCCCTTGTTGACGTAGCCGAAGGCACCTGCGCGCAGCGCGCGGATCGCGTACTGGTCCTCGGGGTACATCGAGACCACCAGCACCCGGTGTGTGGCGCCCTCTTCCTTCATCGCATGCAACACGTCGAGCCCGCTGCGCCCGGGCAGGTTGATGTCGAGCACCAGCACGTCGCAGCTGGCGTTGCGCATCAGCGCGCGCAACTCGCCGTAGTCGGCTGCTTCGCCGACGACCTGGATATCCGGCGCGTCCGACAGGGTGTCGCGAATGCCACGGCGAATCAGCGCGTGGTCGTCGCAAAGCATCACTTTGATCATAGGTCTCCCCATCCGGTGGGATCGTCGTCTTCGTCGAGCACCGCGGTCGTCATCGTGCTCGACGCGAAAGCCTGCCCGAGCGGCACCGACAGGATCAGCGTCGTGCCGCTCGCGCTGCTGCTCAGGTCGACCCACCCGCCGACCGTGCGCGCGCGCTCGTGCAGACCGCGAATGCCGAACGAGCGTGCCTTGGCGAGGTCGTCATTGGCCAGGCCACGGCCGTTGTCGCTGACCTCCAGCGACAGCACGCCACCGGCCACCGACAGGTCGATCGAGACCAGCGTGGCGTGGGCGTGCTTGCTGACGTTGGTGAGCGCCTCCTGCGCGGTGCGGTAGGCCACCAGCGGCACACCGGCGTCGAGCGGGGGCAGCTCGTCGGGGGCGCGCAGATGACAGAGGACACCGACGCGTTTCTCGAAGCGCGCGGTCATCCACTGCAGCGCCGCCAGCAGCCCCTGCTCGAGGATCGCAGGCCGCAGGTTGTGCATGATTCGCTGGCTCGACTCGATGGCGCCAGTGACCGTCTCGAGCGCGGTCGCCACCCGCGCCTGCACCTCGGCGGCGTCGGTGTGGCGGGCGATCCAGGCCAGGTCGAACTTCAGCGCGGTGAGCGAGCCACCGACGTCGTCGTGGATCTCGCGGGCAATCGCCGCGCGCTCCTGCTCGATGCTCGTCTGCAGATGCTGCGCCAGCTCGCGCAGGCGCTGCTGCGATTCGCCAAGCTGCCGGTCGGCCTGCCGGCGGGCACGGCGGGTCACGCTGGCTTCGACGGCATGCAGCAAGGCCGGTACCAGCCGCGCCAGGTTGTTCTTCAGCAGGTAGTCGCTCGCACCATTGCGCATGGCCTCGACCGCGGTGTCCTCGCCGATCTCGCCCGACACCAGCACGAAGGGCACATCGATGCCGCGTGACATCAGCAGATCCAGAGCCACCAGGCCCGAGAAACCGGGCAGGTTGTAGTCGGAGACGATGACGTCCCAGCGCTCGTCGAGTGCGAGCAGGAACTCGGCCTCGCTGTCGATGCGCCTGGCGTCGACCGTCAACCCACCGCGCCGCAGGTGGGCCAGGGTGAGTTCGTGATCGAGCTCCGAGTCCTCGAGGTGCAGCAGGCGCAGCGGTGAGGCGACAGATGCAGGTGGCATGCGCCGAGTATGCCGCCGGACCCACGGCGCGGCGCCGCCGCCGCTGGGCCGATGGCCAGCACTGAACTGGCAGCCCGCAGCATCGAACAAGAGGCGTTTTGCCGGGGTGATTGTCCTAAGGTCAGCACGCCCGCTGCCGAAAATCTTCCCAATGGCCCGTCATGGCGGTGCGCAGCGCAGCAGTCGTGCGCGATGCATGGACCAAGCGATGAAGGCCCCTTCTGGAGGCCGAGTCGGTCGCCGCCCCATCGTTGCTGGTGGCTGCCGAGTTGCAGGATCACCTGATGTCGGCGACGAACGACCTCGATCGTCTGCACATCCTGTTGTCCGACGCCTGCGACACGCTGATGCAACGCTTTGCCAGCGCCACCGAACAGATCCATGCGCTGATCGATGCGCACCAAGGCACGGGTGCCGATCCGCGCGACAGCGCGGCCTACATGGGCCTGATGAAGCAGCTTGGCGGCGCGGTGACCGCACTGCAGTTTCAGGACATGGCCTCGCAACTGATCGTGCACACCAACCACCGCCTGCGCAGTTGCGTCGACACGCTCGCTCGCGAAGCCTTCGGCGACGACGACGAGGACGGCCCGAGCCTCGTCGAGGCCCCGCCGCTGCGGCCCAACCCGGTCACCCAGGCCGAGATGGACGCCGGGTCTATCGAACTGTTCTGACCCGACCGCCACCCCACACCGTTCCCCACGATTCCCTCGGAGATTCCCATGCACTCAATTCTTGCCGTGGACGATTCGGCCTCGATGCGCCAGATGGTCAGCTTCACCCTCAAGAGCGCCGGCTACAACGTGGTCGAGGCGGTCGACGGACAGGACGCGCTGGAAAAGTCGAACGCCCGCGACTTCGATCTGGTGCTCACCGACCAGAACATGCCCCGCATGGACGGCATCAACCTGACGAAGAACCTGCGCGGACACCCGAAGTTCAAGAACACGCCGATCCTGATCCTGACCACCGAGTCGAGCGATCAGATGAAGCAGGCCGGCCGCAACGCCGGCGCCACCGGCTGGCTGGTGAAACCCTTCGACCCGGCCAAGCTGCTCGAGGTCATCAAGAAGGTCATCCGCTGATACCGATCGCAGCGCAATCCAGGCAGACCCACAACCAGGTGATCGACCATGAGTGACACCCAGTCCAATACATCCGGCGGGGCCGGCATCGACCTCAGCCAGTTCTACCAGGTCTTCTTCGAAGAAGCTGGCGAGAACCTCGACCGCATGGAGCAGCAGCTGCTGGCCATCGACATCGAGGCCGCCGACGACGAGGAACTGAACTCGATCTTCCGCTGCGCGCATTCGGTCAAGGGCGGTGCGGCCACCTTCGGTTTTTCCGATGTGGCCGAGCTGACCCACCAGATGGAGACGCTGCTCGATCGCCTGCGCCGCCGCGAACTCGCGCCCACCACGCCGATGGTCGACGTGCTGCTGCAAGCCGGCGATGCGCTGCGCTCGCAGCTCGCGCGACACCAGGGTGCCGGCGGCGACGAGATCGACACCACCGAGCTGCTCTTCAAGATCCGCGCACTGGTGGCGGGCGAATCGATCGCCACCATCGCGGCTGTCGTCGCTGCACCCGCACCTGCGCCAGTACCGGCGCCCGCACCCGCTGCGGCCCGATCGGTGCTTGCCGAACCAACCGCTGCCCCTGCACCGGTCGCCGCCCCCGGCGCCAAGCAGGCCCGCGGCCTCGAGCTGCGTGTCGGGCCGCTCTCTGACACCAAGGACGCCGACAACCTGGTCGAGCTGTTCAAGGAAATCGTCGACCTCGGCACGATCGAACCGCTCGACGGCGGCGTGCCGAGCGACGGCATGCGGCGCTTTCGCATCGTCACCTCCAGCAGCGACAACGACCTGCTGGACCTGTTCACCTTCCACGTCGCTCGCGAGCTGGTGCAAATCACGCCGCTGACCGCAGGGTTCGGCTTCCACGAAGGCGCACCGGGCGCACCGCCGACAGAGAATCCGCCCGATCCGGGATTCGGCTTCTTCGACAACGCACCGGGCGCACCGGGCTCGTCGGTATCGGGGTTGGCGCAAGCCACTGCGCCCGCGGGCGGCGGATCAGGCAACGGCGGCGCGGTCGCACCTGCGAGCGCCACGCGTGCACCGAAGGCCGAGAAGGCACCGGCCGCCGCGCTCGAGGCGTCGACGTTACGGGTGTCGGTCGAGAAGGTCGACCAGCTCATCAACCTCGTTGGTGAGCTCGTCATCACCCAGGCGATGCTGGCGCAAAACAGCAAGAGCATCGACACCGCGCTCTACCAGCAGCTCGCAGCCGGCCTGGCCGACCTCGACCGCAACACCCGCGACCTGCAGGAATCGGTGATGTCGATCCGGATGATTCCGATGTCGATGGTCTTCAGCCGCTTCCCGCGCATGCTGCGCGACCTGGCATCGAAGCTCGGCAAGAAGGTCGAATTCGTCACGCAGGGCGAGGCGACCGAGCTCGACAAGGGACTCGTCGAGAAGATCACCGACCCGCTGACCCACCTGGTTCGCAACAGCTGCGACCACGGCATCGAGATGCCGGCAGACCGCCTCGCCAAGGGCAAGAGCGAAACCGGCACGATCACTCTGTCGGCATCCCACCAGGGTGGCTCGATCGTCATCGAGGTGCGCGACGACGGCCGCGGTCTCTCGCGCGACAAGCTTCTTAAGAAGGCCCGCGAGCGCGGCCTCGACGCACCCGACTCGATGACCGACAGCGAGGTCTGGAGCCTGATCTTCGCGCCGGGCTTCTCGACTGCCGACGTCGTCACCGACGTGTCCGGACGCGGCGTGGGCATGGACGTGGTGAAGAAGAACATTACCTCGCTCGGCGGCACGGTCGAGATCGAATCGGCCGAGGGCTGCGGCATGCGCGTCTCGGTGCGCCTGCCGCTCACGCTGGCCATCATGGACGGCATGAGCGTCGGTGTCGGCGAAGAGGTCTACATCCTGCCGCTGTCGTCGGTGGTGGAGTCCTTCCAGGTGTCCGAACAGACGATCAAGACGATCGGCGGGTCCGGCCGTGTCGTCGAAGTGCGTGGCGACTACATGCCGGTCATGGACCTCGAGCGCATCTTCAACGTGCCGCGCTTCGACTTCGAGAAGACGGCCAGCATCATGGTCGTCGCCGAGGCCGACGGCGGCCGGGTGGCGCTGCTCGTTGACGAACTGCTCGGCCAGCAGCAGGTGGTGGTGAAGAACCTCGAAGCCAACTACCGCAAGGTCGACGACGTGTCGGGCGCCACCATCATGGGTGACGGCCGTGTGGCGCTCATCCTGGATGTCGGTTCGCTGGTGCGGCGCTCGCGCCATTGAGGCGCGCGGCTCCTTTCACCACCACACGCTGACGAGGTCATGGGTACCTTCAGGCTGGCCTGACACCCAAAGACCCCTAAATCCGGCAACCGGTTCGCCGATAACCCGACAGGTAGCTTCTCTTCACTCGTCTGCACCCCATTCCCGCAAGGACCGCACCATGAACATGATCACCGACGCCACCCATGTCGCCCAGCACGAGGCCGCGCGCGAAGTCGCCCAGCAGGCCGTACTCGCCGGCGGGGAGTTCCTGACCTTCAGGCTGGGCGCCGAGGAATACGGCATCGACATCCTGCGTGTGCAGGAGATCCGCTCGTACGAGAACCCCACCCGCATCGCCAACGCGCCGTCGTACATCAAGGGCGTGGTCAACCTGCGCGGCGTGATCGTGCCGATCGTCGACCTGCGCATCAAGCTCGGCTGCGAGAGCGCCGAATACAACGGATTCACCGTCGTCATCGTGCTCAACGTCAAGGGTCGCGTGGTCGGCGCAGTCGTCGACTCGGTGAGCGATGTGCTCGAGCTGTCGAAGGACGCCGTCAAGGCCGCCCCCGAACTGGCCTCGTCGATGGACACCAGCTACATCACCGGCATCGGCAACGTCAACGACCGCATGCTGATCCTGATGGACATCGAGGCGTTCATGTCGAGCGCCGACATGGGTCTGATCAGCGACCTGCACTGATTCGGGTGACCGCCAGTTGAGGCGGCTTTTCAAGGAAATCGGCTTCATGAATCTTCTCAAGAACTTGCTTATCGGCCAGCGCCTCGCCGTGGGCTTCGGCGCCGTCCTGCTGCTGATGGCTGCGCTCGCCTGCTTCGCCTTTCTGAGGTTCGAAGCGTCCAGCGAAGAAATCACAAGCTCCATCGAGTACGACCGGCGTGCGCGCATCACCGACGCTTGGGCTGCGAACGCTGCGATCAACATCGATCGCGGGATGGCAATCGCCAAGTCGGCCGCCAATCCCAACCTGATCAACCACATCGAACCGAAGATGAAGGCGACGACGGTCGAGATCGGCGATCTGTACGCCGACCTGTCGAAGTCCATCACCAGCGAAAAGGGCAAGGCACTGCTGGCCGAGGTGGCGGCAGCGCGCCAGAAGCACCTCGACGCCCGCAACAAGACCATCGACCTGCAGAAAGCAGGCAACTTCCCGGCCAGCGAACAGCTGCTGAAGGAATCGACGGGTCCCACGGCCGAGGCTTACCTGGCAGCAATCAAGAACCTTCAAACCTACCAGGGCGAACTGAGCCAGAAGCACTTCGCGGACGCGACGGCAGAAAACGCGAGCAGTCAGTTGGTACTGCTGGCGTTGCTTCTGACAGGCCTCGGTGTCGGCATGTCCATGGCTTTGTTCATCGGTCGCTCGATCACCCGACCGATTCAAGACGCCGTGAAGGTCGCCGAGAAGGTTGCCGACGGTGATCTCAACACCCATATCGCCGTCGATTCGCACGACGAGTGCGGCCGGTTGCTGACGGCGCTGCAGCGCATGACGAGCAACCTGTCGCAAACGGTGTCGTCGGTGCGCCGAAACGCCGAAGGCGTGGCCACGGCCAGCGCTCAGATCGCCTCGGGCAACAACGACCTGAGCCAGCGCACCGAGCAACAGGCCTCGGCGCTCGAAGAGACCGCGGCCTCGATGGAAGAGTTGTCGAGCACCGTCAAGCTCAACGCCGACAACGCTCGTCAGGCCAACCAGCTCGCAGCCAGTGCCTCGACGGTCGCCATGCAGGGGGGCGAGGTGGTGGGCCAGGTCGTCGAAACGATGAAGGGCATCAACGACAGCAGCAAGAAGATTGCCGACATCATCAGCGTCATCGACGGTATTGCCTTCCAGACCAACATCCTGGCGCTGAACGCCGCGGTGGAAGCGGCGCGAGCAGGCGAGCAGGGTCGGGGCTTCGCGGTCGTCGCCTCCGAAGTGCGCAGCCTGGCACAACGCTCGGCCGACGCTGCCAAGGAAATCAAGACGCTGATCACCGCCAGCGTCGAACGGGTCGAACAAGGCACTGCCCTCGTCGACCGCGCTGGCGAGACGATGACCGAAGTGGTGTCGTCGATCAGGCGCGTGACCGACATCGTGGGCGAGATCAGCGCAGCAAGCACCGAGCAGAGTTCGGGCGTTTCGCAGGTCGGTGAGGCCGTGATGCAGATGGATCAGGCGACGCAGCAGAACGCAGCGTTGGTCGAGCAAAGTGCTGCCGCCGCCGAGAGCCTGAACAACCAGGCGCAACAGTTGGTCGAGTCGGTCTCGGCATTCAAGCTGGCGAGCGCCATGACAACGTTGACATCACCGGCAGCCGCGGTGCACACCAAGACAGCCACGTCATCGACGTCAGCCAAAACTCTCATCAAGCCGGCAGCCAAGGCGCGCAAGACCTCATCGTACGAACGCCGCAGCCCCGATCGCGCCAAGAACATCGTGCGTCCGGCCTTCGGTGCGGGAACGGCGTCCAAGGCCGGTGCCGAGACGTTATCGAACTCTGCACCAGCCACCGTGTTCGAGTCGAACACCAAGACCGGCACCGACGACTGGGAAACCTTCTAAGGCACCTGCAGCGCTGGTGACGGGAACACTGCGTCAGGTCGCGGCCTGACGCAGCGTATCGACCACCGGTCGGCGCAGCACACCGCGCAATCCCCACCAGCCTGCGGCGAGCGCCAGCAGCGCGCCCGCCACCCCGCCCATGAGCGGCACGAAGGGCGACGGGTTCCAGCTGAACTCGAACACCTGCCGCGCCAGCACCCAACCCACCGCCGCCGCCGCGACCGACGCCAGCACACCGGCCAGGGCGCCCACACCCAGCAGCTCCGCGCGCTGAACCTGACCGAGCAGACGGCTGCTCGCGCCGAGCGCACGCATGACTGCGAACTCGCGCGATCGCGCCTCGCGGGTGGCGGTGATCGCCGAGAACAGCACCACCAGCCCGGCCGCCAGCGTGAAGACGAAGAGGAACTGCACCGCGCTGATCACCTGATCGACGACGCCCTGCACCTGAGCCAGCGTGGCCGAGACGTCGATGTTGGTGAGATTCGGAAACTGCTTGACCAGCGCGTTGTCGAAGGCGGCCGTCGCCTTGGCGCCCCCCGCCGTCGGCGCGCGGAAGGCGGCGATGTAGGTGATCGGGACATTCTCGAGCTGCGAGTTGGGGAACAGCACGAAGAAGTTGACGCGCATCGAGCTCCAGTCGACCTTGCGGAAGCTGGTGACCCGCGCCTCGGTCATCTGACCGCCGATGTCGAAGCGCATCCGGTCGCCGAGCTTCAGGCCGAAGGTCTGCGCAAGGCCTGCCTCGACGCTCACCGAACCGGGCTCCTCGGGCATCCAGCGTCCGCCGATGAGCTGGTTGTGTTCGGGCAGCGCGGGCGTGTGGCTCAGGTTGAACTCGCGCTCGGCGAGGCGCTGCGCGCGCGGGTCGGGGAAGCTCTTCGGGGTGATCAACTGGTCGTTGATCGCGACCAACCGCCCGCGGAACATCGGGTACCAGTCGTAGTGCTGCACGCCCGCCGCCTGCAGGTTGTTGCGGAAGTCGTCACCTTGGTCGGGCTGCACGTTGATGACGAAGCGGTTGGGCGCATCGGGCGGCGTCGCGGCGCGCCAGCTGTCGATGAGGTCGGTGCGCAGCAGCACCAGCAGCATGAGGGCCAGCAGGCCGACGCTGAGCGCAGACACCTGCAGCACCGCAAAAGCGGGGCGCGCCGCGATCTGCCGCGTGGCCAGCACCAGCCAGCGGGGCGCCCTCGATTCGGGCACCGCGCGGCGCAGCAACAGCACCGCGAGCCAGCTCAACAGAGCGAACAACGCGATCGCGGCCGCAAAGCCGCCGACGGCGATCAGTCCGAGCTTGAGATCGGACGACACGCCCAGCAACAGTGCCGAAAAGCCCAGAGCACCGGCCGCCAGCACTGCCACCGAGGCCGGCTTGATCGCGCCGAGTTCGCGCCGGATGACGCGCAGTGGCGGCACCTGCGCGAGCTGCAGCACTGGCGGCAGGCCGAAACCCATGAGCAGGGTGAAGCCCACGCCCAGGCCGAACAAGGCCGGCCAGGCGCTCGCCGCCGGCAGGGCCGTGGTGACCAGCCCCGACAGCAGCCAGATGAAGACGTGGTGGACCGCGTAGCCGAGCGCCACGCCGGCGGCGCTCGCCAGCAGCCCGACCAGCGCGAACTCGATCAGGTACTGCAGAGCGATCGTGCGCTGGGGCTGACCGAGCACACGCAGCATCGCGCAGTCGTCCAGATGGCGCGACGCGAAGTCGCGCGAGGCGATGCCCACCGCCACCGCTGCCAGCAGCGCAGCGAGCAGCGCCACCAGGTTCAGGAACTTCTCGGCGCGGTCGAGCGTCTGCCGCAATTCGGGCCGGCCGCCTTCGAGCGACTCGACACGCAGGCCGCGCATCGCCGGCAACTTCGCCTGGGCCTCGACCCAGGTGGTGAACTCGCGCAGTCGCGGGTTGGTGCGCGGGTCGACTGCGCCCTCCTTCACCGCGACGATCAGCCGGTAAGTGACGCGGCTGGCGGGCTGGATCAGGCCTGTTGCAGCCAGATCGGCCTGGTTGAGCATGACACGCGGGTTGAAGGTCATGAAACCGGCGCCGCGGTCGGGCTCGATGACGATCATCTTCGCGATGCGCAGGGTGGCGTCGCCCAGCTGCAGCACATCGCCGACGGC
>VYKX01000075.1_pt1 | contig 32091 bp, 29 predicted proteins | sample 5114471 | NCBI WGS metagenome assembly VYKX01 (sample SAMN12291785, study PRJNA351875) | freshwater metagenome | isolation source: freshwater lake | place: USA: Michigan, Gull Lake | collected 2013-08-08
ACAAACCAGACACAGACCTACACTTATCCACAGCCGACCACCTCAACGTCGGCTTCCACCCCTGGCTCAATATTGGATCGGCGCGGTGGCTCAGATTTGCATCGGCGCCCACAGCCTCACAGGCAAAGCTCTTCTTCACCAAGCTGTTCGGCAACATCTTCATCCCGTTGTCGTTGTCGCTGAGCCTCTTGCTCGCCGAGCATGAGTGGTCGGTGATCATCGATACGATCGCCTCTCTGGTGACAACTGCCAGCATCCTGACGGCTTCGACCCCGACCAGCGCGTGGGCGATGTCGAGCGCGACATCGAGGCGATCCGCGCCTGCCTTGAGCGTCGGTTCAAGAACGCCACGGTGACCATCGTGCTCGGGCCGGAACGCAAGCCCGGCGAGGAGATTTCCGCAGCCGCTTGAGCTGCCGCTCTGGCGGCTCCTGCTGACGAATTCCCGGATGGCCGCGCAGTGCGCGTCCGACAGAATCGGCTCGTCAACGACAGCCGACCTCCGATGCACCACCCCTGGCTCGAGCACTACCCTGAGGGCGTTCCCGCCAGCGTCGACACGGGCCAATGCCACACGCTCGTCGCGTTGATCGAGGACAGCTTCGCGCGATTCGCCGATCGGCCCGCATACCGCTTCATGGGGCGCAGCTTGACCTACGCCGACGTGGACCGCCTGTCGATGGCCTTTGCCTGCTGGTTGCAGGGCGAAGGCATTCAACCGGGCGATCGGGTCGCGCTGATGATGCCCAACGTGCCGCAGTACCCGGTGGCGGTGGCTGGCGTGCTGCGGGCGGGCGGCGTGGTGGTGAACGTCAACCCGCTGTACACGCCGCGCGAGCTCGAACACCAGCTGCGAGATGCCGAAGTGCGGGTGCTGGTCGTCCTGGAGAACTTCGCCCACACCGTTGCGAAGGTGGTGCCCTCGGTGCCGATCGAGAAGATCGTGCTCACCGGTCTCGGCGACCTGCTGGGCTTTCCCAAGTCGGCGGTGGTGAACCTCGCGGTGCGTCACGTGAAGAAGATGGTGCCGCCTTACTCGCTGCCGGGGGCGGTGCGATTCAACGATGCGCTGGCCGCCGGGCGGCCGCAGCGCCTTCGGCCCCCGTCTGTCGGTCCTGACGACATCGCAGTGCTGCAGTACACCGGTGGTACCACCGGTGTGAGCAAGGGCGCGGTACTCCTGCACCGCAACCTGACGGCCAACGTTCTGCAGTGCGAAGCCTGGTACCGCCCGGCGCTCAAGCGCATTCCCGAAGGCGAACAGGTGATGACGGTGTGCGCTCTGCCGCTATATCACATCTTCGGGTTCAACACCAACATGATGCTCGGCCTGCGCACCGGCGGCTGCAACCTGCTCATTCCCAACCCGCGTGATCTGCCAGCAATGTTCAAGACACTGTCGGAGGTGCGCTTTCACAGTTTCCCGGCGGTGAATACCTTGTTTCGGGCGATCGCCCGGCACCCGTTGGCCGACACGATCGACTGGAGCGCCCTGCGCATCTCGATCGGCGGCGGCATGGCGGTGCAGCGCGACACCGCTGAACTGTGGCAGCGCAAGACCGGCTGCAGCATCGTCGAGGGCTACGGCATGTCGGAGACATCGCCGTGCGCGAGCTGCAACCCGGCCGACGGGCGCCCTTGGAGCGGCGGCATCGGTCTTCCGTTGCCCGGCACCGAGATGAAGCTCGTCGACGATCAAGGCGTCGATGTGCCGCCCGGCATGCCGGGCGAAATCGCGATCCGCGGTCCGCAGGTGATGGCGGGGTACTGGCGTCGCGCCGACGAGACCGCGCGAACGATGACCGCCGACGGCTTCTTCCTGACCGGTGACATCGGCACGGTCGACGAGCGTGGTCACTTCACCCTCATCGATCGCAAGAAGGACATGATCCTGGTCAACGGCTTCAACGTGTACCCGACGGAGATCGAAGACGTGGTCTCGCTTCTGCCTGGGGTGGCCGAATGCGCCGTCGTCGGTGTTCCCGACGCCGCCACCGGCGAGGCGGTGAAGCTGGTGATCGTGCGTGCCAACGACGCCTTGACGGAAGACGAGGTGCGCGCCCACTGCCGCGCTCAGCTCTCCGGCTACAAGCGCCCGACGCTGATCGAGTTTCGAAGTGAGTTGCCGAAGACCCCTGTCGGCAAGATCCTGCGCCGCGCGGTGCGCGAGCCGAGTGCGCCCGACGTGGTCCGATGACGCCACGCTTCCACGTCGCCATTCCACTGATTACCGGTCTGCCGCTGACGCTGCCGCCTGCCGCGAGCCGACACGTGCAGGTCCTTCGGCTGCAGCCCGGCAGCGCGCTGGTCCTGTTCGACGGCAGCGGCAGCGAATGGCGCGCACGCGTCGACGAGATCGGCCGGCGAGACGTGAGCGTGACGCTGCTCGAGGAGATGCAGGTCGAACGGGAACTGCCCTTCGCGGTGGAGCTGGCACTGGGTATGCCCGCCAACGACCGCATGGACGGCCTCGTCGAGAAGGCCACAGAACTCGGCGCGATCGCGATCCAGCCGCTGATGTGCGAGCGCTCGGTGCTTCGGCTGGAGGGTGAGCGCGCAGCGAAGAAGGTGGCCCATTGGCAGGCGGTTGCCATCGCCGCGAGTGAGCAGAGCGGCCGCGGCCGCGTGCCACAGGTGCGGCCGGTGCGCTCACTTGCCGACTGGCTGCCCGAGGCCTCTGCCCGTGCGGACATCGAGCGCGTGGTGCTCAGCCTGCGTGACGATGCCCTGGCTGCAGCGTCCCGTCATCCCGGTCGAGGGCTCATCGTGTTGAGTGGTCCCGAAGGCGGCCTGAGCGAAGCCGAGGAGAACGCGGCGCGTGCCGCAGGTTTTCAGCCCATGTCGCTGGGCCCGAGGGTGCTGCGGGCGGACACGGCGCCACTGGCCGCGCTGGCGGCGCTCGGCGCCCTCGGGCATACCCGCTGAGTCCGCAGAGCGATGTACGAATCGTCATCGTCCGCCGAACAGAATGTGGCTCCACTTGAAAGGAGATCGGTATGGGACTCTTGGATACGGTGATGGGTGCGTTGGCTGGCGGCCAGGGCGGTCAAGGCAGCGATGCCTCGGGCGGGGGCGGCCAGGCGGCTCTGATCGCGGCGGTCTTGGGCATGCTCACGAATTCCGCCAACGGCGCGTCGGCCGGCGGGGGCGGACTGGGCGATCTGCTCGCCCGCTTCGAACAGGCCGGCCTCGGGGATGCAGCCCAGTCGTGGGTCGGCACGGGTGCCAACCAGGCGGTCTCGGCCGACCAGATCTCCTCCGCGCTGGGTTCGGACACCATCGCCCAACTCGCCCAGCAGATCGGCCTGCCCGCAGGCGACACGGCAGGCCACCTGTCTGAACTGCTGCCTCAGGTCATCGACCGGCTGACGCCCAACGGAGCCGTGCCCGAAGCGGGTGTGAGCACACAGGATCTCGCCGGTTTCGAGGGCCTTGGCGATCTGCTGGGGCGGTTCGGCAGGGCCTGACGACGCCGGGCCGAGAGCTGTACCTGTCAGCCGGCGCTCACGCCGGGCCTGGGCTGCATCGCACCGGACACCAGATCGAAGCGAAACAGGCGGCACTCGATCGGGCCGTTCCACATCGGCACGCGGCGTGAGGCCTGCAGTCGCATCGACCCGGGCAGCTTCATGTCGGGGCTGAGGATGTGCGCCGTCCAGCCTGCCGGGTGCGCGGTGTAGGCGCGCTTCCAGTGGGCAGCGAGCCGCGCAAAGAAGTCGTCAGGCAGTTCGCGGTTGTCGCCCTCGGCGGTCGGCGATGCGGCGCGCGCGGCCTTGCCGCCCACCTCGATGCGCTCGCCGTAGGGCGGGTTGAGCATCAATGTGCCCGGCAGGCCGGGCGGCAGTTCGGGCGCTGGCCGCTCGAGAGCGTCGCCGCCATTGAAGACGATCGCCGCCTCGACACCTGCGCGCTGTGCATTGCGTCGGGCGAAATCGACCATGCGGAACGAGACGTCGCTGGCGAAGATCGGCACGCCAGACGCGTGAATGCGTGACTGCGCGTGGCTGCGAAGGCGCTGGAATTCGGCGCGCATGCCGGCGTCGGCGAACGGGCGAAGCCCCTCGAACGCGAAGCGCCGCTTGAGTCCGGGGGCGATGCCGCAGGCGATCTGCGCCGCCTCGATGGCAATCGTTCCGGAGCCGCAACATGGGTCGTGCAACGCCCCGCCCGCGTCGGGGCGGCCGTGCCAACCGGCGGCGGCCAGCATCGCGGCAGCGAGCGTTTCCTTCAATGGAGCGTCGCCCTTGTCCTCGCGCCAGCCGCGCTTGAAGAGCGGCTCGCCGGAGGTGTCGACATACAGCGCCGCGCGCTCGGCCCCGAGATGCAGAACGAGCGGCAGATCGGGCGAACGCACATCGACGCTGGGTCGCTCGCCGGTAGCCTCTCGCATCACGTCGCACACCGCGTCCTTGACCCGAAGCGCTGCGAAATTGAGGCTGCGCAACGGGCTGCGGCTGGCGGTGGTGTCGACGCGCAGGGTGTGTTGCGGCGTGATCCACGCGGTCCAGTCGACCGACGCGGCGAGGTCGTAGATGTCGTGCTCGTCGCGGTAGGGCGCTTCGCAGACCTCGACGAGCACCCTCTGTGCGAGCCGCGACTCGAGGTTGAGCACCATCACGTCGATCGCCTCGCCGTCGAGCGCCACACCGCCCTTGGCAGCGTGCACCTTGAGTTCAGGGCGGATGCGGCGCACCTCGTCGGCAAGCAGCGTCTCGACGCCGGCGGCGCAAGGCAGAAAGAAGGGCGCGGTCATGGACGGGCAAATGGCACGGCAGGCGCGTCGCTCACATCGCCTTGCGCAGGTTGGCGGGCGCGATCCTCAGCGCCTCGCGGTACTTGGCCACCGTGCGGCGCGCGACCTGAATGCCCTGCTCTTCGAGCATCTTGCTGAGTTGGCTGTCGGAAAGCGGCTTCAGCACATTCTCTGCAGCCACCAGTTGCTTGATGAGTGCGCGCACCGCGGTGCTCGACGCGTTTCCACCGGCGTCGGTGTTCAGCGACGAACCGAAGAAGTACTTGAGCTCGAAGGTGCCGAACACGGTGGCCATGTACTTGGCGGTCGTCACACGCGAAATCGTTGATTCGTGCAGACCCAACTCATCGGCGATCTCGCGCAGCACGAGAGGCTTCATGGCGATCTCGCCATGGGTGAAGAAGTTCTTCTGGCGTTCGACGATGGCCTGCGACACGCGCTGGATGGTGTCGAAACGCTGCTGGATGTTCTTCATGAACCAGCGGGCTTCCTGCAGGCGCGAGCTCAATCCTGCATGGCTGCCATTGGCCATGCCTGCGCCGCGGCCCTGACGGATCGCCTGCGCGTACAGGTCGTTGATGCGCAGCTTGGGCATCACGTCTGGGTTCAGCACCACCTTCCAGTTGCGTCCTGACTTCTGCACGATGACGTCGGGAATGACGATATTGGCTTCGGCGCGGGAGAACGGGCGCCCGGGCTTCGGTTCGAGCGCGGTAATGAGCGCCTGTGCGTCTTTCACCAGACCCTCGTCGGCGCCGGTGACGGCCATCAGCTTCTTGAGGTCGCGGCGTGCCAACAGCTCGAGATGCTGCTTGCAGATCATGATCGCGATCATCTTGGCCTCGCTGCGCGGCAAGGGGCGCAACTGCAGGGTCAGGCACTCGGGGAGATTGCGCGCGCCGACGCCTGTGGGCTCCATGTTCTGCAGCCACTTGAGCGCGCACATCAGGCGCTCTTGAACCTCCTCGCGCCGTTCATCGCTCTCGTCCGCGGAGAGCGCGGCAGCGATGTCTTCGAGAGAGTCGGCGAGGTAGCCGTCGCCATCGAGCGATTCGATGAGTACCTCCACCGCAGCAGCATCTTCTGCCGACAGCCTCATGCCGAGCAACTGGGCGCGAAGGTGGTCTTGCAGGCTGGGTGGCGCGGGATTGCGGTCCTGCGAGTCGAAGTCATCGCCTTCGGCGCTGGTACCGGCCTTGCCCGGTGTCTCGCGGATGCCGTCGAAGTCGTCGCGCTCGGTGCCGTTCTCCCAGTCATCGCGCTCGGTGGTGCCGAAGTCGGTGGCGTCCATGCCCGGTGCCTCGTCGCCACCCTCGGCAACCGCTTCGGCGGGCGTGTCAGCACGCTCGGTCTCGCGCTCGGCGACCCGCTCGGTACTGGTCAGGCGCTCGACCAGCGGTTCGAACGCGGGCGCCCCGTCATCCTCGGTTTCGAGAAAAGGGTTCTGGTCGAGCATCTGCTCGACTTCCTGGTGAAGTTCGAGCGTCGAGAGTTGCAGCAGACGAATCGACTGCTGCAACTGGGGCGTCAGAGCCAGATGCTGCGACAGCCGGACCTGCAGGGACGGCTTCATGACTACATCCGGAAGTTTTCGCCGAGATACACCTTGCGCACATCGGCGTTGGCGACGATGTCGGCGGGGGTGCCCTCGGCCAGTACGCGCCCTTCGCTGATGATGTATGCGCGGTCGCAGATACCCAGCGTTTCGCGCACGTTGTGATCGGTGATCAGCACACCGATGCCGCGCGTCTTCAGGAAACCGATGATCCGCTGGATCTCGATCACCGCGATCGGGTCGACTCCGGCGAACGGCTCGTCGAGCAATATGAAGCGCGGCTGCGTCGCCAGGGCCCGGGCAATCTCGACGCGGCGCCGTTCACCACCGGACAGCGCCGGAGCGGGGGCGTCCCGAAGCTTTTCGATGCCCAGGTCGCGCAGCAGACCTTCGAGGAGTTCATCGATGACCACCGGGCGCAGGGCCTTGCCGTTGGCGCCGAGTTGCAACTCCAGCACGGCGCGGATGTTCTCCTCGACGTTGAGCTTTCGGAAGATCGACGCCTCTTGCGGCAGGTACGACAGCCCCATGCGCGAGCGGCGGTGGATCGGCATCCGGTCGACACGCTGGCCTTCGATCGTGATCTCGCCAGCGTCAGCACGCACGAGCCCGACGATCATGTAGAAGCTCGTCGTCTTGCCGGCCCCGTTCGGACCGAGCAGCCCGACCACCTCGCCGGCATCCACCGACAGGTGCACATCCTTGACCACCTTGCGGGTGCCGTAGGTCTTCTGCAGACCGACGGCGCTCAGGCGGTGAACGGCGGGCGTGGCGTCCGCCCGCTGCATGGTCAACGTTTGTCACCCAGCGACGTGCTGGGCTTCAGGACGGCGCCAGGTTGCGATGCTGCACTCGCTGCCGCGGGGACTTCACGAGGCGTCAGGACGGCGCGCACCCGGCCGCCCGGATTGGACGGTGTCGCAGCAGATGCGCCGCCAAGCACGCTGAACACCTCGGTGGTGTTGTCGTAGACGATGACGCTGCCCGCGGTTTCGTCGGCCAGCACCGAGCCACGCAAGCGGCGCATGACGGCGCGGTCGATGAAGCGCACGGTGTCTGCCTTGCCGTCGTACTCGATGCGGTCGGCTTCGCCCTCGATGTACTCCTCAAGGCCCTCGCGCTTCTGGCGGAAGAAGGATCGCTTGCCGCCCTCGGAGGTGGCGACACCGAACTGCGAACCGTCGGCAGCCTGACGCACTTCGATGCGTGACGCACGCATCAGCATCGTGCCCTTGGTCACGACAACATTGCCGGTGAAGATGCCGATCTGCTTGACGTCGTCGTAGCGGCCGTTATCGGCCTCGATGTTCAGCGGCTTGCCGCGGTCGGCCTTCTCGGCGAACGCCGCTGGAACAGCAAGCGCCAAGATAAATGCCACGCCCGCGATGCCAAGGCGCCGCGGGCTGAATCGAGATGGAATCGACAAATTGAGGGTCATGGGGGCACGAATCTTGCAGAAAATTTTAGCCCACAAGTGGGGGCCCCTCAGGGCCGCATGCCCGGGAAGAGTGCGCGGCTGACGCGCCGGAACATCAGTCTCAGGCGTTCTTGCGCACCCGTCCGACGAGGTAGTCGGCCACGGCCAACGACCGCTCTGCGCCACCTGCCAGCGTGCCCGAGGTGTAGAAACGGCCCTGTACCCCCAGCGCCGGAACACCGTCGATGCGGTAGGCCTCGGCGAGCTGCTTGGCTTGCCGTGCCTTGGTCTGAACGGAGAAGGAGTTGAACGCCTCGGTGAACTTGGCGGCATCCCCACCGTTCTTGCTCACCAGCGCAACGATCTCGGGGAGCTTCTCGAGACGCTGCTTGTCGAGGTGCATGGCGTTGAAGACCTTGCGGTGGATGCTGTCGATGAGGCCCAGCGACTCGAGCGCGAAGTACAGCCGCTGGTGGGTGGTGAACGGCTCTTCACGGAAGGCGACGGGGACGCGGCGGAAGGCGACATCGGCCGGCAGCTTCTTCTGCCAAGCCTCGAGCATCGGCTCGAAGGCGAAGCAGTGCGGGCAGCCGTACCAGAAGAACTCGACCACCTCGATCTTTCCGCCTGCCGGCGGCGGCAAGGGTTGCCCGAGTCGGATGTACTGGGTGCCTTCGACCGGGTCGCCTTGCGCCGATGCTCCTGACACCCACGACAGGGCGCTCGCGCCGACCGCAGCGGAACAGACTTGTTTCGAAAACTCGCGTCGCTTCATGGTGTTGATTTCCTGCTTGGGGCCCATCGCCCCGGTTGTGACTGTCTGGTGCATCGCCGCGTTCCGTACTCGACGGCGCATGCACATCGTTTATCGCTTGGGTGCACGCACGAGCGCCGGCTCGAAGCCCGCTTCTGCCAGACGCTCCTTGGCGCCGTCAGCCTCGGACTTGTCCTCGAACGGCCCGACCCGCACCCGATACATGATGCGGCCCGACTGCTCCCGCTCCGACACCTTGGCCGAGAAGCCGAGCAGCGCGAGCTTGCCGCGTTGCGCTTCGGCATCGTCCGCGACCGAGTAGGCGCCAGTCTGCACGAAGTAGCTGAACGCTTCGTCGAGCGGTTTGGAGGACACCGACGCCGCCGGAGCGGCACCTGAAGCCGACTGAGGACGATCCGCCAGGATGCTGGCCGGGTCGGGAGTGCTCTGTGGCGGCGAAACGACCCCGCTCGCCACCGTGCCCGGTGCAGAGGGTGGCGATGGCATCTTCGACGCCCCCTTGCCGACCAGCGGCGCGTTCGGGTCCCAGTTCTTGTTCTTCTCGCGTTCGGCCGCGTCCTGCTCGGGCGTGCGCTGCGGAACCTTGTTCATGAAGGGCACCGGCACCTTGGTGACGTACAGCGCCACCCCAAGAGCCACCGCCAGTCCGACCACGATGCCGATGACGAGACCGGTGAAGAAGCCCCCGCGCTGGTCAGCGCGTGCCGGCGATCGGGCGGTTGGGAATGGCTGCAACACAGTCACATCCTTTCGGGAGCACTGACGCCCAAGACCGCCAGGGCGTTGCGGATCACCTGCCGCGCCGCGGACAGCAACGCCAGTCGGGCGCAGGCCAAGGCCGCATCGTCGACCAGGAAACGCTCGGCAGCGTAATAGCTGTGGAAGGCCGCGGCGACATCGCGCAGGTAGAAGGCCAAATCATGGGGCGCCAGGCTGGCCGCCGCATTCGACAGCAGATCGGGATAGTCGGCGAGCCGGCGCATCAAGGCGAATTCGCTCGGCGCAGTCAGCAACGACAGGTCGGCCGACGCGATGGCCTGAACGTCGCCTCCAGCGTCTGCGTACTGGGCGATCACCGAACAGATGCGGGCGTGCGCGTACTGCACGTAATACACCGGGTTCTCGTCGTTGCGCTGCAACGCAAGGTCGACATCGAAGGTGAACTCGGTGTCGGCCTTGCGGCTGATCAGGAAGAAGCGCACTGCGTCGCGACTCGTCCAGTCGATGAGGTCGCGCAGGGTCACGTAGGCGCCGGCGCGCTTGGAGATCTTGACCTCTGCACCGTCCTTCATGACGGTGACCATCTTGTGCAGAACGTAGTCGGGGTAGCCCGCTGGCACGCCCATTCCTGCGGCCTGAAGCCCGGCACGCACGCGTGCGATCGTTCCGTGGTGATCTCCCCCCTGGATGTTGATCGCGCGGGTGTAACCGCGGCGGAACTTGTCGAGGTGATAGGCGACATCGGGGACGAAGTAGGTGTACTGCGACTCCTGCGTCGACGAGGACGCCGACTTGCGCATCACACGGTCCTTGTCGTCGCCGTACTCGGTGGTTCGCAGCCACAGCGCGCCGTCCTGCTCATAGGTCTTGCCCGCTGCGACGAGCCTCGACACCGTGGCATCGACCTGCCCGCTCAGATACAGGCCGGACTCAAGGAAGTAATGATCGAAACGCACCCCGAAGGCGCGCAGGTCGAGGTCCTGCTCGTGGCGCAGGTAGGCGACGGCGAACTGGCGGATGCCGTCGAGGTCGTCCACATCGCCCGACGCGGTGTAGGTCCTGTCGTCGGCGCTGACCGTCTTGCCCGCAGCGAAGTCGGCAGCGATGTCGGCGATGTACTCCCCGTTGTAGGCCGACTCGGGCCAGTCGGCGTCGCCTGGCTTCAGACCGCGCAGTCGCGCCTGGGTGGAAGCCGCCAGAGTGGCGATCTGGGCGCCGGCATCGTTGTAATAGAACTCGCGCTGAACCGCGCAGCCCTGGGTCTCGAAGAGGTTGCAGATCGCATCGCCCAGCGCGGCCTGTCGGCCGTGTCCGACGTGCAACGGACCGGTCGGATTGGCCGAGACGAATTCAACCAGCACCCGTTCGGCGTTTGCAGGCTGCCGCCCGAAGCACTCGCCACGCGACAGGATCTCGGACACCACCGCCTGCCGGCTGGCCGCACGCAATCGCAGGTTGATGAAACCGGGGCCCGCGATGTCGCATGAATCGATGTGACGCTGCGCAAGGGGATGGCGCTCGAGCGCCGAGATGAGAGCAGTTGCGACGTCGCGCGGGCTGCGCCGCATCGGCTTGGCCAGCTGCAGCGCCGCCGTGCAGGCCAGGTCTCCGTGAGCCGCCTGCTTGGGCGACTCGAAAGCCGCTTTCAGGTCGCTGTCGGGGCTGACCTCGTCGATCGCGTTGGCGAGCGCCTGCAGAAGGTCTTGCTTCGCTTGGATCATCCGCGGATTCTAGATTCGCACCCCCTCGCGATGCCTGCTGCCCGCAGCGTGGGCATGACGGGCGAGCGCCGGCGGCCCGCACAGGACAACGGCTGATGGCACGTCGCCTGACGGTGCGTCCATCGAGAACTGGCACGACGAGTCTGAGGGGTGTTGTCGGTGCTGTTCGATCGACCCGTCAACGGCCCGCCAGGCCAACATCCTGCGACAGCTGCTTTGCCGTCACCGACTTCGGCGTCCCCCTCGCACGTCGAGGCGCACCGGCTGACCGATTCATCTCAGACCTGGACACCCATGGCCCCGTCCCGTTCCGCCAGCCGACCGACCGCCAGCCCCGACGACGAACCGGTTGATCCGGCGCTGGTCTCTTCGCAGGTGATCGATGTATCTGCACAGTTGCCGCAGCGGATCGGCAAATACCCCGTGCTGCGCAAGCTGGGCGAAGGCGCCACCAGCGAGGTCTTCTTGTGCCGCGACGAGTTCCAAAGCCGCGACGTGGCCATCAAGCGGGTGCGCCCGGCCGTGGCTGGAGACCCGGCCGCGAACCGCTACAGCGACCGGTTCTTTGCCGCCGAAGCCGCGCTGGTCGGCCGACTGCAGCACCCGAACGTCGTGAAGATCTACGACGCGGTGTCAGAGACCGAGGAGCAATACCTCGTGATGGAGTACGTCGCCGGCACCACGCTGCGCCCCTACTGCCGCGCCGACCAACTCCTGGCGCTCGAGCTGATCGTCGAGATCGGCTTCAAGTGTGCGATGGCGCTCGGCTATGTGTTCAAGCAGGGACTCATCCACCGCGACGTCAAGCCCGCCAACCTGCTGGCCGTGCTGTCGAACGGCACGATCACTGACGTGAAGATCTCCGACTTCGGGAGCGTCCTCAACCTCGATTCGGACGTGACGCAGGTGTACCGGGTCGGGTCGCTGGCCTACATGTCACCGGAACAACTCGATGGCAGCACGCTCGACTGCCGCGCCGACATGTACTCTCTCGGCGCCGTTCTGTACCACATGATCGCCGGCCGACCGCCGTTCGATGCGCAGGTGCAGTCGGCCATGATGCATCAGATCTACCACGCGACGCCGGCGCCACTGACCGGCCTGCGCGACGGAGTGAACGAGGCAGTGGACGCGGTGATCCAGCGCGCCCTGTCAAAGCACCCGCAGGAGCGCTATGCCGACTGGGACGAGTTCGCCCGCGCCCTGTCCGGGCTGATTGCCAACCAGCAGGTGCCGCGCGGCCAGATCCAGGGCGTTCTCGACTCGGAACGCTTCAACCTCCTGCGTAACCTCGACTTCTTCCTGAGCTTCGGCGACGTCGAACTGTGGGAAGTCGTCCACCGCGCACGCTGGCAACGCTTTCCGGTCGGCCACGCGATTTACCGCAAGGGCGAGGAAGGACGCACCTTCCACATCGTCGCGCAGGGTGAGGTCGAGGTGTTCCGTGATGGCAAGCGCGTTGCAGTGCTCGGAAGCGGAACCTCCGTGGGAGAGATGGCATATCTGGCGCCGTCGCCTGAACTGCGTCGGCACAGCACCAACATCATCGTGAGTGACGTGGCAACGACCATCTCGTTCGTTCCCGACACGCTCGCTCAGGTCAGCCCCAACTGTCGGCACCTGTTCGACGAGGCCTTCATCCGCGTGCTCGTGCGCCGCCTGCACGCCGCGCACGAGGCGCTGGCTCACCCGCGGCGCATCTTGTAAACACAACCACTCAGGGAAAACTGGGTCGCGTCGTGGTCGGCGAAGGCCGAACCCGGTGCGTTTACCTGTAGCCGTCCGCCCACGAGTCTGATGGAATCATCAGCGGCATGTCGCCAACCCACTTCACGGAAGAAGACACCCACATGAACAAGATCCTGAGCACCGTCCTGGTCGCCGCCTGCGCACTGTTCGCCGGCCAAACTTTTGCTGCCAACGCAGAGTGCGAGAAGAACGCCATCGACAAGAACGGCAAGGCCCTTGCCGGCGCGGCGAAGGCCAGCTTCATCAAGAAATGCGAGAAGGATGCCGGCGCAGCCGCAAGTTGCGAGGCGAAGGCAATCGACAAGAACGGCAAGGCGCTTGCGGGCGCAGCCAAGACCAGCTTCCTGAAGAAGTGCGAGGCGGACAGCGCCGCACCCGCCACCGCCAGCAAATAGTCCGGTCAGATCGGGAGCGTCAAGCCAAAGGCAGGCCGCTGGACTTGCCAGGGCTTGCCGCCACCCGGTCGGCCTGTCGTGCAGAAGCCTTGCTGATCGCGGCAGACCGCCAGTACGTCGCATCGCCGTAGGTGTGCTTGAGGAAATCGATCCACAAGCGCACCCGCAGCGGCAAGTGTTTGCGTTGTGCAAACACGGCATAGATGCCGTTCGGAGGCGCGGCGAACTCATCGAGCAGGCTCACCAACCGCCCGCTGGCAACGTCCTGCTCGACCTCCCAGGTCGAGCGCCACGCCACGCCAAGGCCGGCAAGGCACCAGTCGTGCAGCACCTGCCCGTCGCTGCAGTCGACCCGTCCGTTCGGGCGAACGTGGTGGGTGGCGCCGTCCATGGTGAAGGCCCAGCCTCGCTGCTGTCCGGCGTCGCTGCTGAGCGTCAGGCATTCGTGCTTCTGCAGATCGCTCGGGTGGTAAGGAATTCCAGCGCGCTGCAGGTAAGCAGGCGCCGCCACGCACAGGCGCCGGTTGTCGGCCAGCCGCACGCTCACCAGGTTGCTGTCGGGCAAGTCGCCCACTCGCACCGCGCAATCCACACCTTCCTTGACGATGTCGACGATGCGGTCGCTCAGGTTCAGCGACACATTCACGTCCGGGTGCAGCCCGATGAAGCGGGGCACCAGCGTCGCCACGTGCCGGCGCCCGAACCCTGCGGGCGCGGTGACGCGGATGTAGCCGCTGGCCTTGACGCCGCCAGCGCTCACGCTGGCCTCGGCGTTGTTCAGGTCGGACAGCACCCGCTGACAGTCCTCCAGGAAGGCGCTTCCTTCGTGCGTCAGCGTGATCTTGCGGGTGGTGCGCATCATGAGCTTCACGCCCAGCCGGGCTTCGAGCCCGTCGATGCGGCGACCGATCACCGCTGGCGCGACCCCTTCGGCTGAGGCTGCGGAGGTCAGGCTGCCCTTCAAGGCGACCTGCACGAACGACTCGATCTGCTTGAGCTTGTCCATCGGTTCATTGTCTTCACAAGACAACCCAATCTGACCCAATTCGGCCGCGATTACATCCTCACAAACCCATGGAGGTGACCCCGCCGCGCGCACTACATCGCGCGGAAGAGCCGAAAAGTCATCTCAGCCCCACATATTCGTTATCAAATCCAAGGATTTGCTTCGCATAAAGTGTCGAATATGAACAGTCAGACCGCTTTGCAAGACCCGACCTCGGCGCCGAAGGCGGTTCTCTTCGATGCCTACGGCACGCTGTTCGACGTCTACAGCGTGGGTTCGCTGGCAGAACAGCTGTTTCCGGGCCATGGCGAGCGCCTGGCGACCCTGTGGCGCGACAAGCAGATCGACTACACCCGGCTCACTTCGATGAGCAGCTTGACGGGTGAGCACTACCGGCCGTTCTGGGACATCACCCGCGCTGGCCTGCGTTACGCGGCGGCGAAGCTCGGACTGACGCTCGACTCGGTCTCCGAGGACCGGCTGATGAACGAGTACCGGCACCTGAGCGCCTTCCCCGAGAACCGCGACGTGCTCACGGAACTGAAGGCACGCGGCATTCCAGCCGGAATCCTGAGCAACGGCGACCCCGACATGCTCGGCGTCGCGGTGAAGAGCGCCGGCTTCAGCGGACTGCTGCAGCACGTGCTGAGCGCGCACCCGCTGCGCCGCTACAAGACCGATCCGGCGGTGTATGCCCTGGGCCCTCAGGCGTTCAAGCTGCCGGCGATCGACATCCTGTTCGTCTCCAGCAACGGCTGGGACGCGACCGGCGCCGCCTGGTACGGCTACACCACGCTGTGGGTCAACCGCGCCGGCCTGCCACCCGAGATGCTGGGCGCCGAACCGACGCGCACCGGCAGCAGCCTGCGCGATGTGCTGAGCTTTTTCCCGTCCTGAAGGAGATCGTCATGGAACTGACCCTGCCCGCTGGCATGAGGATCGATGCGCCGATGCGCGTCGGCTTCGACACCATCCTCACACTGCCTGCCCTGGAGCTCGTCGCGAAGCTGCACCGAGCCTTTGAACCACAGCGACAGAAGCTGCTGGCCGCACGAGCCGCCCGAGCCAAGCGGCTCGATGCAGGCGAGCGCCCCGACTTCCTTCCCGACACCCTGCCGGTGCGCGAGGGCGACTGGAAGATCGCGCCGCTGCCGACAGCGCTGCTGTGCCGGCGCGTCGAGATCACCGGGCCGGTCGAGGCCAAGATGGTCATCAACGCCTTCAACTCGGGCGCGGACAGCTACATGACCGACTTCGAGGACAGCAACTCGCCCGTATGGACCAACCAGATCCAGGGCCAGATCAACCTCTACAAGGCGATCCGCCGCACGCTGACCGTCGGCAGCAAGGGCAAGACCTACAAGCTCAACGAGAAGATCGCCACCTTGCAGGTGCGCCCGCGCGGCTGGCATCTCGACGAGAAGCACGTCACCGTCGACGGCCAGCGGGTGAGCGGCGGCCTGTTCGACTTTGCGCTCTTCTTCTTCCACAACGCACGCGAGCAACTCGACCGCGGCGCCGGACCGTACTTCTACCTGCCGAAGCTCGAAAGCCACCTCGAAGCACGCCTGTGGAACGACGTCTTCGTGCTCGCCCAGAACGAGCTCGGACTGCCGCAGGGAACGATCAAGGCGACCGTGCTGATCGAGACGATCCTCGCCGCGTTCGAGATGGACGAGATCCTCTACGAACTGCGAGAGCACAGCGCCGGACTGAACGCGGGCCGCTGGGACTACATCTTCAGCTGCATCAAGAAGTTCAGGAACGACCGCGACTTCTGTCTGGCAGACCGCAAGCTGGTGACGATGACCGCACCGTTCATGCGCGCCTACGGGCTGCTTCTGCTCAAGACCTGCCACCGCCGCGGTGCCCCCGCCATCGGCGGCATGAGCGCACTGATCCCGATCAAGGACGATCCGGAGAAGAACGCGATCGCCATGGCCGGGATCATCAAGGACAAGCGGCGCGACGCGAACGACGGCTACGACGGCGGCTGGGTGGCGCACCCGGGTCTGGTCGAGGTGGCGATGAAGGAGTTTGTCGACGTGCTCGGCGATCGGCCGAACCAGATCGAGCGCCAGAAGCCGTACACCCACATCACGGGACCGCAGTTGCTCGAGTTCAGGCCCGAGTCGCCGATCACCGAGGCCGGGCTGCGGATGAACGTGAACGTCGGCATCTACTACCTCGGCAGCTGGCTCGCGGGCAACGGCTGCGTGCCGATCTACAACCTGATGGAAGACGCGGCCACCGCCGAGATCAGCCGCTCGCAGGTGTGGCAGTGGATTCGCTCACCGAAGGGTGTGCTCGAAGACGGTCGCAAGATCACGGCGGAGATGGTGAGAACGATCGTCGCCGAGGAACTCCAGGGCATCAAGGAGGCAGGCTACGAGGGGAATACCATCGACCGTGCCGCGACCATCTTCGAGCAGATGAGCACGCAGGAGGAGTTCGCAGAGTTCCTCACGCTGGCCCTGTACGAGGAGATCTGACGGCGCCGCGCCCATCCATCCCGCCACATGATCAGGAGCATCCCATGACCCGAACCAGCCAACTGTTCTCGCTGATGTTTGCATTGATCGCGTCGCTGCTGTTTGCAATGCCCGCCCAAGCCGAGCCCTACCAGGAGACGATCAACATCTTCAAGAAGGCGGGCGAGAGCGGCAAGTTTTTTGGGACGGCATACGGGTACGCGGTGTTCCCGACGATCGGCAAGGGCGGCGTCGGCGTCGGCGGTGCGTACGGCAAGGGTCAGGTCTACGAGCAGGGCAAGGTGATCGGCGAGACCTCGATGTCACAGCTGAGCATCGGCTTCCAACTCGGCGGTCAGGGCTTCAGCCAGATCATCTTCTTCGAAGACAAACGCGCGCTCGACGAGTTCACCAGCGGCAACTTCGAGTTCGGCGCCGAGGCCTCGGCCGTTGCGATCACCGCAGCCGCCGGCGCCAAGGCCAACACCACCGGCAACTCTGCCGGAGTGAGCGGCGGCAAGAACGACGCCAAGACGGTGGGGGCGTACCACAAGGGCATGGCGACCTTCACCGTCGTCAAGGGTGGCCTGATGTACGAGGCAGCGGTCAGCGGTCAGAAGTTCAGCTTCAAGAAGAAGGGCTGAGCGGCGCCGCATCTTTCGGCAGCGGCAACAGGCCGAGCACGGCCTGTATGAGCGCGAAAGCGCCAAACGCTGCCGAGGCGCCGACGGCCAACGCGGGAGCCACGCCGAAGACCGTCCACGCGGTCACCGTCGCCATCTCGCGCGTTCCCCAGCCGCCGAAGCTCACAGGCAGGGCGGCCAGCAGAAAGATCGGCGCGGCGGTCGCAGCCACTGCCCAGGTGGGGATCTGCACGCCAAAGGCACGCGCAGCGCACCACAGCGCGCCGATCGCAAAGGCCTGGACCACCGCCGACGCCACCGCCTGACGCAGGTACTGTTGCATCGCCTGCGGACGCTGCAGCAAGGCCACCGCCGTGGCGCGGCGGCTCTCAGGTGGGGCGCCGTGGCCGGCCCAAGCCGCAATCGCGAACAGCACAGCAAGCGGCAGGGCGAGAACGGCGAGCGCCGCCACGGTCGCGATGACCACCGTCGGCCATGAGGCCGGCACATGCGCCCAGGTCCGCAACGCGTCGAGTTCGGCGGAGCCCTGCCCGCCGAGCAACGCCAGCGCGGCGATCGCGAACAGGATCCACAGCCCACTCAGGCGATCGAGCACCACCGACACGCTGGCTGCACTCATCCGGCAACCGCGGCGATTGAGCTGCCAAGCCCGCAGCATGTCGCCGCCGACGACAGCGCCGGGCAAGAGCGCATTGACCGCCACACCATGAAAGTAGACCGCAACCGCCCAGCCCGCACCGACGCGGTGGCCCAGCCAACGAACCAGTTCACGCCATCGCAAGGCGGCAGCCGCGTTGCCGATGGTCGAGCAGAGCAGTCCGGCCACGAGCCAGCCGACATCGGCGCCGCGCACCGCCGCCCAGATCGCCTGCGGCCCCGCCCACCACACCGCCAGGCCGAGCAGCAGCGGCGCGCCGATCAGCCGCAAGGCAGCGGTGGCGCGGGCCCGCGCCGGGCCGGTCATGGCGACGAAGCGTCCGGTGCCGACCGGGTGTGGAATTGCGGACGCCCGCGGCCCTCGTGATAGATGCGCACCAGCATCTCGCCGATGAGCCCGGCCACGATGAGCTGCAGCCCGACCAGAAGCAGGACCACACCCGCCAGAAGCAGCGGGCGCCCGCCGATGGATGCGCCGGCCAGCTTGATGAACCCGAGGTACCCCAATATCAAGGCGCCGGGCGTCGCGAGCCACAACCCGAGTCCGCCGAACGCATGCAGCGGCCGCTGGTGGTAGCGCAGGAAGAAGACGATCAGCACCAGGTCGAGCACCACCCTGAAGGTGCGGTCGATGCCGTATTTGGAGACCCCTCGGGTGCGGGCGTGATGCCGCACCGGCACCTCGGCGATGCGCGCCCCGGCCTCGCGGGCCAGCGACGGGATGAATCGGTGCAGCTCCCCGTACAGCCGGATGCGCTCGATGATCTCGCGGCGATAGGCCTTCAGCGCACAGCCGTAGTCGTGCAGGTGCACGCCGGTGGTCGACGAGATGAGCCGGTTGGCGAGCATCGACGGCAGCTTGCGCGACAAGGCCTTGTCCTGCCGGTTCTGGCGCCAGCCGGAAATCATGTCGACATCCGGATCGGCATCCAGACGCTCGAGCAGCGCAGGGATGTCCGCCGGGTCGTTCTGCAGGTCGGCGTCGAGCGTGACGATGTAGCGGCCGCGCGCGCGGTCGAAGCCGGCCTGTATCGCACTCGACTGCCCGTAATTGCGAGCGAGGTAGACGGGCCGCAGCCAAGGCCGGCCGGCAGCGAGCTTCGCGAGCGCGCGGTCGGAGCCGTCTCGCGAGCCGTCGTCGGTGCAGATCAGCTCGAAGCTCCGCCCGGTCGGCGCGAGCGCCGCCTCGACACGAGCGACGAGGTCGGGCAGGTTGTCGACCTCGTTGTAGACCGGAATCACGACCGATACATCGACCCACTCATCGGGCTGCACCACGTGCAAGTCAGGCGTCGAGGCCAGTGGGCTGGTCATGGGAAGGGGCCGGAAGCGGCCAGAGCGACAGCCCCAGACCCGCGGGCGCAGATTCTAGGAGTCGCCCCGAAGGCGCCTGTGTATGCTCGCCCGTGCCATGCCGAACTCGCGGCCCGCCGCTCTCCAGAACCCTTCAGCGGCTCGACCGATGCCGCCCCGCAACGAGGCGGCCTGGCTCTTCGGCGGCCTGCTGATCTACTTCGGTCTGCAGCTCGCGGCACGGGTGTGGGCCTCCAGCTCGGTTGAACTCGACGAGGCCGAGCAACTGCTGTGGACGCAGCAGTTGCGCCTGGGGTACGGGCCGCAGCCACCGCTCTACACCTGGGTGCAGTGGGCGTTCTTCGAGGTCTTCGGCGTGTCGGTCTTCGCCCTCGCGCTGCTGAAGAATCTGCTGCTGCTGGCCACCTACAGCTTCACCTTTCTGGCGGCAAGGCGGGTGTTGACGCCGCGTCTGGCGCTGATGTCGACGGTATCGCTGATGCTGTTGATGCAGATCGTCTGGGAGTCGCAGCGCGATCTCACGCATTCGGTGCTCGTCACCACCTGCGCTGCCGCCACCCTGTGGGTGCTGTGCGGTCTGGTGCGCACGCCGCGCGTCGGCGGGTACGCGCTGCTGGGCGTGACGGCCGCCTTCGGCTTGCTCGCCAAGTACAGCTTCGCCCTCTACATCGTGGCCATGGGCGCTGCACTGCTGCTGTCACCCGACACCCGGCGCGTCGTCTTCGACCGGCGGATGCTGCTCGCCGTGGCCATCGCGCTGCTGCTGGTGCTGCCGCACGGTCTGTGGGTGCTCGATCACCTCGGCGCCGCCGTCGACAACACCGCAGGCAAGCTGTCTGCGGGGCAAGGTCGAGGCCTGCAGCAGATCGCCTCGGGACTGGGCAGCCTCGCCTTCGTCGTGCCGTCGTTTCTCACGCCGTGGATCCTGATCGTGCTCGCGCTGTTCGGCCGTGGTCTGGCCTTGCGCCGAGCCGGCCGGGACCTGTTGTTCGCCAGCCTGTTCCTGCGCTACTTCGGCGTGCTGCTGGTCTTGCTGGTGGCGATGGTCGTGATCGGCGGCGCCGCCAACTTCAAGGACCGCTGGCTGCAGCCCTTCATGTTCTTCGCGCCCATGGTCTTCTTCGTGCTGTGGCCCGGGCTCGAAGACCATCCGCGCCGGCCGTGGCTGGCCCGGGCGGCGATGGCGATGGGCACGCTGACGCTCGTGCTGCTGACCTTGCGACCCGCCTATGACGGCAGCCGGGGCCGTCCGGATCAGCTCAACCTGCCGATCGCGGCACTCGCTCATTCGGTGCGCGCCGCGGGCATCGAGCCCGCAGTCATCGTCAGCAACGATCAGCATCTGGCGGGCGCCCTGAGGCTCATGTTCACCCGGTCTCGCATCGTGATGGCGGCTGAGTGGTCTGCCTTGCGGAATGGCGCGCAGCCTGCTGGCGGCCCCGTGCTGTTGCTCACCAGCGAGCGGCGCTTCGAGACGCTGCGTGCGGCTGATCCGACATGGGCAACGCTCGCTGGCGCCGCGGTCACCTTGCCCTACACGCACGCTTCGGCATCAACGCCGCCTGCGCGCTTTCGCTACGCGGTTGCCGAGCCGCCGCTCAGCGGCGGTGTCTTGGGCGAAACCAGTCGGTGAAGCGCCGAACGCCTTCGTCGAGCGACGTAGGCGGGCTGTAGCCCACCCAGGCTTGAAGCGCCGAGGTGTCGGCATGGGTAGCGGGTACGTCGCCAGGTTGCGCGGGCAGCCATTCGCACACGGCCTTGACGCCGAGCGCCTGCTCCATCGTCGAGATGAACTCTTTCAACGGCACCGGTGTGCTGTGGCCGATGTTGAACACGCGCCACGGTGCCGAGCTGGTCGACGCGTCGGGCAGCGCCGCATCGAAGGCGGGGTCAGGAGTGGCGGGCTTGTCGAGCACCCGCAGCACGCCGTCGACGACATCGTCGATGAAGGTGAAGTCGCGCGTCGACTGCCCCTGGTTGAACACCTGGATCGGGCGCCCCGACAGCATGGCATCGGCAAAGAGCCACGGCGCCATGTCGGGCCGGCCCCAGGGACCGTAGACGGTGAAGAAGCGCAGCGCGGTCGTCGGCAGACCGAACAGGTGGCTGTAGCTGTGCGCCATGGCCTCATTGGCCTTCTTGGTGGCGGCGTACAGGCTCACCGGATGATCGACGCTGTGGGTTTCGCGGTAAGGCAGCAGGGTGTGCCCGCCGTAGACGCTCGACGAGCTCGCATAAACCAGGTGCTCGACGCCTTGCGCCCGGCAGCCTTCGAGCACATGCGCAAAACCCACCAGGTTGCTGTCGATGTAGGCCAGCGGGTTGGTGAGCGAATGCCGCACACCCGCCTGGGCGCCGAGATGCAGCACGCGGTCGAATCGCACACGGTCGAAGAGTGCCGCCATGCCGGCTCGATCGGACAGGTCGAGTCGCTCGAAGCTGAAGTGGCTTGCCGCGGCGAGCCGGTCGAGGCGCTCGGCCTTCAGCGACACGTCGTAGTAGTCGTTGAGGTTGTCGATGCCGACCACCGTGTCGCCGCGCGCCAGCAATGCGGCGGCGGCATGCATGCCGATGAAGCCCGCCGCGCCGGTAACAAGGACCCTCATGACGGGTGGCCGCTGGACAAGGAGCGCGTCGAACCGATCGGTCTCAGCGCGCCGGCACCCACAAGCCCAGGCGCGGCAGCATGGCGCGGTACGGCGCCAGCAGAAGCACCGCCATCAGCCACTTCACGCCCAGGTCGCCAGCGGCGAGCATCGTCCAGTCGAGGTCGGTGCCGGCAAAGGCAATGAAGAAGAACACTGCCGTGTCGATGACCGAAGCGACCATCGAGCCAATCAGCGGCGCCTTCCACCAAGCCTGCGCGCGCAGTCGATTGAAGACCGAAATGTCGAGGACCTGCGACAGCAGAAACGCGGCACCCGAAGCCAGCGCGATGCGCCAGGGGCCGAGTGCGAGCGACGCGATCACCGCCACCGCAAAGCCCACGAAGGCCACCTTGCGCGCAGCACTCGCGCCCACGGCGCGGTTGGTCAGGTCGGTCACCAGGAACACCAGCGGATAGCTGAATGCGCCCCAGGTCAACCAGTCATTGATCGTGTACTGGACGAGGACATTGGAGAGCGTGACGACGATCCCCATGGCGGCGACCGGACGCCACAATGCGGCGAAGGATGCGGTGCGTGTCATGCCGCGATTGTCCCCGTGTTTCACGTGCCCGCCCCTTCCAGCGCCGCCCTCGCCGCCGACCCCACCGCCGTACTCAATCGCCCCCTTTCTGATCTTCCGGTGCACTGCGACGTGCTCGTGGTGGGGGCTGGTCCGGCGGGCAGCGCGGCGGCCATCGTTGCGGCGCGCGCCGGGCTCGATGTGGTGCTCGTCGACCAGCACAGCTTCCCGCGCGACAAGGTCTGCGGCGACGGACTGATCCCCGACGCTCACGAGGCGTTGCGCCGACTTGGCTTGCTGGACGAGGTGCTGGCCCGCGCAAAGCGCGCGACCCACGTCGGCATCACGGGCCCACGCGGTGGTCGCGTCGACGTGCCCGGCCGCCTGGCGGTGCTGCCGCGACGCGAGCTCGATCAACTGCTGTGCGAGGGCGCAGCGAGGGCTGGTGCGCGCATGCACGCGCCGGTGCGCTTTGCGGGTGTGATCGAGGACGCAGGACGGGTGTGCGGCGCACGCCTCGAATCCGGCACAGCAACCCGCGAGATCGCAGCTCGCTGGGTGCTGGTGGCCAGCGGCGCCACACCGCAGGCGCTGATTGCCGCGGGGCTGTGCGATCGACGCACGCCCAGCGGCGTCGCGCTGCGCGGCTATGTGCGCAACCATCACATGGCGGCGCGGCTGACCCGGCTCGACGTCATCTGGCACCCGCGAATGAAGCGCGGCTACGGCTGGATCTTTCCCTGCGGCGAGGGCATCTTCAACATCGGCGTGGGCGTGGCGCACAGCCACGCGAAGGGGCCGGGTGCGGGCCAGTCGATGAAGGAGGTGAACCTGCGCGCCATGCTCGACGAGTTCGTTCGGATGCACACCGACGCTCGTGATCTGGTCGAAGGCGGCGAGTGGCTCGGCCCGCTGAAGGGCGCACCGCTGCGCTGCTCGCTCGAAGGCGCGCGCCTGTCGCGGCCGGGGTTGATGGTGGTGGGCGAGGCCGCCGGCAGCACCTACGCCTTCACCGGCGAGGGCATCGGCAAGGCCATGGAAACCGGCATGCTGGCCGCCGACGCGGTCGTGGCGTGCGAGCGCTCCGCCGTCGCCACGACAGAGGCCCCACGGGCAGCAGCACCTGCGGGTGCGCGAAAGCCGATTCCGCTCGATGCCGACAGCCGCGCCCGATCAGACTACGAGCGCGCGGTGCATGCGCTGCTGCCGCGCTACCGCCTCTACGAGAAGGCGAATGCGGTCAACAACCACCCCTGGCTCGTCGACCTGCTGGTGTGGAGCGCCAGGCGCAGCCCCGGCCGGGTGCGGCGCATGAGCGGCGTGCTGGAAGAAACCCACATCCCGAGCAACCCCTTGTCGCCGCGGTCGTGGCTGCGACTGCTCTTCGTGCACTCCTGAGGTCATCGCTCATGTGCCAGCTGCTCGGCATGAATGCCAACACGCCGACCGACATCGTCTTCAGCTTCACCGGCTTTTCGACCCGCGCCGAGGAGCACAAGGACGGCTTCGGCATCGCCTTCTTCGAGGGTGCCGGCCTGCGTCATTTCGTCGATGCGCAAAGCGCGCGCCAGTCGCCCGTGGCCGAGCTGGTGCGCGGCTACCCGATCCGCTCGACGAACGTGATGGCGCACATCCGCAAGGCCACGCAGGGCCGAATTGCGCTGGAGAACACCCACCCCTTCGTGCGCGAACTGTGGGGACGCTATTGGGTGTTTGCCCACAACGGCGACCTGAAGGGCTACGCGCCGCGGCTGCACGCCTCGTTCCACCCGGTCGGCGACACCGACAGCGAACGCGCCTTCTGCTGGCTGATGCAGGAGCTGGCCAAGGCCCATGCGAGCCTGCCGCCCGTGGGTGAGCTGACCGCGACGCTGCGCGAACTCGCCCCTGTCGTTGCCGCCCACGGCACCTTCAACTTCATGCTGAGCCAGGGCGAAGCGCTGTGGGCGCACTGCTCGACGAGCCTCAGCCATCTGGTGCGGCGCCACCCCTTTCAGGAAGCGCGGCTGCAGGACGACGACATGCGGGTCGACTTCGCGCACGTGACCACGCCGGCCGACCGGGTGGCCATCGTCGTCACCGAGCCCCTCACCCGCGACGAGTCGTGGACGGCCTTCGCGCCCGGCGAGCTGAAGGTGTTTGTCGGCGGCGAAGCGCTGGCGGTGTGAGCGACCGCCACACACCGATTTCTTGATGCATCGCAAGGCGAAAGCGGCGGCGGCGGCGTGAAATGCCTGCTTGCAGCGGTCGACTTGCTGCCCATCAGGATCGACACCATTTCCAGCACCTCACTGACCCCCACTTCCACCCCGATCCCCCACCGCAAGCTGATCCGCCAATGGCTCGTGCCGATCAGCACGCGCAGCACCGCACGCGCGCTGTGGCTGGTGGTGGTCGACGTCATCTTGTACGTGGCCGGCATGGCAGCGACCGTGCTCGCGCCGCATCCGGCGCTGCAGCTGCTGGCCGGGTTGGCAACCGGCTTCGTGATCGGGCGACTGTTCATCCTCGGCCACGACGCCTGCTACCAGAGCTTCACCGCGCACCGCACGCTGAACCGCTGGATCGGCCGGCTGGTGTTCCTGCCCTCGTTGACGCCCTACAGCCTGTGGGAGGTCGGGCACAACGTCGTGCACCACGGCTACACCAACCTGAAAGGCTTCGACTTCGTCTGGGAGCCGCGCTCGCTGGCCGAATACGAAGCGCTGCCTCGATGGAGGCAGGTGCTCGAGAGGATCTATCGCAGCGGCTGGGCGCCGTGGCTGTATTACCTCGTCGAGGTCTGGTGGCAGCGCATGATGTTCCCGAGCCGGCGCGTGATGCCGACCCGCCGTCGCGTCTTCACGCTCGACGGCCTGCTCGTCAGCGCGTTCGCTGCGCTGTGGATCGGTGGTCTCGTCGTCGCTGCGCAAGCGACCGGACAGTCGCTGCCGTGGCTGTTGACGGTGGGCTTCGTGGTTCCATTCCTGTTCTGGAACGGCATGATCGGCTTCGTGGTCTACGTGCACCACACGCACACCGGCGTGTCCTGGTATGCCGACAAACCGACCTGGGCGGCCGAGCACCCGTTCGTGTCGACCACCGTGCACCTGACCTTCCGATCGGCGATGGGCAGCGTGCTGCATCACATCATGGAGCACACCGCCCACCATGTGGACATGAGCGTTCCGCTGTACCGGCTGAAGGAAGCGCAGCAACTGCTGGAGCGCAAGCTGCCGGGTCGCATCATCGTCCAGCCCTTCTCGTGGCGCTGGTACGCAGACACAGCCAGACGCTGCAAGCTCTACGACTTCGAGGCGCGTTGCTGGACCGACTACAGCGGCCGCCAGACCAGCGTGTCGCCTCTGGCCTGACAGCCCGCTCGGCACTGGGCGAGGAAGGGCTGCCCGGCGACTCAACCTCCCGTGGGCTGCCTTTGCTCACCCGACTCCATGTCCTACTCTGGGACCAGGCGCTCGCGCACCTCTTCGCTCTCGGGCTGGGACAACACGTTTCGCGTCTTGGCGGCGCTCAGGGGGCACCAGTGGGGTCTTCGACACGGGTGGTTTGGTAGACCGTTGGCGACCCTGAACCGACATCCGCGCCCTCGAATTCGTCGCCCTGAAGCTGCCGGTCACCACCGTCTGCTTCTGGCCGGGAATGTGAATTCGATCTGCGCCGAAGCAGTCCTTCGCTCGCGCGGATCGGTCCTGGGATTTCGAGCGTCTAAGGTTGGCCCGGCCCCGGGGGCGGGGGGGCTGGCGCGGGGCCAAAGAGTTCGGCCATGGTCAGCCCGGTCAGGCGGCTCGCGCTCTGCGCCAGCCACCACATCAGCGCCATCATCATCACCATCGATGGGATCGCGATCACCGGGTAGCTCAGCAGCGTCAGGCGGCCGAGTTCCTGATTGAAGGCCTCGCTGCCCGACGGGCTGGTGACGACCCAGCGCGCCAGGAAGAAGTTGGCCACCGCCGAAAACGCGAAGGTGCTGGCCAGCAGCAGCGTGCCGGTGCGCAGCCGGGCCTCGAATTCGGCCTCGCTGCGGCGTTCGGCCAGGCGCTGGCGAATGCGGTCCACGTCGAAGAGCGATGCGTCAAACACCAGGGCGTGGATGAGCGGCCGGCGCATCCAGGCCGAGCCCGCCACCACCAGGCCGATGAGCGCCGGGATCGAGGCCTCCTTGACTGCCAGCCACTGCGTGTCGATCTGCAGCAGCGCGATGCCGCCAGTCATCAGCGTGCTGACGACGCCGATGAGGGCCAGCCAGCTGACCTTGCGCCGGCGCATGCCATCCCACAGACCCCAGCCGATGGGGAAGGCCAGCGCCAGCACCAGCGCGCCGACGCGGCCGAGCCGGTCGTCGCCGCTGAGCTGCATCAGCACCAGCGAGGGCACGACGATGGTGACCGCGATCTCGAGAAAGGGGTTCGGCTTGGCCGCGTCGGCGCGGCGCGCGAGCGGCGGTTTGTCGTGTGTCTTCACAGTGTCTCGTCTGGGCGCAAGGCAACGCTAGCGCGGAGTGTGGCGGAACCGGATGTCACTGAAGGTTCTGTGCGCTCAGGCGGTCCAACTTGGCCGCGTACAGGGCCTGCGCGAGCCAGCCGTGCGTCTCGCCATAGGTCGACTCGGGCGACGGCTCCGGTTGGTTGCGAGCAGGCGCTTTCGACCCGTTCCGGACCTTCGCGGAGACGGTTTCGCCCCCATGAAGCCGACATTCGCAGCCCGTCAGGCCCAACCAGCCTGCAAGGCGAAGATGGCATTGGCGAGCAGCCTCACCACCCAGTCTTCGTCCGCACCTGCCGCTTCCGTGTTCGTGAAGGTGCCGATCGCGAACTGGCCATCCAGCGCGATCACGCTGTAGGCAGTGAAGCCCTCGACGATGCCCGAATGAAAGAGGCAGACCTTCTGCTTGAAGGCGTCTGGCAACGGGCCCACTTCCCAGCCCAAGACATAGTCGCCGACGGGCGTGCGAAGACGCTGCACATAAGCGGCCGGCAGTGGGGTGGACTCACCGCCCAGGGCCTGCTGGTGCAACTGCTGCCACTTGGCATAGCCGGTCACCGTGGCGAACACACCGCCTGCGGCCTGGCTCAGCACGTCCTGCCAAACCTGCAACTCGGATGGGTACCCGTCGAAGACCTGCACTGCACCCAAGGCGCCAACATGCCCGCGCTGGCGAGCCAAGCCTGCCGTGGTCGGCAGACCCAGGCTCAAGCCAGGTCCGCCAGGCATGCCAAGCAGGGGCGCGATCAGTTCGTCGAACAAGGCGGTGAAGCTCTTGCCACTGCGGGCTTCCAGAATCATGCCAACCAGCATGTAGTCGACGTTGGAATACAGAAAGTCCTGGCCCGGCGTCACGCCCGGCTGGGCCTGTTGCAGCGCCCAGGCGGCCAAGAAGCTGCGACGGCCCGCGAAAGTCTCCGGCAAGGGCTCGGTCTGCGCGGCAAGGAACTCCAGGAACAGGCCGACATCAGCCTCGTTGTTCAGCGCGATCAAGCCGCCGCGATGTGCGAGCAGTTGCTCGACCGTCACGCTGCGAAACGCCGGAAGCATGTCGGCAGCCAAGTCCGGCAGGGCATCCGCCAGGCTGAGCGTCCAGCTCAGCTGCCCACGTTCGATCATCTTGGCGGCCATGCAGGCCGTCATCGCCTTGGAGGCAGAGCCGATGCGCAGCCAGTCGCCGATGGCCGTGGCAGCCGGCGCACCCTTTTGGCGAAAGCCGGCGGCGGCCGTGGCGTTGGATTGCCGATCGGCGTAGTGAAGGCTGGCTGACACGAGACCGGCGGCCACCGCCTTGCTGGCCGTTTGCTCGAGCAAGTTCTTGCGCCGGGCTTTGTTGGCGGCGTCTTGAAGGGCGGTATTGCCGCCGCCGCCGCAAGCGGTCAGCGCAGCGCTGCTGATTGCCAGCGCCAGCAACTGGCGGCGATTGATGTGGGCAGGGGCATTGGCGTCGTTCGGTGTCATCGGTATTCCTTGTGCGTCGCTGTGCTCGGACGCGGCGGATGCCGGTCTCGGGAACAACTGACTTCACTTTAGAAACGGCCGATGCAAGTACGGTGCACCCTGGATGGAGACTCTGTGGAGACGCTGAAGACTGAGCGGGAAAGAATTTCAGGGCGATGCCGGCAGCCGGACTTCCAACACCGCGCCCCCATCGGGTCGATTGGCCGCGTGGGCCTGTCCGCCGTGGGCGTCGGCGATGGCACGGACCACGCTCAGCCCCAGGCCGCTGCCCCCGGTCTGACGCGAGCGCGACGCCTCGCTGCGCCAGAAGCGCTCGAACGCCCTCTCGGCGCCGCCTGGCGGAAAGCCGGCGCCACGATCGAGCACACGCAGCACGCCCGCGCTGCCTGCTGCGTTGGTTTCGATCCGTACCACGCCGCCTTCGCTGGCGTAGCGGCGCGCGTTGTCCAAGAGGCAGATCAGCATCTGGCGCAAGCGCTGGGGATCGGCGTGGACAGGCGCCGGGCGCAGGTCCAGTTCCAGCCGCATGCCCAGCGCATGCAGGTCGGGCTCGATCACCGGCAGCAGGCTTTCCACTTCCGTGGCCAGTTCCATCGGGCGGCACTGCAGCGCCAGGCCGCTTGCGCCGGCCAGGCTGACCACGCGCAGGTCTTCCACTACCCGGCTGAGCGAATCGACCTGCTGGATGAGTGCTGTGATCTCGGCCGGGCCGCTGGCGAACACGCCGTCGTGGATTCCTTGCAGCCGCCCGCGCAGGATGGTCAGGGGTGTGCGCAGCTCGTGCGCAATCGCGGCCGTCGACTCCTTCAGTTCCCGCCGGGATGCGGCCAGGCTTTCGGCCATGCGGTTGAAGTCATCCACCAGTTGCCGCAGTTCCAGGCTGCTGTCGCGGCCCAGCTCGGCGCGGGCGTCCAGGTCGCCCTGCGCGACGCGCCGCGCAGCGTGTGCCACGCGCTCCATCGGCTGGGCCAGGCGATGAGCCACGCCCATGGCGAGCCCTAGCGCCACGCAGGCAGCCAACAGGGTCAGCAGGGCCAAGCCCAGGTCGCTGTACAACTGACCCTCTGCGTTACCGGCCTCCGAAGCCTCCTTGAGCACCCGCAGATCCGCCGGATCAGGCAACCGCAGCGCTTCGAGGTCGCGCCCGGCGCGCTGTGCGACGGGCGGCAGGTTGTCCAGATAGCGGGAGGTCAGCCACGCGTCCAGCGTGCGGGCGCCGCCATAGATGAAGCCAAAGGCGCCGACGAAGAAGATCAGCATGCCCAGCATCAACTGGGTGCGCAAACGGCGAGTCTTCATCGCGATTCCTTGAAGCGGCCGCTGAAGGTAACCGCTCAGCTTGTTTTCAGTCGATAGCCCACGCCGCGCACGCCTTCGAGCCAGCTGGGTCCGCCGGCTGCCTCCAGCTTCTTGCGCAGCTTGGAGACATGGCTGTCCACGGTGCGTTCAATGGCCTCGCCATCGGGTGGCAGGCAGGCATCCAGCAGCTCAGCGCGGCTGAAGGCTTTGTGCGGGCTGCGCGCCATGAAGCTCAGCAGGCGGAACTCGGTCAGCGTCAGGTTCAGAGCTTGCGCGGGGCCATCGCCCGTCTGCAGACTCGCGCTGTGCGCGTTCATGTCCACGGTGAGACCTTCGACGCGCACCAGGGCTGCGGCCGTGCCCCCGCCCTGCGTGCGACGCAGCACGGCTTTGGCACGTGCCACGACCTCAACCGGATTGAAGGGCTTGACCACGTAGTCGTCGGCCCCGATGCGCAGCGCGCTGAGCTTGTCCAAATCCTCGCCCATCGCGCTGGCCATGATGACAGGCGTCGTGCCGCGTGCGCGCAGTGTTGCAAGCACCTCGAAGCCATCACGGCGAGGCAGCTTCACATCTAGCACCACCAGGTCCGGTGACAGCATCTGGTGGTGCTGCAACGCCAGTTCACCATCGCCGGCCGTCACCGTGCGAAAGCCTTCACGGGCGAAGTAGGCCGCCAGGATGTCGGCAATCTGCGGCTCGTCTTCAACGATCAGGATGAGGGCGTTGTCCACGGTCGCAAGGCGGTTGCAGTCGGGTCGGTGACTTGCCAGTTTAGGCAGGAGTGTGGAGAGCCTGTGCACGGACTGCGCAAGTTCTGTGCAAGGCTCACCTCCACCGTGAATCAAGGCACGTGCTCCGATCGTTGGTAGCGGTCGCACCGGCCACGATCAGACCTCTTTCAGAGGCGACCGAATGAGGCGCCAGGAAGCCGTCTTTCACGACTAGCCGCAACTGGCCTATTCCGTTGAAAAACCCAATGGAAATTTGCGTTGGTTGACCTATCTTGTTGGCACTCGACCGACGGGAGCACATCGCGATGCTGGGTCAGCAGAGTGGCAGCCAGGACAGACTCTTCTACTCGTTCAGCCTCGACGATCACGTCCCGCGCAATCACCTGCTGCGCGGCATCGATCGCTTCTTTGACCTCGGCGAACTGCGCATGCTGATCGTCGGCTACTGCTTCGGCATTCGCTCCGAGCGGCGCCTGTGCGAAGAGGTTCACCTCAACCTCGCCTATCGCTGGTTCTGCAGACTCGACCTTGAAGACACGGTGCCCGATCACTCGACTTTCTCCAAGAACCGGCACGGCCGCTTCCGTGAGAGCGACGCGTTCCGCCATGTGTTCGAGAGCGTCCTGCGCCGATGCATAAGCGAAGGGCTGGTCAGAGGCGAAGGCTTTGCGATCGACGCCAGCGTCATCAAGGCAGATGCCAACCGTGCACGCGGCGTCCCAGGCTCTGAAACTACAGATTGGCGCAAGGGCGTCGCAACGACCCGCGCGGTGCGTGAGTATCTGGACGCGCTGGAAGAGATCAATGCGGTGCAGGACGACGACGCACAGCCACCGCAGCCGCCGGTACCTGGCAAGAACGTCTCGCTGACCGATCCTGCGGCGCGCTGGACGGCCGCGCCGGGCGGGCCAGCGTTCTACGCCTACTCGACGAACTACCTGATCGATCTGGACGTTGGGATCATCGTGGATGTCGAAGCGACACCCGCACACCGAACGCAGGAGGTCGCGTCGACCAAGACGATGATCGACCGGGTGCAGGAGCGATTCGGCATGAAGCCCGATCGCCTGGTGGGCGACACCGCCTACGGCACCGCACCCATGCTCGAGTGGATGGTCGAGAACAAGGGGATCGCGCCGCATGTGCCGGTATGGGACCGCAGTGAGCGCAAGGATGGCACGCTGTCGAGCAGTGAGTTCATTTGGGATGAGCAAGCCAACGAATACCGCTGCCCGCAAGGACATGCGCTACTGAGTGATCGGCGGCAATTCACCAAGCCCCGCGATCGCATCACCCAGGACGGCACGATCATCTACAGCGCTAGCCAACACGACTGCACTGGATGCCCGATAAAGCAGCAGTGCTGTCCGAACATGCCCCGCCGCAAGATCACGCGCAGCGTGCACGAGCGCTCGAGGGACGTTGCTCGCGAAATCGCCACCACGCCGCAGTACCAGCAGTCCCGACGAGATCGCAAGAAAGTCGAGATGCTGTTCGCACATCTCAAGCGCATCCTCAAGCTCGATCGGCTTCGCCTGCGTGGGCTAACCGGTGCGCATGATGAGTTCCTGTTGGCCGCGACAGCTCAGAACCTGCGAAGAATGGCCAAGCGGTTGTTCGAAGGCCAGCAAGGTACGGCACTGATGCCAGTCTGAAGGGGCTCAGTCCCGCAAAGACGAGCGCTCGGCACCGAAACATCCACGCGTGCGTCGCTCGCAGGCTGCAACTGCCTCTCTGCCCCGCTAAAAAAACGAGTTTTTCAACGGAATA
>VYKX01000069.1_pt1 | contig 31714 bp, 28 predicted proteins | sample 5114471 | NCBI WGS metagenome assembly VYKX01 (sample SAMN12291785, study PRJNA351875) | freshwater metagenome | isolation source: freshwater lake | place: USA: Michigan, Gull Lake | collected 2013-08-08
CGATGGCCGCATCATTTTCGCCATTCCCTATGAGCATGACTTCACCCTGATTGGCACCACCGATGAGGACCACCCTAACCCCGAAGAGCCGCCGCAGATCTCTGAGGGCGAAATCACCTATCTCTGCGCCGCCGCTTCCGGCTATTTCCGTAAACCCGTCAGGCGCGAAGATATTGTCTGGACCTATTCGGGGCTGCGCCCGCTTTATGATGACGGTGCCGGCAAGGCGCAGGAAGCCACGCGCGATTACGTGCTGAAGCTGGATGCGCCGACCGGCCAAGCGCCGCTGCTCCATATCTTCGGCGGCAAGATCACCACCTATCGCAAATTGGCCGAGGCCGCCTTGGCGGAGCTTGGCCTGAAGCCCGAAAAAGCCGGCTGGACCGCCCGCGCCCCCCTACCGGGCGGGGATTTCGCGACGGATGGCTTCCCCGCGCTGCTTGCCGGCTTCCGGCGCGACTTCCCGCTGCTGCCAGACGCGCTTTGCACCCGGTTGCTGCGCGCCTATGGCACCCGGGCCTGGCGGATTTTCACCCCGGGCCAGGACCCTGGCCCGCCCATCGGCGCTGATTTGCACGCGGCGGAGCTTGATTATCTCCGCCGCGAGGAATGGGCCGCAACACCCGAGGATGTGCTCTGGCGCCGGAGCAAGCTAGGGCTGCGCTTCGATGCGGGGGAGCGGGACAGGCTGGCCCAGCTGCTGGGCGGCTGAACTTCCGAAACACAAGCTTCGCGAAACTGTCTTTTACCTGTAATAAAGCCTGGGTATCGGACAGGCTCCCCCCAAAGAAGGAGAGCTTTCATGCAACGTCGTCACATTCTGCTGGGAACATCGGGTCTGCTTGCGGCGCCCTTCGTAGCACCATCCGTGCGCGCCCAGGGCCGCACCGAAATCCAATTCTGGTATGGGCTGGGCGGTGCGCTGGGTGAGCGCGTTGCCGAACAGGTGACCCGCTTTAACGAAAGCCAATCGCGCTTTCGCGTGAATGCCAATTTCCGCGGTTCCTACGTGGAAGTGATGACCGGTGCCATCGCTGCCTGGCGCGCCGGCACGCCGCCCCACATCGCGCAGGTTTTTGAAGTCGGCACAGCCACCATGATGGCCGCCGGCCCCGCCATTCGCCCGACTCATGAACTGATGGCTGAAGCGGGCATTGATCTCGATCCCAAGCGCTATCTGGCCGGTGTGCGCGGCTATTATTCCGATACGCAAGGCCGCCTGGTTTCCATGCCGCATAATTCTTCTTCCGCGGTGCTTTGGATCAATCTGGAAGCTTTCGAAAAGGCGGGGCTTTCGACCACCGATCTGCCCAAGACCTGGGCCGAAATCCGCGCCGCCGCGCAGAAGATCAAGGCGACCAATGCCGCCGAAATCCCGATCAGCACCGCCTGGCCGACCTGGGTGATGTTTGAACAAATGTCGTCCATTCATGATACAGGACTTGCTTCCAAGGCCAATGGCTTTGAAGGCCTGGATGCGGAAATGAATCTTGGCGCACCGATCTTCGCCAAGCACACCAATATGCTTCTGGAAATGCAGCGCGAAGGCACCTTCGTTTATGGCGGGCGTGATGGCGATGGTTTCGCAAGCTTCCCGGCGGGCAAGGCCGCCATGTCCTTCAACTCCTCCGCCGGTCGGGCGCAGGTGCAACGCGACGCGAAGTTCCGTTGGGCTTCCGTAGTGCTGCCCTATCATGCGGATGTGCTGCAATCCCCACGCAATGGCGTTATTGGTGGCGCCAGCCTTTGGACACTGACGGCGCGCAACCGCACGGCGGAAGAATATCGCGGTGTCGCGGAATTCTACCGCTTCATCTCGGAAGTTGAGCAGGATAAGTGGTGGCACCATGTCACCGGCTATGTGCCGCTGACGCTGGCCGCTTATGAGGCTTCGCGTGCTGAGGGCTTCTATACCCAAAACCCCGGTGCGGATGCCGCCATCATCCAGCTTTCCCGTGCGGAGCCCACGCCGAATAGCCAGGGCTTCCGCTTGGGTGGTTTTGTGGAAATCCGCAACATCATCCAGGAAGAATTGGAACGCGGTTTCCAGGGGCAGCAGAATACCGAAACGCTGCTTGCCAATGCCAATCGCCGCGCCGATGTGGTGCTGCGTAATTTTGAGCGTGCGAATCGTCGCTAATCGCGTATCGGGGCCGCCTTCACGGCGGCCCCATCTTATCGGTTTTTTTGACCGCATTTTCCGAGTCGCCAAGTGAGCCCACTTGGCTTGAAAATGCTCAGTTGAGGCCACATGCAGCGCAAGGCGATATTCAACAATAAACTGCTGCCCTATCTGCTGCTGGCGCCGCAGCTTGCGATCACTTTTGTCTTCTTCTTCTGGCCGGCGGGGGAAGCCGTTTGGTTTTCCTTCATCCGCCAGGATGCCTTTGGCATTTCCAAACAATTCGTCTGGTTTGAGAATTTCACGGATCTTTTCGCCGACCCGCTGTATCACCAGGTCATCATCAATACGCTGATTTTCTCGGTGTCCGTCACCGCGCTTGCCATGGGCTTGGCGCTTGGCCTGGCGGTGCTGGCGGATCGGCATATTCGCGGTAAGGATGGCTATCGCACCTTGCTGATCTGGCCTTATGCGGTCGCGCCGGCCATAGCCGCCATTCTTTATATTTTCCTGTTCCACCCTGATATCGGGCTGATTGGCCGCGCGTTGAAAGCCGCGGGGGTTGCCTGGAATTATACGCTGAATGGCAATCAGGCCATGCTGGTGGTGATACTCGCGGCGGCCTGGAAACAGGTTTCCTATAATTTCCTGTTCTTTCTGGCTGGGCTGCAATCCATCCCGCGCAGCGTGTTGGAAGCAGCCTCCATTGATGGTGCGTCCCCCCTGCATCGCTTCCGCACGGTGATCTTCCCGCTGCTGTCGCCCACCACCTTTTTTCTGCTGGTGATCAATATCACCTACGCCTTCTTTGATACTTTCGGCATTATTGATGCGCTGACCAAGGGCGGGCCGGGCAATGCCACGCAAACCCTGATCTACCGCGCCTATATTGATGGGCGGGTCAACCTGGATCTTGGCTCATCCTCCGCGCAATCCGTGGTGCTGATGATTGCGGTGATAGCGCTGACGCTGGTGCAGTTCCGCTTTATCGAGCGCAAGGTTCATTACTGATGGCCGAGCCACGCAACAGCATCGCCGCCCCCATGGGCATGGCCGGCAGCAATCCCAGAGCGGATATGCTTACCCATGTTATCCTGGTTCTGGGGGTGTTGCTTTTCGCGCTGCCCATCTGGATTGTGCTGATGGGCTCCACCCATGATGCCGGCACTATCGGCCGCGGCGATGTGCCCTTGCTGCCGGGCGCCGAGGCAGCTGCGAATTACAGCGCGGTCTGGAGCCAGGGCAATAAGCAGCGCGCCGGCGTGCCGGTTTCCACGATGATGTTCAATAGCGCCATCATGGCGCTGCTGATCACCTTCGGTAAAATCGCGATTTCCATCATCTCCGCCTATGCGGTCGCCTTCTTTTCCTTCCCCGGGCGCATGCTGTTTTTCTGGGCGATTTTCATCACCCTGATGCTGCCGGTTGAGGTGCGCATCTTCCCGACCTTTCAGGTGGTTTCTGACCTTGGCATGGTGAATACCTATGCCGGCTTGATCGTGCCTTTGATCGCTTCCGCCACCGCAACGCTTTTGTTCCGCCAATTCTTCCTGACCATCCCGGATGAGCTGGTGGAAGCCGCCAAGATGGATGGCGCCGGCCCGATCCGGTTTTTCAAGGATGTGGTGCTGCCGCTATCCGCCACCAATATCGCTGCCCTTTTCGTTATTCTTTTCGTTTATGGCTGGAACCAATATCTTTGGCCGCTGTTGGTGACGACCTCCACCGATGTGGAAACCATCATGATCGGCATTGTGAAAATGTTGGGCTCCCAGGGCGATACGGAATGGCATTTGGTGATGGCGACCACGGTGCTCGCGCTGCTGCCCCCCGTTGCCATCGTGATCCTGATGCAGCGCTGGTTCGTCAAAGGCTTGGTTGAGACTGAGAAATGAGAAAACCCCATGGCTGAACTCAAGCTTTCCGGCATTGTCAAAAGCTTCGGCGCGGTGCGCGTGCTGCATGGCATTGATTTGACCGTGCAGGATGGGGAGATGATTGTGATTGTCGGCGCTTCCGGCTGCGGCAAATCAACCTTGCTACGCATCGTGGCCGGGTTGGAACGCAGCACAGGTGGCACGGTGCTGATTGATGATCGGGATGTGACGGCGCTTGAGCCTGCGGCGCGTGATATTGCGATGGTGTTTCAGAATTACGCGCTCTATCCCCATATGCGCGTTTTCGACAATATGGCCTATGGGCTGCGTATTCGCGGCCTTGACCGCGAAGACATCAAGCGCCGCGTTCAGGAAGCCGCCGATCTGCTCGGCCTTTCCGAATTGCTTGATCGGCGCCCGAGGGAATTATCCGGCGGGCAGCGCCAGCGCGTTGCCATGGGCCGCGCGATTGTGCGCGAACCCAAGCTGTTCCTTTTCGATGAACCACTTTCCAACCTGGATGCGAAGCTTCGCGTTGCCATGCGCGCGGAAATCAAGCGCCTGCAACGCCGGCTTGGCGTCACCAGCCTTTTCGTCACGCATGACCAGGTGGAGGCGATGACCTTGGGCGATAGGCTGGTTGTCATGCATGAGGGCCGCGCGGCGCAAATCGCCTCCCCCATGGAGATTTTTGAACGCCCTGCCGATACCTATGTCGCGGGCTTTATCGGCAGCCCGTCCATGAATTTCCTGCCAGCCACCATCACGGAAGATGCCAAGGCGGCAACGCTTTCGGATGGCAACATCATCGCCCTGCCGGAACGCCAATACGCCACGCGCCCGGGGCAGAAGGTCACGCTTGGTATTCGTCCGGAACATATCAGCCTGCCGGGACCGCTCCGGCTCACCACCGATCTGGTTGAACCGCTGGGTTCCGAAAGCGTGGTGCATGGCAAGCTTGCTTCCGGTGAAACCATTGCCTTGCGCCTGCCCGGTGCGCCGCCTTCCGCCGCGGTGCTGGACATTGCGCCGCGCATCGAACATTTGCATGTGTTCGATGGTGAAACAGGCAAACGGCTGCCCCCGCCCGGCTGAATAAACTCACGCCTGCCCGCGTTCTGTCAGCAGGCGCTTCACCTCATTCTTCGGGACCTTGCCGTAACCAGAACGCGGCAGCGCATCCCAGACCACGATTTTCGCCGGCCATTTATAGCGCCCAAGCTTGCCATCCAGATGCGCCATCACTGCCGCGGGATCAATAACGGCACCGGCTTCGGCCACCAGCACTGCGACCCCGCTTTCGCCCCATTTCGCATCCGCAACACCTACCACGCAGGCTTCCGCGACGGATGGGTGCGTCAGCAAAGCTTCCTCCACCTCACGCGGATACACATTGGACCCGCCGGAGATATACATGTCCGAAGCGCGACCCGTGATGTACAAAAAGCCGCGCGCATCCAAATGGCCAAGATCACCGGTATGGAACCAGCCGCCGGCGAAGGCCTTTTCATTAGCGCTATCATTTTCGAAATAACCAGCGAAAACCGCGGGGCCGCGCACGCAAATCTCGCCGGTTTCGCCTGCGGCTAAGGGCCTGTTCGCGGTATCCAGAATAGCCACCTCAATCCCCGTGCGCGGATAGCCGCAGGAACCAATCGGCATGGCGGGATCATCTTCCAGGCTATGCCAGGCAGGCGGCAGCACGGTGATATTGCCGGTCACCTCACCCAGGCCGAAATACTGCACCAGGCAGGGGCCAAGCTTGCTCAGCGCGTGTTTTTGATCCTCCCGATACATTGGCGCGCCGGCATAGATGACGTGGCGCAGCGACGCATGATCATGCGTATCCACCGCGGGGTCACGGCAAAGCGTATTCAGGATGGTCGGCACGGTGAACATGTTGGATACGCGATGCGCCTCAATCAGCCGCCAGGCTTCCGGCACATCAAACCGCTCGCCGGGCAGCAGGATGGAGACCGCGCCACGCGCCACTTGCGATAGCGCATGCACGCCCGCGCCATGGGAAAGCGGCGCGACCACCAAGGACGCATCATTCTCGGTCAGCCCCGGCATCAGATCAGCGATGTGGTTATTGATGACAAAAGCCATCTGCCCATGGGTCAGAATACCGCCCTTGGGCCGGCCCGTAGTGCCGGAGGTATAAAAGAACCAGGCCGGATGATCGCGATCCACATCGGCGGGCAGGGTCAAGGGCGCGGCCTGGCCTTCCGCGATCAAATCCTCCCAGGAAAAGCCCGCACCTTCGCCAATGGCGATATCCAGCCCGCAGGCCGGATTTTCCGCGCGGCAGGCAGCGCGATGTTCGGGGAAGGCCACATCAAAAATCTGCGCCTTGCAGCGGGAAGACCCGGCCAGATAGGCGGCTTCCGGCGGGCTCAGGCGGAAGTTCGTCGGCACCCAAACCGCGCCGATCAGCCAGCAGGCCCAGACACCTTCGAAAATCGCGTTATTGTTGCGTGAATGGATCAGCACGCGATCGCCAGCGCCAATGCCGCGCGCGCGCAAGCTTGCAGCGGCGGCACAGGCCCGCGCCGCGATTTCCGCCCAGTTCCAGACCCTGTCGCGCCAGATCAAGCCCGGGCGGTCTGGCAGGCGGCGGGCGGTTTGCAGCAGCATGGCGCCCAGGTTGGAAGTCGGGATCATGCGGCGTCTCCTTCTTTTGCGGCGCCCTTCCGGCGGTTCGCGCGATGTTTCGCTTGCCTCCGGCGCTAGCCTTGGGCAAGTGGGGATATTAGTCTGGATCCAAACAAAGGGAGAAGAACGCCATGACCACCCCATTCCAGGGCGCGACGCGCCGTAACCTGCTGCTGGGCGCCGGCGCGCTCGGCCTGGCCGCCCCCAGCATTGCGCATGCCCAAGGGCAATACCGCGCCGAGTACAAGGTCTCGGTGGTGGGCAATCGCCCGCTGCCGATCTCAGACGGCGCCTTCACCTGGGCGGAACTGGTCACGGAACGCTCCGGCGGGCGGATCAATATGAAGGTCTATCCGGGCAGCCAATTGGTCGGCGGTGATCAGACGCGCGAATTGGTCGCGATGCGCCAGGGCGTGATTGATATGGCGGTGTTTTCCACCATCAATATCTCCCCACAAATCCGCGAAATGAATATTTTTTCGCTGCCCTTCCTGATGCCCAATCACCGCGCCTATGACGCGATCATCAATGGCGAAGTCGGGCGCGACCTGTTCGGCACGCTCACCAGCCGCGATGTGACGCCGGTTGCCTGGGGTGAGAATGGTTTCCGCGAAATCTCCAACAGCAAGCGCGAAATCCGCAAGCCCGAGGATCTGCGCGGCCTGAAAATCCGCTTCGCGGCGGGCGCGATTTTCAGCGAAATCTATCAGGGGCTTGGCGCCAATCCGGTGCAAATGTCCTTTGCTGATCTGCAACCCGCCCTTTCCACCGGCGCGGTGGATGGGCAGGAAAACCCGGTCAATCTGTTCCTAGGCTTCCGGATGGATACGCTGGCGCAGCGCCATTTGACCATCTGGAATTACTGCGCCGATGCGGCGATTTTCGTCGCCTCAAAGGCCGTAATGGATAGCTTCGCGCCTGCGGACCGCGATCTGGTGATCGCCTGCGCACGGGAAGCGGCGCAGCGTCAGATCGCGGCGGCGCGCAAGGGGCTGGGCATTGATGGCGACCGTTCCTCGATCGAGGAATGTATCCGCCGCGGTGTGGCGGTGGCGGAACTCACGCCCGCTGAAAAGCAGGCCTTCGCCCGCGCCACACGGCCGGTCTTTGATAAGTGGGCGCAGACCGTCGGCAGCGCCTTGGTGCAAAAGGCCGAAGCCGCCATTGCGCGCGCGATTGCCTGACGCGCCGTGAGTGTTGAACTGGATCCGGGGGCGAGCCTCCCGGATCCGAAAACCCGGATTCCGCTGAGTTTCGAACGTGTGCTGCTGGCGCTTGCCATGGCGGCCATGGCGCTGATTACGGCGGCCAATGTGCTGGCGCGTTACCTTACGAATGTTTCTTTTGCTATCACGGAAGAATATTCGGTGGTGCTGATGGTGGTGATCGCGCTGATCGGCACGGCACTCGCCATCGCGACGGGCCGGCATATCCGGGTTGGGTATTTTACTGATCTTATGGGGAAGCTTGGGCAACGCCGGGCGGAAATGCTGGCGCTGATCCTTGCCATTATCTGCTTTGGCTTACTCGCCATTTTCGGCGCTAAGCTTGCTTATGATGAGTATCGCTTTGAAGTGCTATCCAACGGGCTTGGCAATCCGCAATGGCTCTATACTGGCTGGCTGCCTTTGGTCTCGCTTTTGGTGATTGCGCGCGCGACGGGCCGGCTGATCCGGCTGGCACGCGGAGAGGATGGCTGAGCCATGATCGCAACCACCCTGTTCCTTGCCTTCGCCTTGCTGCTCGCGGGCGGTGTGCCGGTTGCGATTTGTCTTGGGCTTGCTGGCGCTTTCGCCATTTGGCTCGCGGATCAATCCATCATGGCAATGCCGACCAATGTCTATGCCGGCATTGCGAAGTATCCGTTGATTGCCATTCCCATGTTCGTGCTGGTGGGCAGCGTGTTTGACCGCACTGGGGTGGCACTGCGCCTGGTGCGCTTCGCAACCGCGCTGGTCGGCGCTGGGCGGGGTGCGCTTGCTTCCGTGGCCGTGCTGGTTGCGATGGTGATTGGCGGGATTTCGGGGTCAGGCCCGGCCACCAGCGCGGCCGTTGGGCAGGTAGTGACGAAAAGCATGGCTGAGGATGGCTATCCGCGCCCCTTTATCGCCAGCACCGTGGGTGCGGCGGCGGCCACCGATATCCTGATCCCGCCTTCCATCGCCTTCATCGTCTATGCAGTGCTGGTGCCCGGTGTTTCCGTACCTGCCATTTTCGCTGCCGGCATGATCCCCGGGATTCTGGCGGGGCTTTGCATCATCGCCGCCGTGGTAATCATTTCCATCGTCAAGGATTTCGGTGGCAAGGCGCGCCAGAAGGAAGCGATTGCCGTCTGGCAAAGCTTCAAGGAGGCCTTCTGGGGCCTGCTGGCGCCGGTGGTGATCCTGGGCGGTATGCGGCTTGGGCTTTTCACGCCAACCGAAGCTGCGGTGGTCGCGGTATTCTACGGGCTCTTCATCGGCTTTTTCATCTATCACAGCCTGACGCTTCGTGATGTCTATGAAATGCTGGTGGAGGCTGGGGAAATCTCTGCCGTCATCCTGATCGTCATTGCTTTGGCGACAGTCTTTGCCTGGTCCACCAGCACGCTTGGCATTGTGCGCCCGATTGTGGAATGGGTGGTGGGGCTTGGGCTTGGCTCGGCCGGCACACTCGCGCTGCTCACGATTTTCCTGATCATTGTGGGGATGTTTCTGGATGGCATTTCGATCTTTCTGATCCTGCTACCGTTACTGCTGCCGATTGCCGCTGCCTTTCAATGGGATTTGACCTGGTTTGGCGTGGTGCTGACCATGATGATCGCGATCGGGCAATTCACGCCGCCCATGGCGGTGAACCTTATGGTTTCCTGCCGGATTGCGGGCGTTTCCATGGAAAGCACCGTACCTTGGGTGATCTGGCTGGTGCTGGCCATGTTGCTCTCGGCCGTGGCCGTCATGGCCGTGCCGGATTTGGCGCTGTGGTTGCCGCGCGTGATGGGGTTTGGCTAAGCAAGCCCCTACCCAAGCCTCAGCCCAAGTTCCTGCACGGTCTTCCGCTCATCCTCATAATGCGCGGCAGCCGCCACGGCGTAATCGGCACTGTTCAAATAACGCACCGGCATATCGAAGCGCGCAATCACGGCCAGATGCGCGGGATCAAATAACGCTTCCTTGAAGGCATCATGCAGCACCCGCACCACGCCGGGGTCCATGCCACGCGGGCCGCCAATGCCATAGGCGCTTTCACCCAATACGTCATAGCCAACCTCCCGCAAGGTGGGCACACTCGGAAAGCGCGTTGCCCTTTCGCTCATCCATACGACCAAGGGCCGCACACGCCCTTCCAGCGCCATATCCGCCCAAGCGCTGGTTTCGGCTGAAAAATGAATATCGCCCGCCAATAGCGCTTGCAGATTGGGCGCAGCGCCGCGGAAGGGCACCGTCACCCAATCGATGCCAGCCAACCGCGCGAGCCGCGTCATTTGGATATCGGTGGTATTGGCGCCCGGCGTACCGTAATTGAACTTGCCTGGGTTGGCGCGCGCATCGGCCAGCAGTTCCTGCATGGTTCGCCAGGGTGCATCGCGGCGCACCACGACGCCGCCCATATAGCCCACCAGGCGAATGATCCAGGTGAAATCCTGCATCGGGTCCCATTGCGGCCTTTCCTGCATCAGCGGCATGCGGAAACTGCCATTGGACATTTGCGCGAGTGCATAGCCATCCGGCCGCGCCTCCCGCGCCAGGAATTGCGCCGCAAGAGACCCACCTGCGCCCGGCTTGTTTTCGACAATGATCGGCTGGCCAAGCCGCTTCGCCGCCTGTTCGCACAAGGCGCGCATCTGAATATCCGTCGCGCCGCCCGGCGTCCATGGCACCATCACGCGGATCGGCTTGTCCGGAAACCGCCCCTGCGCCAGCGCGGGTGTCACCAGCGCCCCAGCCAAGCCTGCCATCACGGCGCGGCGCCCCAACAGCATGTCCATGCTTCCCTCCCATTTCTTTTCGGGAAGGCTAAACGAACCTATCTGCCAAAGGCGAGTATTTTTTGGCGCCTCAAACGCGATCCCACTACCGCCCCATGCACGCAAAAAAAACACCGTGATCAGCGGCAGCCGATCACGGTATCGCAAAACATGAAACCGGCACGGCTTGCGCCATGCCGGCTAAGCAACGTCAGCCGGTCTGCTGAATGGCCGAGAGCAGCCAGCGCTCCTCAGGGCCGCTGCGGACAAAGGTCCAAAGCTCGGTCGAGGTTTGGCGTTCTGTCGTGCTGCCTTCCACCAACTTGCCGGTTGCTTCCTCGAAAGTGGCGTCCAGCAGGCTGAAGCGCATGGCAACCGTCGCGTAATCCAGCCCATCCTCATGCCAAGCTTCGGAAAGGTCACCGCCTTCCAGCTTCACATCGCGGGTTTCATTGCGCCAGCCGCGCGCATCCAGATCGCGGTAGTCATTCGCGAAATAGCCAACCATTTCAGGGGTTGCGAATTCCCGCAGGCCCTTCAGGTCACGGCGCGACCAGGCGGCATTCACCTCGATCAGGCTTTGCTCAAACGCCTGATAATCCTGCGGCGTCACTTGGACATCGCGCGCGGGGGCAGCATAGGCGCCGCCTGCGACCGGGGCAGCGGCATCGCCCATGGGCGCCGGTTCCATCTGGCGCGCATAACCGGAAGCACCGGCCATGGCAGGCGCGGCCTGGCGGCGGCGGAACAGGCGGAGGGCCAGATAGATCAGGCCGCCAATCAGCGCCACTTGCAGCAGCATGCCAAGCATGGCGCCGAGGCCGCCGATACCCCCCAGCAGCCCACCGCCAAAGAGCATGCCGACCAGGCCGCCCATCAGCAAACCACCAGCCAGCGCGCCCATGAAGGAACGCTGCGGCTGCGCCTGAGGCGGCATGCCGGGACGCGCCGCGCCGCCGGCCTGTTGCGGGCCAGAAGGCTGCGTTGCCGTGCGCTCCATGGGCCGCGCGGTATTGGGCGCGGTCTGGGTCGGCGGTGGCGCGGAATAGGTCCGGCTGCCGCGGCTGCCAGAGGATGAACCACCGCCCGGCTTGGCATCAGCCAAAACCGGCACCAAAACCATGGCGAGGGCCGCAAAAGCGGTGACAAGATAACCGGGACGACGCATTGGATTTGGAACCTCCCAAGATGAACTGGCGTTAATATAGGGATTTTTGAGCCCAAGCGAAGGGGTAAAACGCATTGCAGAGATTGCAGCCTGGCCCTTGTAGGCCCAAAACGGGTGGGAACCGCTTCGCAATGCGATTTTATACGTCTCGCTAGTAGGTTTCTGATAGAACTGAACACCAAATGTCCCGTAAACGATCCGCCACCCCTGAGTTGCAGCTCAGCCAGACGTCCTTGCAGGACGCGCTTCGGCGCGCCTTGCGCGATGAGGGCGGACGAATGGCCGTCCGCGTCTCCCCCGGCACACGGTCTGAGGCGCAGCGCTTGGTTTTCGCCCTTTTGCGGGAAGCGGTTGATGTCAAAGGCGGCTCTCTGGTTGAAATCGCCCCGTATGACTGGCTGCTGACAGAACTGCCAAACTTCGAAGCGGGCAAGCTTCAAGCACTGCTCGCGCAGATCCTTGGGGGGGCTGCGGTGCAATTGCTGCCGCTCCCGTCGTCCAAACTCATGCTCATCAACCTTTTGAATGCTGCCCGCCTGCCGCAATTCCTGGAGGTACCGGCAGCGGAGCCGGTCTCGCCCCTCGGCCTCGATGCGCGGCTGGATAGGCTCAACCTGTCGCAAATCTTTCGTCGCCATAGCTTTGTTGGCATCACGGATACAAGATTGCCTAAATTGGTCTTCCAACGCCTTGGCTTGGACCAAACAGCGCTCACGCGGCATCTTAGTCGCCTGGCGGGGGATCGTATCTTGGTGCGGCACGCGCAATCAATGCTGCAGAAGCGCGTCCTTGAAGCGCTTGGCGATGAAGGTACCCGAAAATCCCTGATGGGCGGCGGCCCGATAGCGCCCTTGTTGCTGGATTTATCGCCAGACCTGCTGCCAGAAATGCCGGACGCCGCCGAAGATGAAGGCGATCCGGATGCTGGCCCTGGGCTTTATGCCACGCTTGCATTGCAGGATGTGGTTTCCGTCGGCAATCTGGCTCTCAGGCGGAAAGCCTTACGCCAAGGCGCTTGGGGCATCGCCGTAGCAGGCCTTTCGGCATCAGCGCTTACCCTGATTGAACCTGAAGCCCTGCCTGCGGATTGGCTGATCCTGGATTGGTCCCCCGCGCTGGACGACACTCAAATTCTGAAGGCCTTGCGCCGCCTTGATGAGTCCCGCCTAATCTTGAATGGCTGTGATCGTGAAGCAGCCCTTTTATGGGGTCTCAGCCAGGGTATCCATCTTTATGGTGGACCCTGGATTGAAGATATCATCACCGCGACCAGGATGGATCATTGCAGCAAAGCTGCGAACTGCTTGCGCTCAGAATGTCGTGCTCGGGGGCTTGCCACCGCGCCCTCCGAAAGACTTGGCTGCACCAACACCCTATTGTTGGAAGGCGTGCTGCCAGAGGGCCGGGCATGAGCGGCAGCACTCAAAGACCCGCCGCTTTGCCGGCTGAGGCGCTTGGTGCGGTTGCCTTATCAAATGCCATTCGTGATGCGGTCGCGATGGGGGAGGAGCGCCTGGTGCTCATGCTGCGCTTATCGGCGCTGCCACGCGCACGGCGCTTCGGCAGCAGGGCGGAATTGTTGCGGGAGGCCTGGGACCCCTTGAACAGCACCGCCCGAGTCAGGGGCTTCAAGCTGCCCGGGGGCGACCTGGTTGCCATTGGCTTGCCCAACGCGAGCGAAGCGCTGGAGCATCAGCAACGCATTCTGTTTTCCATGCTCGAAGCTGAGGAAGCGGAGAAGGCGGTGCATATGCTCCGCCTGCCGCAACAGGCAGCGGCGGTGATGGCGGCTGTTGAAGACAGTCTCGGCATGGTCGCGGCCATGCAGGCCATGGCGCTAGAGGAGCCGGAGGAACGCACGGTTGATGCGGCGACGCTTGCTTCAGCGGAACGTGGGCTGATGACGGCTGATCTCAGTATCTTCTTCCGTCGCCAGAAAATCTGCTGGCTGGAACCGGGCGGACAGAACACCAGGCGGTTCTGGGAAGATCGCCGCGCGGATCTTGGGGAAATCTGCGAAAGGCTTCTGCCAGGCAGCGACATTTCGCTGACCCCTGCCTTCGCGCAAAGGCTCATGAAGTCCATTGACCGCCGGCAACTGAGTGACATTGCGCGCCCGGAAGAATTGTGCAACATGCGCCAGCTTGCGCTGCCGCTCCGTGTGGAGAGCCTTTTCTCCGCGGAATTCCTGCGGCTGGATGCCATCATGCCGCAAAGCCAGCGCCCCAGGCTGATTATCGGGCTTGATTCCGAAGATGTGCTGGCCGATCCCGATCTTTTCCTGCTGGCGCGCAATTTCGCGCAGGCGCGCGGCTATCGGCTGATGTTGGAAGCCGCTTCCCCCTTCGCGGCCACGATCCTGTCCAGCCAGCGCGCCGGCTTTGATTTCCTGCGCCTTAAATGGTCCGAGGATTTCCCCGCCGCTGACAGTACGGCAACGGCGGCGCTACAGAAAAAGCTCTCGTTGAACGCCGAACAGGTGGTCTTGGCCGGGGCAGATCGGCCAGCCGCCATTGCCTGGGGCTGGGAAGCGGGGATTCGCCTGTTCCAGGGCCGCCTGATTGAAAGCCAGCGCCCCGCAAGCTGACGTCATGGCTTGGCGAAACGCTGGTTTGCGCCGATATGCCCCTCATGCCGCTTCCCGCCATTGAGGCCCAGGGCCTGACCAAAACCTACAAGGCTGGCGACCCGCCCGCCGTGGCTGGCTTGGATTTCACCCAGCCCGCCAGCAGTACCTGGGCGCTTTTGGGCGGCAATGGCGCGGGCAAATCCACCACCATCGCCATGCTGCTGGGCCTTTTGGTGCCAAGTGTTGGGCGGGTTGTGGTGCTGGGCCATGACATGGCGCGGGATCGCTTCGCGGCGCTCGCGCGGATGAATTTTTCTTCCCCCTATGTCGCGCTGCCACATCGGCTGACCGTGCGGGAAAACCTGATGGTCTATGCGCATCTCTATAACGTGCCGCGTGCGCATGATCGCATCGCCGAATTGGCCGAACGCCTGCAATTGACCGGCTTTCTGGACCGCCCGGCGGGGCAGCTTTCGGCGGGGCAGAAAACCCGCGTGGCGATTGCGAAATCGCTGATCAATCGCCCGGAATTGCTGCTGCTGGATGAACCCACCGCCAGCCTAGACCCCGATACGGGCGATTGGGTGCGGAGCCTTTTGGAAGCCTACCGCGCTGAAACAGGTGCGGCCATTCTGCTGGCAAGCCATAACATGGCCGAGGTCGAACGCCTGGCTGACCATGTGCTGATGCTGAAAGGGGGACGCATTGTGGACCAAGGCAGCCCCGCGGATCTGATCGCACGTTATGGCCGCGATGATCTTGAACAGGTGTTTCTGGATATCGCCCGCGGCCAAGGGCGCGCGGCATGAGCGGCGCGGCGCGGCGCATCTGGGGGCTGATGTATCGGCATTTGGCGCTGTATCGGCGTTCCTGGCCGCGCGTTTTGGAATTGATGTATTGGCCCGTGCTGCAAATGCTGGTCTGGGGCTTCGTCACCGCTTGGCTTGCTGGCGTGCAAAACAATACCGCGAGCATCACCGCCGGCGTGCTGCTGGGCGGCGTGCTGCTGTGGGAGGTGACGCTGCGCAGCCAAATGGGCTTCGCCATTTCCTTCCTGGAGGAAATCTGGTCGCGCAATCTGGGCCATATTTTCGTGGCCCCGCTGAGGCCCACTGAATTGGTGGCGGGCTTGGTGGCCATGAGCATGCTCCGCACCGCAATCGGCGTGGGACCGGCCATTCTGCTGGCCTTCCTGCTTTACGGCTTTGGCATTTGGACCCTGGGGCCGGTGCTGGTGCTCTATTTCGCGGCCCTGATGGCAATGGGCTGGGCGGTCGCGCTGGGCGTCACGGCGCTGATCCTCCGCCATGGCGCGGGGGCCGAGGCTTTGGCCTGGGGCGTGCTGTTCGGCTTGGCGCCCTTCTCAGCGGTGTTTTATCCCGTTTCGGTGCTGCCTGGCTGGTTGCAGCCGATCTCGCTCGCCATTCCGGCGACGCATGTTTTTGAGGGAATGCGTGCCGCGCTATTGGATGGGCGGCTGGCCTGGGATCATCTGGCCTACGCTTTTGTGCTTGATCTGATCTGGCTTGGACTGGCCGCCTGGCTTTTCATGGCGCAATTCCAGTCGGCGCGCGTCCGAGGCGCTTTGATGAATATTGGCGAATAGATCAAGGCGCCTCTTTCATCTTGAGCATTTTTCCGGCAAGTTTCCCCTTTCCGGTCCTTGGTGGGGCGATGGTCGCCTTTGCCCGGGCCGGTTGCTTGCGGAGACTGGAAACGTGATTCCCGCCCTGATGCCGACCTATAACCGTGCCGACCTTGCTTTTGAGCGGGGCGAAGGCGCGCGACTTTGGACGGAAGATGGCCGACGTTTCCTGGATTTCGGCGCGGGCATCGCGACCTCCTCGCTCGGCCATGGGCACCAGCATCTGACGCGGATGATTGCGGAACAGGCGGGCAAGATCATTCATGCCTCCAACCTGTATCGCATCCCGCAGGCGGAAAAGCTGGCGCAGCGGCATGTGGAAAATTCCTTCGCGGACAGCGTATTTTTCTGCAATTCGGGCGCCGAAGCAAATGAGGGCATGATCAAGGCTGTCCGCAAATACCAAGCGGAAAATGGCCATCCGGAACGCTACCGGCTGATCTGCTTTGAAGGCGCCTTCCATGGCCGCACCATGGCCGCGCTGGCCGCCACGGGGAATGAGAAATATTTGGCCGGCTTCGGCCCGCCGGTTGAAGGCTTCGACCATGTGCCCTTCGACAATATGAATGCGGTGCGTGATGCGATTGGCCCCAATACGGCCGGCGTGATGATTGAACCCGTGCAGGGTGAAGGTGGCGTGCGCCCTGCGCCGCTTCGCTTCCTGCGTGAATTGCGCGCCATGTGCGATGAATACGGGCTGCTGCTGGCCTTGGATGAAGTGCAGACCGGCATGGGCCGTTCCGGCAAGATGTGGGCCCATCAATGGGCCGGGATCGAGCCTGATGTGATGTCATCCGCCAAGGGCATTGGCGGCGGCTTCCCGCTGGGCGGCATTTTCGCCAAGGAACATGTGGCGAAGCATTTGAAGGCCGGCACGCATGGCTCAACCTATGGCGGTGGGCCGCTGGCCTGCGCTGCCGGCAATGCGGTGATGGATGTGGTCTCCGCCCCTGGCTTCCTTGACCGTGTGGACCAGGTGGCGCGGCATTTGTGGCGCGGCCTGCTGGCGCTGGCCGCCAAGCATCCGACGGTGATTGAAGATGTGCGCGGCGCTGGCCTGCTGCTTGGCCTGAAGCTGCGGCCCGAGGTGAATAACGGCGAAATGCAGAATGCCGCCGTGGCCGAGGGTCTGCTGACGGTCGCCGCCGGGATGAATGTGCTGCGCCTGGCGCCGCCGCTGATCATCACCGAAGCCGATGCGGATGAGGCGGTGGCGCTGCTCGATCGCGCTTGCCTGCGCCTGACCCCAGCGGGTGCCCAAGCCGCGGCGCAATGAGTGCAATGTTGAAATCGGTTAGGGGCGGCGATGCGCCGCCCCGCCACTTTTTGGAATTGATGGATCTTGAACCGGCGGTGCTGCGCCGGATGCTTGATGTAGCCGGGCGCGCCAAGCGGGGCGAGCTTGCGGGCAAGCCCTTGGCCGGCAAATCCATTGCGCTGATTTTCGAAAAACCCTCGACCCGCACACGCGTTTCCTTTGAAGTGGGGATCCGCCAATTGGGTGGCGATGTTGTGGTGCTGTCAACGAAGGACATGCAGCTTGGCCGAGGCGAAACCCCGGCGGATACCGCGAAGGTGCTGTCCCGCTATGTGGATGCCATCATGCTGCGTACCGATAATGTACAGAAAATCCGTGAATTGGCGGAACATGCGACGGTGCCTGTGATCAATGGCCTCACGGATGTATCGCATCCCTGCCAATTGATGGCTGATGTCATGACTTTTGAGGAACATCGCGGCCCGATTGCCGGGCAGGTGGTGGCCTGGACAGGTGATGGCAATAATGTCGCGCAATCCTTCATCCAGGCAGCGGCACGCTTTGGCTTTACGCTGCGGCTTGCGACCCCACCGGAATTGGCGCCGCCCGCGGAATTGATCGCCTGGGCGCGTGCCCAAGGGGCGAGGGTGGAATTGACCCATGACCCGATTGCCGCCGTGCGTGATGCACGCTGTGTGGTGACCGATAGCTGGGTTTCCATGTCTGATGAACGCGAAGGGCGGGCGGAAAGCCGGCATAATCTTCTGGCGCCCTATCAGCTTAATTCTGCGCTGCTGAGACACGCGGCGCCGGATGCGATTGTGATGCATTGCCTGCCCGCACATCGCGGCGAGGAAATCACCGATGAGGTGATGGATGGCCCGCAAAGCGTGGTGTTTGATGAAGCGGAGAACCGGCTTCATGCGCAGAAGGGCGTGCTGCTTTGGGCCTTGGGGCTGGCCTAACGCTTACGGCGTGACCCGTGACAGCGGGTCACGCGTAGTTAGGCTGATTAGGCCCCCACCCTATTCCGGCTGCGCGCCGGAAATCCTGACCATCTCAGCCCAGATCGGCTGTTCGCGCTTTAGCCGCGCGGCCAATGCTTCCGGCGTTGAACCCGTCAGCCGCGCGCCCATGCCAATAGCGCGTTGCTGTAATTCGGGATCAGCAAAGGCCGTGCTGATTTCAGAAGAAAGCCTATCCACAATCTCACGCGGCATGGCGCGTGGCCCGGCCCACATATGCCAGGGGCTGACGTTGAAGTTGTCCATCCCCGCTTCCGCCATGGTCGGCACATTGGGCATGGCGGGCCAGCGTTCCGGCAGCGTCACGGCCAGCGGGCGAATGCGCCCTTCCTGAATAACGCCGACATAGCTGGCAAGATTATCCACCGCGAGTTGGATATCGCCCGACAGCATGGCCGGGATGGTCTGCGCCGCGCCCCGGAAGGCCACATGGGTACTTTCAATGCCCGCACGCCCCAGAAGATAAGCGCCGGAAAGGTGAATGGTCGTACCTACACCTGAGGACCCGTAGCTAATGCCGCCGCGCCGCGTCTTGGCCCAGGTGATGAATTCTTGCAGCGTTTGCGCGGGCACATGCTGCGCCGGTACCGCCACCACATTGGGCAAATCCCACATGGCGCTGATCCAGGCGAAATCCTTTTCGGGATCATAGGGTAGGGTTTTGAACAGCATGGGGTTGATCACGATATTGTGCATGCTGATCGTGCCGATGGTGTAACCATCGGGCGTGGCCCGCGCGATGGCTTCCGTGCCGATATTGCCGGAAGCGCCGGACCGTGTCTCAACAATGAAATTCTGCCCAAAGCGGCGCGACAGAACTTCGCAGGCAAGCCGCGTCATCACATCAAGCGACCCGCCCGGCGGAAAGCCGACAAAGACGCGCACGGGCCGATTGGGCCAGGCGGCTTGTGCGATGGCGGGGCTCGCCAGACCAAGGGCGAGTGGCGTGGCAAGAAGGCTGCGACGTTGGATCATGTTTTCCTCCCGTTATCTGTTGTCATTTCAGCGCGCGTAGTCAGGTTCTTCCCGGTCCAGCACGCGCCGCCAGGCTTTTAGATGGAGCCGCGCATCCAGCTTCTCACCCCATGGCCCCGTGTGATTGCGGCGCAGATTATCGGGCAGCTTATGCAAAGGGAGCCCGGTCTGCATGGCAGTCAATTGATACATGCAGGTGCGTTCCGCCATATAGCATTCATCAAACGCGTCATGCACGGTGGGTCCCACCACGGTCACACCATGGCCGCGCATCAGCATGATGGTCTTATCGCCCATCAGCCGCGCAATCCGGTCCCCTTCTTCATTGCTATGCACGGGCTGATCGCCTTCATCATCATAGACTGTGCGGTCATTCAGCAGCAGGTTGTTGTGATGCGACAGCGCGAATTCAGCGCCCTGCACCATGGAAAGCGCGGTCAAATGTCGTGGGTGCACATGGATCACGCAGGTCGCCGCCGGATTGGCGAGGTGAATGCGCGTATGGATATGAAACGCGACCTTGCGGAGTTCCCCGCTGCCGCGCAGCACGCGCCCTTCCAGATCGCAGATGATCAGATCGGATGCTTTCAATTCCTGAAACAAATAGCCGCGCGGATTGATCAGGAAGCGCGGCTCAGCCTCATCAGGCAACATCAGGCTGTTGTGATTGCCGATATGCTCATTCCAGCCGAGCCTGGCGCCAATGCGAAACACGGCGGCCATGTCGCAGCGGAGTTCCCATTCGCGCGCCTCGGCACGGCTATCGCTCAGTTTTTCGATGATCGCGGCCATCTGGACCCTCTTGAACCAATCCCTGCGCCAAGCCTTGCACAGATCAGGCGCGCCTGACCACCAGGCCGGGTGTTGACGCCGGCAGGCCGGGCGCGGAGCATTCTTGACAGAGAGAGGACCCACCCATGGCCGAAGCCAAGCCCGCCGAATTGCCCATCACCGGCTATCTGGACCGGTTTTCCGCGCGCCCGGGCGAAAGCCTGGCGGCTAAGATCAGCGTGCCAAGCGGCGGGCACTACCGCGCAAGGCTGCGGCGCGTGATTTCGGGCGACCCCAACCCAGCCGGGCCAGGGCTGCGGTTTGAGGACCTCTCCGCCCGTTTCGATGCCGAATTTCAGGGCCGCCACCAGCCGATCCGGCTTGGGTCCCACGCCCTGATACCGAAGGCGCCGCAGCGCTCGGCAGGGCCGGTGACCTGGACGGCGTTGGTCTGGTTCCAGGCGCAGCCCGGCGGCGAAGCTGTGGTGATCAGCGAAGAAGCTGCGGGCCGGCGCGTCACGCTTTCAGTCGGCCCGCATGGCCCCGTGGCACATATCATCTGGGAAGGCGACGAAAGGCAGCTTGGCCTTGGCGCGGCCTTACCCGTGCGGCGCTGGCATCGGCTTTGGCTGAGTGCTGATCCCGCCACTGGGCGCATCCTGCTGGGCGCGCAATGTATTGAAGATGGCAGCCCCGCGAGCACGCGTGAAATCTCGGCGGCGGGTATGGCGCTACCCGATGGCGCGGGCGTGGTGATGATCGCGGCGCGTGAGGCCGCCGCGCCGTGCGCGCATCTGACCGGCAAGATTGAAGAACCCGCCATCCTGGCCGGCTTTCACGCCGAATGGCCGCGCCCGGATCAGCCGCTTTCCGCGGCCTCGCCCGCATTGATCGCAGCCTGGGATTTTGCGCGCGGCATCGCGACGCAGCGCGTGGAGGATATCGGCCCGCAAGCCTGCCATGGGGATTTGGTCAATGTGCCAACCCGCGCCGTGGTCGGCGCCCGCTGGTCGGGGGCCGAGATGTGCTGGCGCCACGCGCCCGCCGATTACGGCGCCATCCATTTCCACATCGATGATTTGAGTGATTGCGGCTGGGCGGATGATTTCAGCTTCTCCGTTCCAGCGGATTTACGTTCCGGCGCCTATGCCCTGCATGTCAGTTGCGCTGAAGGTGAGGATCACATCCCCTTCTATGTGCTGCCCCCGCGCGGCACGGCCACCGCGCCCATCGCGTTTCTGGCTTCCACCTTCACCTATCAAGCCTATGCCAATCATGCGCGCGGCAATGCCGATGCAGCCTATCGCGCCCGCGTCGCTGCCTGGGGCGCTTATCCGCATAATCCGGATGATTTCCCGATCTATGGGCGTTCCACCTACAACCGCCACCCAGACAATAGCGGCATCGCCTTTTCATCGCGACTGCGCCCGATTCTGACGATGCGGCCTGGGTTTCTAACCTTCAATGATGCGAAGGGATCAGGGCTCCGCCACTACCCCGCCGATACGCATATCCTGGCCTGGCTGGAAGCGCGCGGCATGGCCTTCGATGTGATCACGGACCACGATTTGCACGCGGAAGGCGCGGCACTTCTTGCCAATTACAAGGTGGTGATGACCGGTTCGCACCCGGAATATCACACGCCGCAAACGCTTGATGCGCTTTACGCCTATACGCGGAGCAGCGGGCGCATGATGTATCTGGGCGGCAACGGTTTCTATTGGCGCATCGCCCAGCCCACCGATCTGCCCGGCACGTTCGAATTACGCCGGGCGGAGGGCGGCATTCGCGCCTGGGCCGCCGAGCCAGGCGAATACTATCACCAAACGGATGGCGCCTATGGCGGGTTGTGGCGGCGCAACCGTCGCCCACCGCAGCAATTGGCCGGTGTGGGTTTCTCCGGCCAAGGGCTGTTTGAAGGCACCTATTACCGCCTGCTGCCACCCGCGCGAGAGGCGCGCCATGCCTGGATGTTCGAAGGCGTGGCAGGCGAGACCATCGGCGATTATGGGCTTTCCGGCGGCGGCGCGGCTGGCTTTGAATTGGACCGCGCGGACCCTGCCCTTGGCACGCCCGACGGCACGGCAATTCTGGCCGTTTCCGAAGACCCGCCCGCTTCCTTTGTCGCGGTGCCGGAGGAATTGCTCTCCCACGTCAACACCGTGAATGGCGAAAAGGCCCAGGCTTTGAAGCGGGGCGAGATCATCTATTTCGACACGCCTGGCGGCGGTGGCGTCTTCGCCGTTGGTTCCATCACCTATTGCGGCAGCCTGTGGCGCCAGGGGTTTGAAGGGCCGATCAGCCGGCTCACGGAAAATGTTGTGCGCCGTTTTGCCGGGCTGCCGGATAATGGTTGACGCCGCGGGGCGCGCGCATGAAGCTACCGCACCACAAATAACGGGAGAGCATGGATGAAACGCCTCAGTCTCAGCACGGGTCTTGTTGCCGCTGCCATGGCCCTGTCGGCGGCGCCGCTGCTGGCCGCCCCTTTCACCTGCCCCACGCGCGGCGGAGACCTGGTGTTTGGCCAGGAAGCAAATGTCAATTCACTGGATCAGATGACCTCCAGCACGATTTCAACGCGCAATATTGCGATGAATATCTACGAGACGCTGATCACGCGCGATGACAATAACCGGCCCATCCCGGAATTGGCCGAAACCATGCAGGAAGCCCCTGATGGCCTGAGCTATACCTTCAAGCTCCGCCAGGGCATCACCTTCCATAATGGCAAGGCGCTGACTTCGGCAGATGTTGCGGCTTCCTTCGACCGCTACAACCGAATTGGTCTGCAACGCAGCACGCTGGATAATGTCGCGGGCTGGGAAACGCCGGACCCTCTCACCTTCATCATCCGCATGAAGCAGGTGCAGCCGACATTTGTTGAGGCGCTGTCTTCCTTCTCGGTCCCCATCGTCATCATCCCGTCAGAACATAAGGATGATGAACGCCAGCAGTTGCGCCCTGTGGGCACCGGGCCTTTCCGCCTTTTGGAATTCGTGCCCGGCAGCCATGCAAGGCTTGGCCGCTTTGATGCCTATAAGCCCAATACAGCCTATGAACAGCGCATGGGCTTTGGTGGCTATCGTGTTGCCTGCCTTGATACTGTGACCTTCCGCATCGTGACCGAAGCCAGCGCCCGCGTGGCCGGCTTGGAAACGGGCGCTCTGCATGTGGTGGAAGATGTGCCGACACGTTCGGTAGAAGCGCTGCGCCGCAATAGCGCCATCACCATCCTGCCCTTGCAGAATTGGTGGATCCAGATTGCGCTGCCCAATACTTCGCTGGCACCCACCGATAACTTGACCTTCCGGCGCGCCGTGCAGGCGGCGCTTGGTATGGAAGACATCATGGATGCGGCTTCCGACAATAATTTCCGGCTCAATGTCGGCTTCCAATATCCGAATCAGCCGAGCTTCACGGATGCGGGCAAGGAAACCTACAATATCAACAATCCGCAGCGCGCCCGCGCCTTGCTGCGCGAATCAGGCTATCGTAACGAACCGATCATCATCCTGACCAATCGGGACCTGACGCCGATGTATAACGCGGCGCTGGTGATGGAGCAGCAGCTGAAGGCAATCGGCATCAATGCGTCGCTTCGCGTGGTGGATTGGCCGACATCGGTGCAAATGTCTCAACGGCTGAATTCCACGGAATGGCATTTCTTCCATTCCGGCTGGGGCACGCAGCCCGCCCTTGGCGCGCTTGCCACAATGCAATTCCTGGTTTCCCCGAATGCCGCCTATCGCCCGCGGGATGACAAGGATGATCCGGAAGTGCTCGCCGCCTGGAATGACATGAACATCCAGCGCGACCCGGCGGTGCGCCAGGAAGCCTTTGCGCGCATGCAGCGCCTGGTGCTGGAACGCGCCTATGCCTATCCTTTCGGCTCACTCACCAAGGTTCAAGCATCGCGCGCCAATGTGAAGGGCTTCGCGCCTTTCCGCATACCGCGCTTTTCCAATGTGTGGATTGAGCGTTGAGGTTTACGGCTAGGGAGCGCGATTTACCTTGATATTGGTCGCGCTCCGCCGGCTGCTCAGCGCCATTCCGGTATTGTTTATTGTCAGCCTGATTAGCTTCGGGCTGATGCGGCTGATCCCTGGTGACCCGGCGGCATCCATCGCCGGGCCTTCCGCCACCCCAGCGCAGATTGACCAATTGCGCCGCGATCTTGGGTTGGATGAGCCCTTGTTGATGCAGTTGCTGCATTACTACCAAGGGCTATTGCAGGGCGATTTCGGCAAATCGCTGCTGCTTGGCAAGGGTGTGCTAGCCGCCACCCTTGAACGCCTGCCGGTTACCATCGGCTTGTCACTCTACGCATTAGTGCTGACGCTGCTGATTGGTGTGACGAGCGGCATTATCGCGGCGCTGCGCCAGAACACCTGGGTGGATCAGGTGGCGATGATGATCGCCATGCTCGGCATTTCCATCCCAAATTTCTTTCTGGGCCTGTTGATGATCATCTTCTTCGCTGTGCAGCTTGGTTGGTTGCCAAGCGGCGGCTATGTGCCCTTCTCGCAGGACCCGATTGGCTGGCTGCGCAGCACCACCATGCCGGCGATATCGCTTGCCTTGCTGCAAGCGGGATTGCTGGCGCGCATCACCCGTTCCGGCATGCTGGAAGTGCTGCGGCAGGATTATGTCCGCACCGCCCGCGCCAAGGGGCTGCCGGAACGCCAGGTGATCCTGAAGCATGCCCTGGCCAATGCGCTGATCCCGATTGTGACCGTGGTGGGCATCATCATCTCGCTATTGCTGTCGGGCGCAGTGGTGACGGAGGCGCTGTTTTCGCTGCCCGGCATGGGGCAATTGCTGACGCAAGCGGTGCTCAGCCGCGACTATCCCATGGTGCAGGGCGGGCTTTTGCTGGTGACGACATTTCTGGTGGTGGTGAATATTCTGGTTGATATCCTCTATGCCCTGATTGATCCAAGGGTGCGCTATGAGTGACACCGCCGCCGCCATAGACGCCGAAGGCATTGCGCTAAAGCGCGAACACCCGGCGCGCGCCACCATCAAGCGCCTGTTGCGCCATCGGCTGTTCATGACTGGCCTCGTGCTATTCCTGATCATCGCCATTACCGCCATTCTGGCGCCCTGGATTACCGATGTTGATCCCAACCGCCTTTCCATGCGCAACAAATTCAAGCCACCTGGCGAGGGTTGGATTTTCGGCACGGATAGTTTTGGGCGCAGCCTTTGGTCGCGCGTGGTCTGGGGCGCGCAGCTTTCCATGCTGATTGGCGCTTCTGTGGTGGCGCTGAATGCGGTGTTTGGTGTTCTGATCGGCGCCGCTGCGGGTTACTTCCGCCGCATTGATAATTTGCTGATGCGCATCAATGACGCGCTGATGGCCTTCCCGGCCATTCTGCTCGCCATCGCGGTTACTTCCGTGTTGGGGCCTTCGACTTTCAATGTCATTCTGGCCCTTGGCATTGTCTATATCCCGCGCACGGCACGCATCGTGCGGTCTTCCGTGATTGTGCTGCGAGAGATGGAATTCGTTCAAGCCGCGGTTGCCGCCGGTGCGGGCCATTGGCGTATCCTGACGCGCCACATCCTGCCCAATGCCATGGCACCGGTGATCGTGCAGCTTTCCTTCCTGTTCGCTTTTGCTGTGCTGTCTGAAGCCACACTTTCCTTCCTGGGTGTTGGCGCCGTGCCGCCCACCCCCACCTGGGGCAATATCATGGCCGAAGGGCGCGATTTCATGCGCGAAGCGCCCTGGATCATTACCATCCCCGGCATCGCACTGATGATTACCGTGATGGGGCTGAATTTCCTTGGCGATGGCTTGCGCGATGTCCTAGACCCCCGGCTCAGGATTCAACAGTGACTTTGCTTGATGTGCAGGGGCTGACCACGGCCTTCATGACCGGGCGCGGCGAAATCACCGCAATCGAGGAGGTGTCCTTCTCACTCAAGGAGGGTGAAATCCTCGGCATTGTCGGTGAAAGCGGTAGCGGCAAAAGTGTCACGGCACTCACCATCATGGGCCTGCTGCCGACACCGCCCGCGCGCATCGCCGCCGGCAAGGTGATGTTCCAGGGCAAGGAACTGACCAAGCTTTCATCGCGGGAAATGCAGCGCATTCGTGGCCCCGGCATTGCCATGATTTTCCAGGAACCCATGACATCGCTGAACCCCGTGTTTTCCATTGGCGATCAGATCATGGAAACCATCAAGGCGCATGAAAACCTGCCCGCCGCTGCACTCCGCAAGCGCGCGATTGATATGCTGGACAAGGTTGGCATTCCATCAGCGGCGCGGCGGCTGGATGATTACCCGCATCAGATGTCCGGCGGGCAGCGGCAGCGCGTGATGATCGCCATTGCGCTCGCCTGCAACCCAAAGCTGCTGATTGCCGATGAGCCAACCACGGCGCTTGATGTGACCATTCAGGCGCAAATCCTCGATCTACTGATGGATTTGCGGGATGAATTCCGCATGGCGATCATGATCATCACGCACAACATGGGCGTTATTGCGGAAACGGCAGACCGCGTGCTGGTGATGTATGCCGGGCGCGTGATTGAAGAAGCACCGGTGGCGCGGGTTTTTGACCATCCCATACATCCCTACACGCGCGGCTTGCTGGAATGCGTGCCGTCCATCACGGAGGACCGCGCGCGGCTGATCGCCATCCCCGGCACCCTGCCTGACCCCGCGCGCCGCCCACCTGGCTGCCGCTATAGTGTGCGCTGCCGTTATGCGCAGCCAAGTTGCAGTGAGAGCCTGCCGCCGCTGATCCTGGAGGAAGCGGATCATTGGGCCGCCTGCCTCCGCGCCAAGGAATTGGCCGCGCCATGACCGAGCCCCTTATCAGCGCGCAGAACCTGGCCAAGCATTTTGATGTTGGTGGTGGTGGGATGTTTCTGCGGGGCAGAACCAGCAAGCTCCGCGCGGTGGATGATGTCGCCATCAGCATCATGCCTGGCGAAACCTTGGGGCTTGTCGGAGAATCCGGTTGCGGCAAATCCACCCTTGGGCGGCTACTGATCAGGCTGCTGGACCCGACCACGGGCAATATCCGCTTTCAGGGGCAGGAAATCACCGGGCTGGGCCGCGCGGCGATGCGTGAATTTCGCCGGTCCATGCAGATTATTTTCCAAGACCCCTATGGCGCGCTCAATCCGCGCATGGCTGTCGAGGATATCATCGCTGAACCGCTGGTGATCCATGGCGCGAAGCATGGCACCGAAACGCGCCAGCAGGTCACGGAAATGCTCGATCGCGTCGGCCTGCCACGCCGCGCGCTGGATCGCTTTCCGCATGAATTTTCCGGCGGCCAACGCCAACGCATCGGCATTGCCCGCGCGCTGATTCTGCGCCCGCGCTTTGTTGTGTGTGATGAGGCTGTCTCGGCGCTTGATGTTTCGGTCCAGGCGCAGATCGTCAATCTGTTGCAGGATTTGCAGCGCGATATGGGGTTGACCTATCTGTTTATCGCGCATGACCTTTCGGTGGTGCGGCATATCTCGGACCGCGTTGCGGTCATGTATCTCGGCAAGATTGTGGAAGTCGCCGAAAAGCGCGTTATCTATAATGATCCGCAACATCCCTATACGCGCGCGTTGATCACCGCCGTGCCGGCGCCGCATCCTTCTCGGCGGTCACGCGGCAAGCGGGAGAATATCGTTGGCGATATCCCAAGCGCGCTCAACCCGCCTTCTGGTTGCCGCTTTCACACGCGCTGCCCGCATGTGATGCCCATTTGCCGGGAAGCAGCGCCGCCACTTTTTGAAACGCAACCAGGGCATCAAGTGGCCTGCCATTTGATGAGCCAGGCCTGAATAGGGAAAACACCATGGCTGACGCGCCGCGCAAATCGCGCCTTGTTTCCGAAGTTGATTTCAACAGGGATGGCAAGCAGACAGGCTTTATTCGCCTGTTTCATTCAACCCATGACAGCGCCTATGGCTTCCTGCCCATCCCGATTGTGGTGGTGAAGAATGGCGAAGGGCCGACCGCGCTTTTCACTTCCGGCAATCATGGCGATGAATATGAAGGCCAGGTGGCGCTAACCAATCTGGCGAAATCGCTTGATCCCGCGCGGATCAAGGGCCGCGTGATTATCCTGACCATGGCGAATTACCCGGCGGCACTCGCGGGGCGGCGTGTGTCGCCGATTGATGACCTCAATCTGAACCGGATTTTCCCGGGCGATCCGGATGGCACGGTCACGCGGCAGATCGCGCATTACATTGACAGCGAATTGATCCCACTCGCGGATTTTGTGATGGATTTGCATTCGGGTGGATCGTCGCTGAATTACGTGCCTTGCGCCTTGGCGACGCAATCCAACGATCCCGCACTGTTCCAGAAGCAATTGGCGGCGCTGCGCGCCTTTGGGGCCCCCTTCACCTATATTCAGGGCGGCGCGCAAGGTCAGGGCGGGAATCAGACACTCGGCAGCGGGGCAGAACGGCGCGGTAAGATTGCGCTTGGCAGCGAATTGGGCGGTTGCGGCACGGTCAATCCGGCCGGCCTTGCGATTGCCGAACGCGGCGTGCGCAATGTGCTGGTGCATCTTGGCATTTTGCCGAAGTCAGACTGGGTCGAACCGCCCTCACCCACACGCTTCCTGGATGTGCGCGGGCAGGATTATTATGTCTATGCGCCGGAAAACGGCGTTTTTGAGCCGTTGGTCCAACTCGGCGATATGGTGTCCATCGGCACGCCCGCAGCGCGTATTCATTTCACGGAAACGCCCTGGCTGCCGCCGGTTGAAATCACCTTCAAGGCGGCGGGCATTGTAATGTGTCAGCGCATCCCGGCGCGCACCAAGCGCGGGGATTGCCTGTTCCATTTGGCGAGTGATTTGAAGATCGCGTAACGCCTGACCGCCGCAAGGGATCAGGCGTAGCTCTCAGCGCTTGATCCCGGCGATCGCGTTCTGAATGCCGGTGGTGGCCCAGGGGCCCCAGGGCATGGTGAAGAACTTGAAGCCCTTATCCACGAAGAAATTCGGCTCCATGCCCGGCGGGATGAAATACATGCCGGCGGCAATGCCATGCTTGGCCGCAGCTGCAGCGATTTTATCAAGCGCGCGCTGATAGGTATCGCAAGCGTAATCCAGCGGCACATCCAATTCGATGGAAAGATCGGAAGGCCCAATCAGCAAAACATCCACGCCCGGCACCGAGGCGATGGCATCAAGATTTTCCAGCGCCTGCTTGGTTTCGATCATGGGCACAATGACCAGTTCCTTGTTCACCGTATCCATATAGTCACGGTATTTTGGGAACTCCCCCCATTCGCCGCGCACGCCCGCATTGCTGCGATTTCCCTGCGGATAATAGCGGCAGGAACGCACCATCGCCTCAGCCTCGGCCCGCGTATTGATCATGGGGGCAATGATACCACGCGCGCCGGCATCCAGTGCAAAGCAAATCTGATCCGCCTGGTTGGCAGCAACGCGCACAAAGGGGGCAGCCTTCTTGCCGCGCATCGCCTGAATGGAGGGCGCCATTTGCTTGATTTCATAGGGGGAGTGCTGCGTATCGAACAGGATGAAATCAAAGCCAGCATCGGCCAGCACCGATACATCGATATTCGGCCCCGCCGTTGTTCCAATGGCGGTTTTGCCTGATTTGATGGTTTGCTTGATGGCGTTCATGTGATCTCATCTCCTCCAGAATGATCTGGCACTGAAAGGAAGCCCCTCAGAGCCACTTGATTGCTTTGCGCCGTCTTGATGCCCCTCAAGCGCTTGGATGCGTCCCCAGCCAAATGAATTGGGCAAAATTTTGCTTGGCGACCACGCTTGGCCGATCAGGCTAGCCGCCATTTGAAAAGCTTGGCAAGAGTCTGGGACAGGCATCTGGTTCCATGCGGTGTACAGGTCCCAAGCATGGCAACGCAGGCGCAAAACGGGATTGTGGTGGCCGTTAGCGTGAAGCCTCTGCGCAGGATGCTCGCCCAGGGCGGCATCCTGCCCTAACGGCTGGGGTGGAGCTTCCGGTGGAAACCCAGCGCCTATCTTCTGGAATTCAGCAAACGATATGTCTTGTTAACATGAATCAGGCCAGGGCCGATCTCCAGCTAAGCTTGTCACTGCGCGTGCCTCGGTACATTCATCCGGAGCATGCGAAACTCGGCATCAGCTAAGCCAGTGATTCTTCCAAGCGCCGTTCTGGCTGCCGGTTGGTCTGGTATCCGCCTAGGGGCTGCGCCGGCGCTTGAAAGCCAACAAACATATAGCCGATCAGGCGGATGGACCGCAGCACTTGCGGGTGTCGCGGATCTTCTTCAAGCTTGCGCCGAAGCCGTACAACCAGATTATCCACCGACCGATCATCAATGCGACAACTGCGGTGGTAGACAGCCTCCGATATCTGATCGCGGCTGACAGGCACACCGGGCTGCCTAACAAGGCATGCAAGCAGGTCAAATTCCGCCGTGGTTGCCGAACAGCTGCTACCATCAGGGCGATAGATCTCACGACGCGTAAGGCACAGCTTCCAGCCAAGCCCCAATTCAACCACGCGTGAAGGCACGCTTGATGGTGAAGGGTAAGTACGCGTCTCCAGTTGCGGGGGTCGTCCCAGGCGCGAATCGGGAAGGCCGCGGCGCAGCGCCGCGCGAATACGCGCCAGGATCTCCCTGGGGCTGGTTGGGATCACCATGCATGCATCGCAGCCCGCTTCAAGCAGCGCCACCCTGGCTGCCTCATCATTATCCATACCAAGCACGATGCAGAACACATCAGAGCGTGCGCGTATCTGGTGGATGGAGCCTGGCGCATCCCTCAGCATGCTCCTCACTTGCAGGATCACGATGTCAGGCCGCAGCGAATATTCCTGTGCCTCAACGCCCGAAAGCAATTCACCAAATGTGGCACAATGGCTGACGGCGAGCCCGTGCTGTTCAAGATAGGACCCCAATTCTGCAACCAGGGCTCGTTGCTCGCCAAGGATTGAAATCCGCAATGACCGGCGCTGCGGAAAAAACTGCAGATTGGGGCGCCCGAGGAACGATAACTCGGCTTTCCTTGCTTTCAACCCACGCATGAAGACTCCTCCCACGCTCAAAAGACTTCACGAAAGACGAGCGGGTTCACGCCCGTAGGGGCGTTTTGAGCACAGGAGGGGCAGGAACTCTGTGATCTTTGTTACAGAGCACGGCACTATTCTAGCACATTGCGCTGAACCGCCCCGCTTTTGCCGGGGGCCTACCGCAAGGGGATGAAGCCTCCCGCGCGCGGTCCAAGGCGCGCATAAGGGTCCGCATGGGATCTGCGTGAAACAGTGCGATTTTTCAGGAGGGGGACGAACCCGCGAACCCCTTGATTTTATTGGTGGGCGCACAAGGATTCGAACCTTGGACCCGCTGATTAAGAGTCAGCTGCTCTACCAACTGAGCTATGCGCCCGGCGACCAGGGCGAGCCCCGGTGCGGCCAAGGCGGGCTTCATACCGCCCGGGGCGGTTTTGTCCAGCCCCTTAGCCGGCTGACGCCATCATCCGCCGCCCATGAATAAACCCATAGGTCGGGAAATGCGTGCCGCCGAAATCATCCGCTGGCGGATACCAAACCCGCACCAGGGACCAATCGCCCCGTGGCGAGACATCCAGCACTGGTTGATCCCGCGCGATCTGCCCCCTCGCCCGCCCGGTCGCCCAATTGGCGTGATCCACGCGGATTTCACGGGCCGAAATCACGCGCGACACCACCGCGACATGCCCCTGCGGGT
>VYKX01000070.1_pt1 | contig 31562 bp, 32 predicted proteins | sample 5114471 | NCBI WGS metagenome assembly VYKX01 (sample SAMN12291785, study PRJNA351875) | freshwater metagenome | isolation source: freshwater lake | place: USA: Michigan, Gull Lake | collected 2013-08-08
CGCCGCGATGATGTGTCGGGTCTGGCTCGCCTCGAGGATGCTCGCCAGGGCGTGCGGATTCGCACTGCTGAAGTCGGCGGCGGGCGCAGCTGCGAGGGAGTTGGCTGAGGTGTTCATGGAGTCTCCGGGGAACGACCGACACCGGTTCTTCGGCCGAACCCTTGCCGTCTGTAGGGCGCCAGAACCCGCAGGTCAGAGCGCCATCGACACCCACTTGAAGTCCGGGTCCTCCGCCCACGGAATGATCGAGAAGCCCAGATCCTTCATCAGCTTGAGCATTCCGGTGTTGCGCGCCAGCACGACGCCCTCGATCTCGGTGAGGCCCTGCTCGCGGGCGAAATGCATGATCGACTGCATCAGCCGAGAGCCGAGGCCGCGCCCGGTCATGTCGTCGGCCACCACCAGCGAGAACTCGCAGCTGCTGCGGTCGGGATTGGTGATGTAGCGCGAGACGCCGACGATGCGCTCGACCAGCGGCGGCTCGTCGTTGTTGCCTTCACTCGTGCTGTCGCCAGGTTCGGCGATGGTCGCGACCAGCGCCATCTCGCGGTCGTAGTCGATCAGGGTGAAGCGTGACAACAGGTTCGTGGGCAACTCCTGCAGCGTCGAGATGAAGCGGAAGTAGCGCGTCTCGGGCAACAGCCGGCGCACGAACTCCTGCAGCATCGTCGCGTCATCGGGCTGGATCGGACGCACGGTGTACTCGCCGCCGCCGGGCAACGGCCACAGCTGGGTGTGGCGCGACGGGTAGGGCCGGATCGCGAGGTGGTGGTAGTCGCCCACTCCCTGATTCGTGGAATCGATGACGATGCGGGCATCGACGGCAATCGCGCCGGATTCGTCGACGATCAGCGGGTTGATGTCCATCTCGCGCAGCTGCGGCAGCTCGCAGGCCATTTCCGAGACGCGCAGCAGCACCTGCTCGATCGCCTCGATGTTCGCCGGCAGCGCGCCGCGCCAGGCACCGAGGGTCTCGGCCACCCGCGACCGGACGATCAGCCGCCGCGCCAGAAACTGGTTGAGTGGTGGCAGTTCCATGGCGTGGTCGTTGATCAATTCGACCATGGTGCCGCCTGCGCCGAACGAGATCACCGGCCCGAACGGGTCGTCGGTGACCAGTCCGATGCAGACCTCGCGGCCTCGCTTCTGGCCGGACATGTTCTGGATCGTCACCCCGTTGATGCGCGCCTCGGGCTGGGCCCGCTTCACGCGCCGCAGCATTTCGCCGTACGCATCGCGCACGCCGACGGCCGTCATCACGTTGAGCGTCACGCCGTCGACGTCGGACTTGTGCGAGATGTCCGGCGAGTCGATCTTCAGTGCCACCGGGAAGCCCAGCTGGGTGGCAATGAGCACCGCCTCGTGCACGCTGTGCGCGAGCAGCGTTTTCGTGACCGGGATGTGGAACGCCGCGAGCAGCGCCTTCGATTCCATCTCTGTCAGCACCTTGCGGCGCTCGGCGAGCACGCTTTCGATGAGCATGCGCGCGCCTTCTACGTCGGGCTGCGCCAGGTTCGACAGCGGCGGCGGTGTCTGCTGCAGCAACTGCTGGTTCTGGTGGTACGTGGCGATGTTGCCGAACGCGCCGACTGCCGATTCGGGCGTGCGGAAGTTCGGCACCATGTGGTCGCTCAGCAGCTTGCGCGCCGCACCGACCGAGGCGTCGCCCATCCAGCAGCTCAGGAATGGTTTGTCGACTCGGCCCTTCACGTCGATCAGCGCTTGTGCGATCGCCAGCGCGTCGGTGCCCATCTTGGGCGAGTACATCGTCAGCACGCCATCGATGCCGGGCGAGCTCGCCGCTGCGGTCAAGGCCGCTCCGAAGTGCGGTGCCGTGGCCTCCTCGGACAGATCGATCAGCCCGGTCAGACTGGCCTGGGGCCCGAGCTTCGGTCGAAGCGCATTCGCCTCGTCGTCGCTCAAGCGGCCGAGTTCGAGTCCGATCTCGTTGACCCAGTCCGCCGCCATGACCCCTGGCCCGCCGCCATTGGTGACCACGGCCAGCCGCTGGCCGACCGCGCGGTAACGTGAGGCAAGGCACTTGGCCGCCGAAAACAGCTGCACGAACGACCGCACCCGCACCGCGCCGGCGCGCCGCAAGGCGGCGTCGAAGGCGTCGTCGTTGCCGACGATCGTGCCCGAGTGCGTCAGCGCCGCCGCGTTGCCCGCCGGGCGCCGCCCGGCTTTCATCACCACCACCGGCTTGGCATGGGCTGCCGCGCGCAGCGCGCTCATGAAACGCCGCGCGTCGACGATGCCCTCCATGTAGACCACGATGCTGTGGGTCTGTGCGTCGGAGGCGAGAAAGTCGAGCACATCGGCGAGATCGACCGCGGTGTTGGGACCGAGCGAGACCACGGTGGAAAAGCGCACACCGTCGAGTGGCGCCCAGTCGAGGATCGAAGCCGTGAGCGCACCCGACTGCGACACCAGGGCGAGCGAGCCCACTGCCGGCAGCGCGCCGACGGTGCTGGCATTGAGGTGCAGTGCCGGGCGCTGGAAGCCCAGGCAGTTCGGCCCCAGCAGGCGGATGCCGTCACGCCGTGCGAGCTTGTGCAACTCGGTCGCCGTGGCCGCGTCGATGCCGGTTCCGACGATCAACGCTGCGCGGCATCGCATGCGCCCGGCGATCTCGAGCGCGGCGCGCACCTGTTCGGGCGGCACGGTGATCACGGCCAGGTCGACCGAGCTGTCGGCCAGAGAAGCCAGGCTGCCGCCCGCGTGGATATCGACGACGCTCAGCTGGCCGTCGAAGGGCTGCGCCATCAGCGCATCGCGCAGCGCGCGGGCGGTGGGGCTTTGTCGCTCGGCGTCGCCGGGTGACTCGGCAAGGACGACGATCGACTCTGGGGCGAACAGCGGCGTCAGGTAGTGCTTGTCCACGCGCGGGCCTCTGGCTGGAGCTCATGCCTCTTCCGGCGACGACGTCGCCGGAGCCAGACATTCAGGCCGATCGTAGTCCCCGAACCCCGCCAGAAGTGTGAAAAGTTAAGGGAAAACCCTTGACGCCGCCGTCCGCATCGTCCCGATCAGATCGACCCCGAACACCCCGGGATCCAGTCCGTCCCGGCGAGCGGAAAACGCGCCATGGCGGCGGCTTCGACGGTGAGTGCGACGAGGTCCTCGCGCTCGAGGTGATGCACGTTCTGCTTGCCGCAGGCGCGCGCTAGGGTAGTGAGCATCAAGCAGTCGGTCCGCGGCACGGTGGTGCTCGAGCCCAACGTGGCGGGACTGCTGCCGACAGCGATCAACGCGCCGCCAGCGGTGGCGGTGGGCGAGCTCACCGACCGCGAACGCGAGACGCTGGTGCTGCTGGCAGATGGCCGCAGCAACAAGGAGATCGCGCGCCTGCTCGGCATTTCCGATGCGACGGTGAAGGTGCACATCAAGCACCTGCTGCGCAAGCTCGGTCTGAAGAATCAGCTGGAAGCGGCAGTGTGGGCACTGCAGAACCCCCAATTCCGCCGTTCGGAGAATCCGTGACACTCGGCGACGAGGATCGACCGCGAAGCCACGTCAGCATGCGATCCCTGCCGAGCTGTTGACCTTCGACTCTCAAGACCCATGACCGTGTCCGCACGACCCCGACCGAGCGAGGCCATCGGCTCGCTCAACGCCGACTGGCAACGCCGCAGCATTGCCGCGGTGTGGCATCCGTGCACCCAAATGCAGCGCATGGATGCGGTGCCACCGGTGCCCATTGCGCGCGCCCACGGGCCGTGGCTCGAGGACGCCGACGGACGGCGCTACTTCGACGCCACCAGCTCGTGGTGGGTGAACCTGTTCGGCCACGCCGACGCGCGCATCAACGCGGCTCTGAAGCAGCAGCTCGACACACTCGAGCACGTCATGCTCGCTGGCTGCACGCACGCACCAGCGATCGAGCTGGCCGAGCGGCTCGCGGCGCGCACCGGCGGTGTGCTCGGCCACACCTTCTACGCCAGCGACGGCGCGTCGGCCGTCGAGATCGCGCTGAAGATGAGCTTTCACAGCTGGCGCAACCGCGGCCGCGCAGACAAGCGCGAGTTCGTCTGCCTGCGCCATGGCTATCACGGCGAAACGATTGGGGCGCTGGCGGTCACCGACGTCGCCGTCTTCCGCGATGCCTACGACCCGCTGCTGATGCGATCGCACGTGCTGATGGCGCCCGATACGCGGCAGGCTGCGCCCGGCGAGACCGGCGCCGATGTGGCCCGACGCGCCGCCAGCGCACTGCAGGCTCTGCTCGAGGCCCGGCATGAGCACATCGCAGCGGTGATCATCGAGCCGCTCGTGCAGTGCGCAGCAGGCATGGCCATGCACGACCCTCTGTACCTGCGCGAGGTGAGGGCGCTGTGCGACCGCTTCGAGGTGCACCTGATCGCCGACGAGATCGCGGTGGGTTGCGGCCGCACCGGCAGCTTCTTCGCGTTCGAGCAGGCGGCGCTGCCGGGTGAGCCAGCGATCTGGCCCGATCTGGTGTGCCTGTCGAAAGGCATCAGTGGTGGGTACCTGCCGCTGTCGCTGGTGCTGTCGCGGCAGGCGATCTACGACAGCTTCCTCGACGACGACACCGCGCGCGGATTCCTGCATTCGCATTCGTACACCGGCAACCCCCTCGCTTGCCGCGCTGCGCTGACGGTCCTCGACCGCTTCGACGACGAGCCCGTGCTTGAGCGCAACCGCGAGTGGGGCGCGCGCCTGACCGAGGCGCTGCTGCACCCGTTGCGTAACGATCCGCGCATCGAGCATCCGCGGCAGATCGGCATGATCTGGGCCTTGGATGTGCGCGAGTCGGCGGCCGGCGTGCGCTTTGCCGAGCGCTTCCACCTCGCCGGGCGCGAACGCGGGCTGCTGATCCGTCCGATCGGTCGCACGGTGTACCTGATGCCGCCCTATGTGCTCGACGCGGATCACGTCGCCTACCTCGCCGAGCGCACCCTGGCGACGCTGGCCGACGTGCTGTGAGTTCGTTGCTCGATCACCTGCAAGGCCAGCTCGCCTCGCGCGAGTCGCAGTCGCTGACCCGGCGCCGGCGCACCGCCGAGACACCCTGTGCACCGCACCAGCGGATCACCGGTGCCGACGGCGTGCCGCGCGATCTGCTCGCGTTCTGCAGCAACGATTACCTCGGCCTCGCCGCGCATCCGGCGCTGGCTGAAGCGCTGGCCGAAGGTGCCCGACGTTACGGTGCGGGCAGTGGCGCCTCGCACCTGATCAGCGGCCATTCGCGGGCCCACGAGCAGCTCGAGGACGACATCGCCGCGATGCTCTCGCCCCACCTGCCCGACGCGCGGGCGGTGAGCTTCAGCACCGGCTACATGGCCAACCTGGCGGTGCTCACCGCACTCGGCGACGAGCAGACCACGATCTACGCCGATCTGCTCAACCACGCCTCGCTGATCGACGGGGCGCGGCTCGCGAAGGCGGCGGTGCATTCGTATGCGCACCTCGATCTGGCCGGCCTCGAGAGGCGTCTGGCCGCCTGCAGCACGCCGCGCAAGCTGATCGTCACCGACGGCGTGTTCAGCATGGACGGCGATCTGGCCCGGCTCCCCGAGTTGCTGGCGGTGGCCGAGCGCCACGACGCCTGGATCGTCGTCGACGACGCGCACGGATTCGGTGTCTTGGGTGAGCACGGACGAGGCTGCCTCGAGCACTTCGGCCTGCGCAGCGAGCGCTTCATCGTCATGGGCACGCTGGGCAAGGCGGCGGGCGTGGCCGGCGCATTCGTTGCCGCGCACTGCACCGTGATCGACTGGCTGGTGCAAAGCGCGCGCGCCTACATCTACACCACCGCCTCACCGCCGGCGGTGGCGCATGCGGTGAGCGCGAGCTTGCGGCTGATCGGTGGCGCTGAGGGCGCGCAGCGGCGTCGGCACCTGAGCGCACTGATCGCCCGCTTGCGCCATGGCCTGCCCGCGGCACTCGGCGACACGATGGCGCGGCGCGGCTGGCATTTGGCGCAGTCATCGACGGCCATTCAGCCCCTCGTCGTGGGCGAGAGCAGCGAGGCGCTGGCGCTGGCCTCAGCGCTGGAGGCGCAGGGCGTGTGGGTCCCTGCGATCCGTCCGCCGACGGTGCGCGCAGGCAGCGCTCGCCTGCGCATCACGCTCAGCGCGGCGCACACAGCAGCCGACGTTGATCGCCTGTTGACGGGGTTGGCGCAGGCCGCCGCGGGTCTGGGCGCGACGGAGTGCGCGGCATGAACGACAGCCTCGGGCAGCCCCTGGCTGGGTCTGCCATGCGCGGCTTCTTCATCACCGGCACCGACACCGAAGTCGGCAAGACCACCGTCAGCACCGGCATCCTGCACGCGCTGGGGCAGCAGGGCGTGCGCTGCGCCGGCTACAAGCCGGTTGCGGCCGGTGCCGACTGGCTGGCGGATGCACGCCTGCCGGGCGGCGGGCGCTGGTGCAACGACGACGTGGATCGCCTGTGTGCGGCGAGCCCGGTCGAGGTGACACCCGAAGACGTCTGCACCGGGCTCTTCCGCGACCCGTGCGCGCCACACATTGCCGCAGCGCTGGAAGGGCAGACGATCTCGCCTCAGGTGCTGATCGATGGCGCATTGCGTTTGATGACGCGCTGCGACGCGGTGATCGTCGAAGGCGTCGGCGGCTTTCTGGTGCCGCTGGTCGACGGATGGGCTGGGCCGCGCGCGACGCGCGATGCTGCCGCTGTGGCGTCTCTTGTGTCGTCTTCCGATGTGCATCCCGCTGCCGCGGATAGTCGCTTTGCCTGGGGCGCCGACGATCTGGCCGCGGCACTCGGGCTGCCGGTCATCCTGGTCGTGGGCTTGCGCCTGGGCTGCATCAACCACGCTCTGCTGACGGCGCAGGCGGTGACCGCGCGCGGCCTCAGGCTGGTGGGCTGGATCGGCAACCGCATCGACCCGGCCATGCGGCACCCCGAGCAGAACATCGACCTGCTGACGCGCTGGCTGGCTGAACGCTTCGGTGCGCCCAGGCTGGGCTTGGTGGCGCACATGTCGCCAGCGACCGCTTCAGGTGCGGCCGCGGGGCTGGAAGCGTCGGCGCTGCGGAGATTGTTGACGTCACCCGCAAGCTAGTCGGCCTGCCAGCAAGCAGGCTTCAACGCCATGTTTGCAGGAGGCGACCCGAGCGATTCAGTCCCTCAGTCTCGCGCCAGGCAAATGGTGAGCCGGTTGAGGTCGCCACCGCGCGCATAGGCGATGGACTTGGCGAACTTGCTTACCAGCATCAATCCGAGTCCGCCGACGTGGGCGCCGATGCCACCGATGCGGTGAGTCGCAGTTCGATACTGTCGACCCCGCGAGAGCCCAGCCGCCCGTTGGGCCGGATGCGGTTGAGGGTGGGATCGAGTTCGGTGAGTTCGATTTCCATCGGGGTGACTCCAGTTGGAGGATTCGGTGATGACCGTCGAAAAGGCGTCGTCGAGCGAGCCCACTGGTGCGCTGGCAGACTGCATGCTGCGTGAGCAGCGTCTGACGCTGGCGCTTGCCCATCCATGCGGTTTGCTCGCCCAAAGATCCTGGCCCGCGCCGAGTACGAGTCGACGACGAGTGTGATGTCTCGACAGCTCGCGGGGCGACAATCAGCGTCTGGGCGCCCGCCGCCCCTCCTTGCTGTCGATGCTCCTGCGAGCGCAAAGATCGGCAAAGCCCCGTCCGTCATGAACGACCGCATCTCTTCGTTTACGCAGCCTTCACCAACTGGTGTTGTCGACCCGCGTGCCGCCATCAGAGTCGACCGCGTCCTGTCCGAGCTGAAGCACGGGCGTGCGATCGCCATCACGGATGACGCCCAAGACGATCGAGTGGCCATCGCCATTGCGGTCGAGGGCCTCGACGCGCAGGCGCTGACTGTGATGCGGGGCCATGGCCCCGCGCTGTCGCTGCTGGTCAGTCGCGAGCGTGGCGCCGTGCTGGGCTTCGAGCCTCGGGGCGCAGACATGGATTCGGGCGGCCCTGTGTGCATCACGCTCTCCGATGATGTGACGCTCGATGCGCTGCTGGAATTGGTCGCCATCGCACCCGATCCGAACGTCCCCGGCAGGCTGGTCGGGCATCTTCAAGGCGAGTGGACTGCGGTGACCGACCGCGGCCGCCTGGGGTGTGCCATGGGTCTGGTCAAGCGTGCACGACTGATGCCAGCGCTGCTCGTCCTCGAGATCGGCACCGAGGCGCGCGAGCAGATCAACGCCGCAGGCATGCTGTGCGTCTCGACCAGCGATGTGTGCGAGACCCCAGCCTTGGGCGCTGCCGGTCTGCGTTGCGTCGGCGATGCGCAGGTGCCGCTCGCTGCGAGCTCGGACTGTCGCTTGATGGTGTTTCGCGAGGACCATGGTGACACCGAGCATGTGGCGGTGATCGTCGGACAACCTGACGTCTCTCAACCGGTCACGGTGCGCCTGCATTCGTCGTGTCTGACTGGTGATCTGCTGGGAAGTCTGCGCTGCGACTGCGGTGAGCAGTTGCAGCGCGCGGTCGCTCAGCTCGCACAGTCAGGCGGCGTGCTGCTGTATCTGGAGCAGGAGGGTCGCTCGATCGGGCTCGCCAACAAGCTGCGCGCCTACCGCCTGCAGGACGCCGGGCTCGACACACTGGACGCCAACCGCTACCTTGGCTTTGTCGCCGACGAGCGCGACTACGGCGCGGCGGTGGCCATCCTGAAGATGTTGGGCATTACCCGTGTGCGATTGCTGACGAACAACCCGACCAAGATCGCCGCCATTGAAGCAGGCGGTGTCGAGGTGGTCGAGCGCGTGGCGCTGCACGGATCAGTCAATGCACACAATGCTCGCTACATCGCGACCAAGCAGCAGCGCGGCGGGCATTTCAAGGACGAGTGAGCGCCTGCCGGTCATCAACTCGCTGACGCTTTCGACCACGGCAGGGGTGATGCTGCCGTGAACCCGCGCATCAGAACCAGCCCCAAAGCCGCAGTAACCAAGACGGCAGGCGAACTGACGAAGGCCGGTAGCACTGACGAAAAGCGTGGTTCATGGTGAGCACCTCCTGTTTGGAGGACTGTATAGATATACAGCTTTGCGCGCAACCCGGCCGGCTGTCAACGATTGATGGCGATCAGCCGTCTGTGGACATAATGCACATAGAGCGCTTGTTTTCCGAGCCAGTGTGTTTCGGCAATCTTCGGCTTCCTCCACCCCACCGCCAGGAAAACACCGGACGCCCTGAGGCGACCGGTCGACGTCAAGCGGCCAAGGCGTTGTTCTGGGCCGCAGCAGCCGCCTCGAGGCACTTGCTGCACTTGCCCAGTCCGCGCAGGCGCGGATCAGGCTTGCCTTCGCCGGTCTTGAAGTTGGCTTGGCACCGGCGACACACGTACATCTTCGAGCTCGACATCATTGGCTTGATGCCGGGCTCCGCGGAGGGGCGGGCGGCTGAATACTCCGCCTGAGTCTGGCGCAGCTTGACTGTCTCGGTCGAGGCTGGGGTAGCGGGTGCGGGCGTGGGGGTTTTGGTTCGTTGCGTGGCCATGGCGCGGGAGTCAACCTCTCATGTTGAGCCGGCACGCCTGCAATCAGCGCGTGCCAACGAAACACGTATTGTCGTCGCAGTCGGCCACTCGCGTAGAACGCAGCGTCAATCGCCTCGTCTCAAGGGCTGCCGCGCCACCTTCGCCACCAGGGCAGACCGAGCCGCGCCAGCAAGGCGGCAAAGGCCAGCGAGCCGAGCGCGATGCGCAGGTCGGTTGGTGCTGGGGTCGCTCGTGCCAGCGACGACGACGTGAGCGCCAAGGCCAGTGTTTCAGGCGTCTGCAGGCGGATGAACTCAAGCCCGGTGTCGCTCGACAGCAGGCGCAGATAGCCCTCACGCATCGACGACAGGTGCTCGGAACCCGGGGTGCTTCCGGACATGACCGCAGTCCCCGCATCGGGGTCATCGGCGAGTTGCTCCCCGCCGACGCTGCCCACGCGCCCTTGGCTGCGTGGGTCGGTCTGCATGACCTCGTCAGCACCCCAAAGGCCCATCGGACGGCCGAGCGGATCGAACTTCGGAATGGGCAAGGGCTTGAGGTCACCGACACCGACGATCAACCCTTTGACCACCCCAGGCTTGCCCTCGAACGCGGGGCGATGCCGGGCGTTGACCGGTGGCGATTCATGTCCGTCGGTGACGAAGACGATCGACGGCGAATCCGGCAGTTTTTTCGCGATGCCGATGCCGCTGAAAAGGCCCTTGGCCACCTCGCTGTTGCCGGTCCACGCCATGCGCCCGTCAATGCCGTCGAGCGTCGAGCGCAGCTCCTTGATGTTCGCGCAGACCTCGACTGGCGCGAGCAGCAAGAAGGAACGGTACTCGGTGAAGATCCCCCACCCCACCTTCGAGCCGCACGGCATGGCCAGCAGCGACTCGCGCAGCGCGTGCTTGGCGTAGCTCAGGCGCGAGACAGGCTGCCCGTCGAGCTGATAGTCGGGCACGTTCATGCTCTGGGTGATATCGATCAGGATCACGTGATCGACGAGTGCTCGCTGAGTGGTGACCGACGGTTTGGCAAAGGTCGCGGCCAATGCGACGACCGCGGTCACGAGAAGCCAGAACTCGGCGCCGCTCCAGATGCGGCCGGGTAGGAAGGTCATGGCATGCCGGGCGAGTAGCCGCGCATCGTCGTCGCAGCGCGCTCGGCATTACTCGGCAGCTCCGAAGGCGGTGCCTCGCTCTCGTACGGATCGGGCAACAGGCGTTGCGCTCGTTCGAGGTTGTAGCGGGCACCCCAGTCTGAAGGATCTGCTCGCAGCAACTCGCGATAGCTCTCCTTGGCCAGTTCGATGAGCGGAATCGCCTGGCCGGGCTGATTGCCCGCGCGGATCAGGGCAGCCTGCCGCATCAGCGAGTTGGCGCTGTTGAAGCGGGCCGAACGCCCGATGGCGGAATCGTCGGCGAGACTGCGAAACCGGTTCTGCGCCGCATCCTCCGCTCCGCTTGCAGCCATCGCCGCGGCGAGCGCGAACTGCAACTCACGAGGCGTGTCCGCGTTCTCGGTGATGGCACGTCCCGAGGTGATCGTGTCGTTGATCTGCGCCTGTCGCCAGCCGTTCGTGCCGTCTGCAAGAGCGGCAATCACCAGCACCGCCAGTGCCACCCAGGCAGCGCGAGTGCGACCTCGGGTGCTCACTTCCATTGCCTGATCTCCATGAGGTGCGCGACGAGCAACGCGATGACGCAGACGAGCGCAAGCCCGTACGCGAACTGCGACAGGTCACGGCGCGGCACGGTGTCGAAGTAGGTGATGGGCAGGTTCTCGAGCCGGTTGACGTCGTCGATCGCGCGCTTCAGCGCTTCGGTGTCCTCGGCCTCGTAGGCCTTGTACGGTGTGCCGAGAGACTTGAAGAAGCGGTCCAGGAAGTACTCCGGCACGGTGTCGGTGTTGGCTGGCGGCTCGTCGGCGCCGGCCATCAGCCCGGGGCTCAGGTTCGAGCGGATGTAGAACCAGTAGATGGCCACGCGATGCTTGCGCGCAAGATGCGCCACCTGCTCTCGCACATCCACGTCGATGCGGTCACCGCCATCCGACACGAGCATCAGGATGCGCGATCCGGTGTAGGGCCGATCCTCGAAGAATGACAGCGCTGCGCCAAGGGCGAGCCCGATGTCCGTGTCCGCGAGTCCTTTGCCGATGTTGCCGGCGGAGATCGCCGCCTGGATCACCTCGGGTTTCTGGGTGAAGTCGAGTACCCGAATCGGCAAGGTACTGAACGCGACCATGCCGAAACGGTCTTCAGGGCGGCCCGCAGCGAACTCCGACAACAACTGGCGCGCCACCTTGCCCTTCGAGTCGCGCGACTGGGTGGCGTTGCGGTTGGTGTAGTAGTCGAGCGCCTCGGGACCGGTCGGATTCATGCCCGCCGGTGGGCCGCTGGGCCGGCCCGCGAAGCTCTGGTCCATGCTGCGGCTGCGGTCGAGCACGAGGACGATCTCGGCGCCGCGCCCGATCTTCTGCACCGCGAACTCGGGACGGTAGGGGCCCGCTGCCGCGACGATCAGCGCGCTCATGGCGATGACCGCCGCGGCCCTCAGCAGCGCCTGCGCGATGTCCGACAGGCGATCGCGTGGCAGCAGCGACAGCCACGCGTTGGGCAACGCCTTCGCTGGTCGCACCCACAACGGCAGAAGCGCAAGTGGCAGCAACCACAGCAGCCAGGGTGTGTCGAAGCTCAACGCCGCGCTCCTGTGGATGGCAACCTGCTCATGCCGCACCCCGCTCGATGTCTCGGCATTTGCGGCAGAACTCGGCGAGCCATGCCCCCACGCCCGCGTTCGCGTTGGTGGCATCAGGCGAAGCGGCAAAGAACTCCTCGCGCGATTGCCTGAAGAACGATCGCAGGTCGTCGCGCACCTCGGCGAAACGCGGATGCTGGCCGATGAAGCGGTCGATCGACTGCTCAAAGACCACCTCGCCAGCGGTCTGGTTCAGTGCCTCGTGGACGCGCTGGAAAGCCGCGCGTCTGTCGTCGCCAGAAGGCGAACGGGACAGTGAAGGCATCGCCTTCAGTGACCGCCACGCCTGCGTGAATGGACGCCGCTGGCGAGACCACCAAGGCATGCCGAAGTAAACGAGCACGAGGTAGGCGAGCAGCAAGGTGGCGAGAGCCGCATAGCCGATCAGCCGCAGGCGGATGCCGCTGATGTCGACCAGTGGCGGTGGCACATCGGGCTGCAGCTCGCCAAGCCCGCGGCGCGGCGACACGTCGACAGGCACCAGCGGCGAGACGGTCAGCGGCCACGCCTCGACCCGAACGTCCTGTGGACGAGGTGAACCCTTGAAGGTCAGCGTCATCGGTGGCAATTCGAGGGTCCGTACTTCCCGAGGCGCGAAGAACACCTGGTAGGTCAACGCCAGCTCGACGACGCTGCCCGAGGGCGCGCTGCGTTGCGACCGGCTGAGCTGGCGCAACTCGATCGCCACGCCATGGCGTCCGACGGTCGGCAAGGTCGACTCGTCGAGCGAGTAGCCCGATGGCACCTCGATCGACACGCGTCGCGCGACGACATCGCCCACCGAGTAGCCGAAGGCGCGCGGTTCGACAGTGTTCACCTGCCATTCGCCAGCCGATGCGATGGATGCGCCCAGAAGCGCCCAACACAGCCATGCGGTCTTCCACAGCTGTTGGAGTGACATCGCGGCAGCACGCGCCGCGCAAGCGGATGTAGAGATCATTCGTGGAAGTGTCGGGTCACGGCATCGGCCTCGAAGCCTTGCTCGATGAACAGCGGTTTCAATCGAGCGGCGCGGAACAGCGTGAGCAGCGACTCGCGGCGCTCGGTCAGTTGCCGCGACCACCGCTCACGCAACGACGCGCGCCACCAGATCAGACGGCGCGCCCCGCTTTCCGGGTCGATGCCGTGTGCCAAGCCGCCGTCGGCAGACAGAGTGAACTCGTTGTGGTCCCACAGGACCACCGGGACGACATCGTGCGCGCCCAGGTTGTCGAGCATCTGCTTGACCTGCGGCAGGGGCAGGTGGAAGTCGGAGACGACAAACACCAGAGAACGCTGACGGCTCAGATGACGGTGTGCGTCGACCAGCCCGGCTGCCGAACGGCCAGCCAGGGAAACGCCGCGCAACCGAGCCGCAAGCGCCTGGCCGACACCGCGCACGCGAGTCGATGGCAGCAGCCAGTCCTGGCGCACGGTCTCGTCGCAGCCCACGAAGCCGAAGCTGTCGCCGGTGCGCCAGACCGACCAAGCCAAGCTGTCGGTGAAATCGGCGAGCACGTCGAGCTTGCGGCGCGCGCCTTCGAACGCCATCGAGGCAGACAGGTCGGCGATGATCGAGACAGGAATAGATTTGCGTTGGCTGTAGACCCGCACGATCCAGTTCCCGAAAGGGTCGCGCAAGCTCGCGTGCAGGTCCAAGCGACGAGGATCGGGCGCGTCGAGCAAGTTGGCCTGGTTGCGAAATTCGAACCCGCCGTCGCCGCTTCTGCTGCGGTGGTGGCCCGGAAAGTGACCACGTGCAGGCGTTGCGATCCGGTAGTGGATTTCGTGCACCGCGCGAGGCGTGGCCGCTGCTCGTTGTGCCGGGCTGGCCGATGGAGTGGAAGGGTTCATGGGCAGATCGAAATGCTCGCTGGTGCGGCGGCCGCTCTGCGGCGCCACAGAGTGATCGATCAGGGGGCAGCCACGCTGCCGAGGATGCCCGACATCAGGGGCCCGGAGATGTCCTGCCGACGCAGTTCGAACACCGGCTGGTAGCAGAGGCGGTGAGCGATGGTTTCGACGAACACCGCCTGCACGTCTTCGGGTGTGACGTAGCTGCGCCCTTCGAGCCAGGCTGCGACCCGTGCGGCGGCCAGCAGCATGCTCATGCCTCGAGGGCTCGCGCCGGCGAGCATCAACTGGTCGATATCGACGTCGGCGATGCGCACGCCGAACTCGCCAGGCACGGCGGTGGCGCGCCAGAGGTTCAGCGCATAGGTCTGAAGTGCGTCAGACGCCTGCACAGAGCTCTGGATCAGCGCTGCGACAGCGTTGAGCTCGTGGTACTCAAGCATGGCGCCTTGAAGCGCGCCGACGAGCCGATCGGTGTTGTGGAATCGCGTATCGAACATCAGCGTGCGGCGATCGGCATCCGTGGCCGGCGGGTCGATGGTGATTTCCATCATGAAGCGGTCGCGAGCGGCCGACGAGATCTCGAAGGTTTCTTCCCGCTCGACGCGGTTGCGGTCGGCAAAGACGAGCAGGTGCGGGAAGGTGAACTCGCGGTTGAAGGCAGACACGCTGCGCTCGGCCATGACCCGAAGCAGCAGCGAATGCACCTGTGGGCGGGCGCGGTTGATCTCGTTGAAGAAGAAGATGGCGAGGTCTTCGCCGTGCTTGATCAGTGGTCCATGCTCGACCGCGGGGCGACCCTCTGCACTGATATAGGTGTAGTAGATGAGGTCGTTGGGCATGAGGTCGATCGTGCCCTCGGTGCGCGCGAAGTTGCCGCCGAGCACTTGAGCAAACGCCCTGAGCATCGTCGTCTTGCCCACCCCGACATCGCCTTGCAACAGCACATGGCCGCGTGCGAAGACAGCGGTGTTGATCAACCGGATGACGCGCGACTGACCTATGACCGCCTTGCCGACCTCGGCTTCGAGCGCCAGCGCCCGCTGGCGCCAGTCGCTGAGCAACGCGTCGTTTCGATCCATGCAAACTCCTTGGAAGCGGGGTCATGCGGCCCGCGTTTTGCGGCCCGACAAACGCCTGAGTGCGAGTGGGCGCCGAGTCTAACCACGCGCCATCAAGTGCGCTGCTCGAGGGCTGACCGTGCAGCGTGCAGCCTCGTCAGGCACCGGTTATAGGCCCGACTCGGGGATCACGCCATGCCGTATGGCCAGATGCGCCAGGGCTGCCGAGGTCGATACGCCCAGCTTCTCCTTGATCACCGTTTGCTGGTTCGAGATCGTCTTGGCGCTCAGTTTCAGCTCTGACGCGCATTCGTTGACCGAGCGTCCCAGAGCCAGCAAACGGAAGGTCTCGAACTCGCGCGCGGTCAGCGATGCCAGTCGATCGGCTTCATGCTCGGGTTCTCGCAGCAGCAGAGACGGTGGCAGGTCCGGGCTGAGATACCGCCGGCCTGTATGCAGCGCCCGCACCGCATCGGTCAGACAATCGGGTGCGCTGGCCTTGGTGAGATAACCGCGTGCGCCAGCGTCCAGCGCTCGACGGACGAGCTGGTCGCTGTCGTGCATGCTGAACACGAGGATGCGCGCTTCGGGTTGTCGCGCGAGAACGCGGCGGATGAGCTCGAGGCCACCACCACCGGGCATCGACAGGTCGGTCACCAGAACGTCTGCCGGCGCCTGCACTAAGGCCGCGTAAGCCGCTTCGCCGTCGGCGGCTTCGGCGATCACCTGGATGTCGCCCGCCTGCTCCAGCAGGCGTTGGTAGCCGCTGCGTACCACTGGGTGGTCATCGGCCAGAAGCACTCGGATCATGCGGGCTCCACGGGGATTGCTGTTTCCGGTTCGGTGGGCGCTGGCGTTGGAATCTTCACGGTGAGCGTCACGCCTTGGCCCGGTGCGCTGTGAATCTCGAGCGTGCCGCCCAGACCTGCGGCACGCTCCGATGATCCCAGCAGCCCGAGGCCATGCGTCGATGCCTCCATATCCATGCCGCGGCCGTCGTCCTGGATGATGAGGCGAACGCACGGTCGGCCGGTCCCGTCCTCGATCTGATCGATCGCCACCATCACTTCGCGCGCAGTGGCGTGACGCAGCACGTTGGTCAGCGCTTCCTGCGTGATGCGGTACAGGGCGATATCGACTGCATCGCCCAGGTCCCGTGGAGCGCCCCTGGCGTCGAAGGCACAGGCCACTCCGCTGCGCTCTTCCCACGACTCGCACAGTTCCTGCAAAGCGGCGACGAGACCAAGGGTGTCCAGATTCGCCGGGCGCAGCCGGCGCAGCATCCCTCGCACGAGCCCGTACAGGGATTGCGCTGCCTCGTCGGCGCGAGCGGCAGCCTTGAGCGCTTCGGCATGACTGGATTGCGCGCAGTTGCGCATGAACGCCGTTTCCGCGCGAATCGCGCTGCAGCCCTGACCGATCTCGTCGTGCAGCTCGCGGGCGAGCGACAGCCGTTCACTCTCCTGCACGCTGATCAGGCGGCGCGACAACTCCCGGTTGTGAGAAAGAAGGTCGATGCTGCGAGCCTCCGCCTCGACGCGTCGCTGCAATTCCACATGCGCTTCACGCCGCCGTCTGAAGGCGTACCACATCAGGCCGATGGCGAACACCGTCACCGTGAGAGGCAGCTCGTCGATCTGCCAGCGCTCGTAGAGTGCGAGCGTGCCAAAGAAGAGCTCGGTCAGCTCGTACCGCACCGCGATCGCATAGGTACCCACGGTCAGCACCAGCACGAGCCAGAGGTCGCGTTCGCTTCTCAGGTTGGCGGCAGACGCCCTTTTGCTCATGACCCGACCACCCCTTCGGGTTCCCCAGTGATTGGGCAGTTACTCATCGTCTTGATCGGGAGGATTACATCTCGAGTGAACATCATGTGTCGAATAAGTACAGCTTGTGCTGCGCCGATCAGATTCCACGTCGGCTGGCATCCGACAGCGATGTGGCAATGCATGACAACTCGAATGACATACCGCCTTGAAGCCCCGCGGAGTTTCCCTATCGGGACGTTCCCTTGAAACGGGCTTGTATCGCCAAAATGGTCGCCAAGCCTTGCAAATTGCGGGTTTTCCTTCGTACTGGGGTCGGGAAAATTTCCTGAACATCACGGCCTGCGTATCGAGACAGCGTTCAGTTTCGGATCGATTCGCTGGCGAGCACAAGAGTGTCGTTCACTGTGTTCATCCGGCTGCGGTGGATTTCTGGTGGTACCCCGCGGCTTTGACTCACCACCTTTGTCAACAGGAGAAAGTAATGGGAATTTCCGGGCGATCAAATGCACGCGCCGTGGTGTGTGGTTTGGGTGTAGTAATGCTCGCATTGCCAGGCTTGGCTCTCGCCAATGCTGACGTCGAGAAGAACATTGCTAACCCCAAGAACTGGGCGATGCAAGCTGGAGACATGTTCAACCAGCGTTACAGCAAGCTGAACCAGATCAACAAGAGCAATGTGGGCAAGTTGCAAGTGGCTTGGACGTTCTCGACCGGCGTTCTGCGCGGTCACGAAGGTTCGCCGCTCGTCATCGACGGCACGATGTACCTGCACTCGCCGTTCCCCAACAAGGTCTTCGCGATCGACCTCGACACGCAGAAGATCAAGTGGAAGTACGAGCCGAAGCAAGACCCAGCCGTCATTCCGCAAATGTGCTGCGACACGGTCAACCGTGGCCTGGCATACGCCGAAGGCAAGGTCTTCCTGCAGCAGGCTGACAGCAACCTGATCGCCCTTGACGCCAAGAGCGGCAAGCTGATCTGGTCGGTGAAGAACGGCGATCCGAAGCTCGGCGCTGTCAACACCAACGCTCCTCACGTCTTCAAGGACAAGGTCATCACCGGCATCTCCGGCGGTGAGTGGGGCGTTCGCGGCTACCTGGCTGCTTACGACATCAACACCGGCAAGCAGGTCTGGAAGGGCTACAGCGTTGGTCCTGACGCTGAAATGCTGATCGATCCGGCCAAGACCACCACCTGGGCTGACGGCAAGGTCACCCCCGTGGGCGCAGACTCCTCGCTGAAGACCTGGAAGGGTGATCAGTGGAAGATCGGCGGCGGCACGACCTGGGGCTGGTACAGCTACGACAAGGCCACCAACGCGGTTTACTACGGCACCGGCAACCCCTCCACCTGGAACCCGTCGCAGCGTCCTGGCGACAACAAGTGGTCGATGAGCATCTGGTCGCGTGACGTCGACACCGGCAAGGTCAACTGGGTTTACCAGATGACTCCGTTCGACGAGTGGGACTTCGACGGCATCAACGAAATGATCCTGGCGGACATCAACGTCAAGGGCAAGCCCACCAAGGCTCTGGTGCACTTCGACCGTAACGGCTTCGCTTACACCATGGACCGCGTCTCTGGCGCCCTGCTGGTGGCAGAGAAGTACGACCCGAAGGTCAACTGGGCTACGCACGTCGACATGAAGACCGGCCGTCCTCAGGTCGTGTCGAAGTACTCGACCGCGCAAAACGGTCCTGACGTCAACACCAAGGGCATCTGCCCGGCCGCTCTGGGTTCCAAGGACCAGCAGCCTGCGTCGTTCGACCCCGAGACCAAGCTCTTCTACGTGCCGACGAACCACGTCTGCATGGACTACGAGCCGTTCAAGGTCGAGTACACCGCAGGCCAGCCGTATGTGGGCGCAACCCTTGCAATGTATCCGGCTCCTGGCAGCCACGGCGGCATGGGCAACTACATCACCTGGGACGCTGGCACCGGCAAGATCGTGCAGTCGAAGCCCGAGAAGTTCTCGGTGTGGAGCGGCTCGTTGAACACCGCTGGTGGTCTGTCGTGCTACGGCACGCTTGAAGGTCACTTCAAGTGCGTCGACAAGAACGACGTGAACAAGGAACTGTTCAAGTTCAAGACCCCGTCGGGCATCATCGGCAACGTGTTCACCTACGAGCACAAGGGCAAGCAGTACATGGGCGTGTTCTCGGGCATTGGCGGCTGGGCCGGTATCGGCATGGCAGCTGGCCTCGAGAAGGACTCTGACGGCTTGGGCGCTGTCGGTGGCTACAAGGAACTCGCTCAGTACACCGAACTCGGCGGCTCGCTGACCGTGTTCGCTCTGCCAAACTGATAGAGCCAAGGTAAACCCTTGCCAGCGTGCTGGCAGGGAACCGTTTAGGGGGATGACGCTCTAGTAGGGTGTCATCCCTTTTCCGATTTATGGAAGCGACAAATATGAAGCCAATATTCCTATCTCTCGTCGCTGCAGTCGCTGCATCGATTGCGCCGGCCATCACTGCTCAAGAAGTCAAGACCGAGCTGTACACCGTCGTGGACGGCAGCAAGGTCGACGCTGACACCTTGCAAGGTTTCAAGGTCTGGCGCCAAGCGAATTGCGCCGCCTGCCATGGCGCCAACCAGGAAGGCCTCGCAGGCCCATCACTGGTCAGCAGCCTCAAGACCCTGACCAAGGAAGAGTTCGTTACCGTGGTTGCGAACGGACGCATCGAGCGTGGCATGCCGCCTCACTCGGGCAGCCCGCTGGTCATGGACAACATGAACAAGGTCTACGCCTATCTCAAGGGCCGTTCGAACGGCGACATCAAGACCGCCCGCGTCTCGGCCATCGAATGATGACCACCCTTCGCATCGCTGACCGTTTCCGGCCGATGGGTTTCCGGGCCGCCTCCGCTCTCGCCTGCCTGCTCGTGGCGGCTGTCTCAGCGCCGACACCGGCTGCCGCGCAGACAGAGGTCAAGGCGGAACGCCAGGCCTTTCGGGTCTGCCAGGATCCCAACAACCTGCCGTTCTCGAACGTCAGCGGCGAAGGTATCGAAAACCGGATCGCTGAGTTGTTCGGCAAGGAACTTGGCCTTCCGGTTACTTACTACTCCTTTCCGCAGCGGCTGGCTTTCATACGCAACACGCTGCGCTACAAGTTGCCCGGCGAGGACTTCCGCTGCGACATCGTCATGGGCGTGCCTGCAGGCTACGACCAGGTGTCGGCGACGAAGCCGTACTACCACTCGACCTATGCGCTCGTCTACGCCAAGGGCCGAGCGATGGATGGCGTCAAGACGATCGACGATCTGTTGGCCCTGAACCCCGCGGCGCGGTCGAAGTTGCGCATTGGCTTGTATGACCGAACACCCGCATCCGATTGGTTGGTCAAGCACGGCATGGTCGAGCAAGGCGTGCCGTACCAGACCATGAACGCCGAACCGGAGTTCTACCCCGGAGAGATCCTCGAGCGCGATCTGGTGACGGGCAAGATCGATGCTGCCATCGTCTGGGGCCCGATCGCGGGCTACTTCACCAAGCGCGTCAAGACCGCCCAACTGGTCTCGATCCCGATGCGTTCAGAACCTGGCGTGAAGTTCGACTTCAAGATGGCCATGGGCGTGCGCTATGGTGAACGTGAGTGGAAGCAGCAGATCGAGACGCTCATCGACTCCAAGCAGAAAGAGATTCGCGCGATCCTCGACGAGTTCGGCGTGCCGCTGGTGGATGACGCCGCGCTGACTCTCAAGAACTGATCAAGTTCGCCCTCGCTACCGTCAAGCGTCGTTGTGATGAAGTTTGCGGCCGTTCTGCTGGCGAGTCTGTTGATGTCGTTCGGCGCTCAGGGAGCGGTCGACCGCGAAGCGTTCATCAATCTGAGCACCAAGGTGCTGAAGATCGAAGTCGAGCGACAACAGGGCGGTTTTTCCCTCGGGTCCGGTGTGCTGGTTGCCCCTAGGCGTCTGTTGACGAACTGCCATGTCACCCGAGACGCGGTGGCCGTCTATGCGTACCAATATGGCATTCGACTTCGCGCAGTGGCTCAGGTCAGCGATGCGCGGCGAGATCTGTGCCTGCTGACGGTGCCCGGGACCGATAACGCGTTCGTCGAGTTGGGTGCCACGACGAAACTGGTGGAGGGCCAGTCGGTTTCTGCGATCGGCTACACGGGCGGTCTCGGTATTCAGAACAGTTCTGGTGAGGTGGTCGTGCTTCATCCCTTCGACGGTTCGAAGATCATCCAGAGTACCAATTGGTTCAGTTCAGGCGCGAGCGGGGGTGGGTTGTTCGACGATGACATCCGCTTGGTGGGGGTCATGACCTTCCGTCTCCGTGGAGGTGAATCGCACTACTTTTCTGCGCCCGTCGAATGGGTGAAGGCGCTCCTGGCAAGGCAGGATGAAGCGACCGAGATCGGCCCGCTGCCCGCCACGGATCTGGCCTACTGGCAGCAACCCCTGGCGCAGCAGCCCAGCTTCCTGCAGGCCGCGGTTCTGGAGCGTGACCGCAACTGGAGTGCGCTGGAAGCGCTCACGACAGGCTGGCTGGCGTCGCACGAGAACGATCCTGAACCGTGGTACCTCCGCGGGCTCGCGCTGTCTCAGCAAAACCGGCTTTTCGATGCCAAGGAGTCGCTCGAACGATCCGTCACCATCTCGCCGACCTTGGGCATTGCCTGGCACCGCCTGGGTCTGGTGTACGCCAGCCTGGGCATGAAAGATCAGGCCCAGAGCGTGCAACGGCGCCTTCGCGTTATCAGTCCTGATCTCGCCTCCGAGCTCGCCAAAAAGCTCATTCCCTGACGACTTCCACTTCCTGTCTTTGACCTGCCCATGACCATGCTGTACCGATCGATTGCTGTTGTTCTTTGCGCCGCCTGGCTTGCCCTACCCGCGATGTCTATGGCCCAGGAGAACAAGCAGGACTTCTCTGCTGCGGAGAAGCTGTTGTTCATGAGCAACCAGCTCAGCGGCATCAAGCCGCCGTCTACGGTCAACTACTCGTTTCGCAAGAGCGGAAGCCTTGAGGAGTCTTTCGAGGACAAGGTCGTTCTCAAGGTCGACAAGACCGCCGAAGGAAAGTGTTGCTCAGCCCGAACCGAGTTCCTGAGCGGCGCCCGTCAGTTGCCGAGTGCCGAGCTCCCCACCGCTGAAGGCAATCCGGTCCTGCTGAATTTCCTCGAGCGCGATATCAACGAAATGAAGCGCCTCACCAAGGGCTCGACCAATCACTTCCGCAAGTACATCCGCATGGCCGCGTACAACGCCGCGACGGTGCGCGATGCCTCGTTCACCTACAAGGGCAAATCCGTCGCAGGCAAGGAGATCACCCTGACTCCCTTCTTGGAGGATCCGAACCGGCCGAAGTACGAGAAGTTCGTCCGCAAGACCTATCAATTCATGCTGTGCGACGCCGTCCCTGGCGGTGTCCTTGCTGTTCGTACCCAGATCGCCAGTGAAACCGACGGCCAGCCCCCGCTGATCGTCGAAGAGCTGCTCGTCGACGGTGCTGTGCTTCCTAGCTCCAAACCCATCAAGTGAGACTCGCTGACATGACCTTCCGCACTTCCCTTCTTCGTGCCGCCATCGCCACGCTCCTGTTGCCAACGGCCATTGGCGCGTCGGCCAACGATTTCCCGACCGTCGACCGCGTCATGTACGTTCAGGAATGTTTGCGCGCCCACCCAGGCCCCTCGTTCGAGATGGTCAGCAAGTGCTCGTGCGCCCTTGATCGACTCGCCGAGCAGGTCAAGTACGAGGAGTACGTGATTCTGTCCACCGAAGCGAATGCGACCACCATCGGCGGCGAGCGAGGCTCATTCCTGCGTGACAACGCCGGCGTGCAGGTTGACGTCAAGCGCTATCGCGACTTGCAGTCCAAGGTCAAGAAGAGCTGCATGTTCAACCTGGAAGCGCCGAGGTGATCGACGCAGCGCGAGCGCTTGCGCTGGCGCTGTGGATTGCGAGCACTGCGCAGGCTCAATCACCGGAGGCAACTCAGCCGTTGCCGACCCGCGAGATCGCTCCCGGCGTCCATGTTCATGCCGGCGTCGTCGGCGATTGGGAACCGGGCAACGGTGGCGACATCGCCAACCTGGCCTTCGTCGTCGGCAAGAGCTGTGTGGCCGTCATCGATACCGGTGGCACGCCGAGGGTCGGTCGGCAATGGCAGGCCGCCATAACCGCCGTGACAACGCTTCCGGTGTGCTTCGTGATCAACACGCATGCCCATCCGGACCACGTGCTGGGCAACAACGCGTTTGCTGGCGATGCAAAGAGCTCGCCACAGTTCATGGCCCATGCCAAGATGGCTGCGGCGCTTGCGGCGCGTGAGCGCTACTACCTTCACGCTCTGCAGCGCGACTTCGGTATCGACATGCCGCGCACCGATCTGGTTTATCCGACGGTCGGGGTCGAGCCCGGAACGACGACGCAGATCGATCTCGGCGGCCGGGTGCTCGAACTCACTGCCTGGCCGACTGCACACACTGACCACGACCTCAGCGTTTTCGACCGCGCCACGGGAACGCTGTTTCTGGGCGATCTGTTGTTCGTGACTCACCTGCCGGTGATCGATGGCAGTCTGCGTGGGTGGGTGAAAGTCATGGACTCGCTCGAGTCGCGCTCGGTCGCGTGGGTCGTGCCCGGGCATGGCGCCGTCAGCCGGGACTGGCCGCAGCCGATGAAGCCTCAGGCCCAATACCTTCGCGCCGTGCTTGCGCAGACGCGTGCGGCCGTCAAGGCGGGCACGACGATCCAGCGCGCAGTCGAGACGGTCGGGCGCGACAGCCTGGCGGGCTGGGCGCTCTCCGAGCAGTTCCACGCGCGCAATGTCACCTCGGCCTTCGCCGAGCTCGAATGGGAAGACTGATGGCGTGCAACGGCCTCTGCCAACTCCTCAGACGCGTTTGCGTGATCGCAGCGACTGCGCTGGTGGCCGGCACTGCGTCGGCGCAGCCGCTGGCGTTCATCACCAACCAGGGCAGCCATGACGTCTCGGTCATCGACCTGAACACGGACCGGGTAGTGGCCACCGTCCCGGTAGGACGCTCGCCAGCCGGAGTGGCCGTCTCGTCATCACAAGCCAGGGTCTACGTCACCAACCCGGACAGCAAGACGATCTCGGTCATCGACATGCGCAGCCGCCAGGTTGTCGACACGCTCAATGCAGGAGACGGTCCGCTCGGCATCGCCGCATCCGACGATGGTCTTCGCATCTACGTCAGCGACTGGTATCGCAATCGCGTGCTGGTTTATGACACTCGCACTCGTCACCCCCTGATGGCGATCGCTGTCGGCAACGCTCCCGCCGGGCTCGCGGTGCACGACAGCGGCGAACTCGTCTTCGTCGCCGAACGCGACGACGACACCGTGGCGGTCATCGAGGTCATCACACAGAGGGTCATTGCGCGCGCGAAGGTCGGCACACACCCGTTCGCTCTCACCTTCGATGCCGCCCGCCAGCGCCTGTACGTATTGAACGTGCAGAGCAATGACGTGACGGTGCTCGATGTGCGCGAAGTGTTCCGCAGTCGAATCGGCGTCATCGCAACCGTGCCGGTCGGCAAGTCTCCTTACGGAGCCGCTCTCGCCGACGCAGGCCGACTGCTGTACGTCACCAACCAGCACGACGGGACAGTCAGCGTCATCGATGCGCAGCAGCTCTCGATCGTGCGCACCCTCAAGGGCTTCGGCTATCCCGAGGGTGTTGCCGCCAGAGGCGATCGTGTCTACGTGGTGAACTGGATGGACGACAACGTGAGTGTGCTGGAGGCGTCCACGGGCGCCCTGATCCGCACCATCGCCACCGGGCAAAATAGTCGAGGCTTCGGCGCGTTTATTGGCGAAGCTCCCACACCTTGAGCCTCTTTGCTCGAACATGCCGACACGGCGTCCCGCCTGCGGTCCCCTGCTGATTTTTGGAATCTGGAGAACAACCCGATGCTTCAACGACTGTTGCAACCCTGGCGCTTGATGGCTTTCGCCACGGTCTGCGCTCTGGTGGCACCCGCCCATGCCCATGGTCCGACCCGTCAGAAGGTCACCGAGAAGGTCACCATCGACGCACCTGCAGATGCCGTGTGGGCCAAGGTCAAGGACTTTGCAGCCCTCAAGGACTGGCACCCCGCCGTGGCCGAGAGCTCAGCTTCGGCAGGCAATAGCGAAGGGTCGGTCCGTTCGCTCAAGCTCAAAGGCGGTGGCGCACTCGAAGAGACGCTCGAGAGCTACGACGCGGCGAAGATGAGGTACGCCTACCGCGCAAAGGACGGCGGCGCACTGCCGGTGACCAATTACAGCTCGACCATCTTCGTGACGGCGAGCGGTGCCGGGCAATCAGTCGTCGAGTGGCGTGGTGCGTTCTACCGCGCCTACCCGAACAATGATCCCCCGCCCGATCAAAACGACGAAGCCGCGATCAAGGCGATCACCAGCTTGTACCAGGGCGGCCTGCAGAACCTGAAGAAGATCGTCGAAGGCAAGTGAGCCTGACATGCAGCCGACGCGCCGATGCTTCTCAGGCGCGCTGGTGGCTGCATCTCTCGGTGGTCTCGCGAGCGCCTGCGGGCAGTTGCCCACAAATACACCGGCGCAACCTGACCTGTCGCCAGGCACCCTGGTGGCGCTCGCCGACGGCGTCTACATGGTCGCTGGAAGCGGTGGTGAAGCCGAGCCGGCGAACCGTGGCCGCGTCGGCAACACCGGCTTCGTCGTCGGGAGCGAGGGCGTGGTCGTCATCGACACTGGGACCTCGTATCGCCACGGGCGCGATCTGATCGGGCAGGTGCGACGCGTCACCGATCGTCCCATTCGGCTCGCGCTCCTGACCCACGTCCGGCAGGAGTTCCTCTTCGGCGTCGCCGCCTTCCGCGAGCAGGGTATTGCGGTGCGTGCGCACCGCGACACCGCCGATCTGATGATGGCGCGCTGCGATAACTGCCTGAAGACCTTGCGAGTGCTGCTTGGCGCGGACGAGATGGCGGCGACTGAACTGCTGCGGCCTGACGACGTGTTCGACGGATCGCATGAGGTCGCGCAGATCGGTCATCCAGTGCGTGTGCTCCACTTCGGTCATTCGAGTGGCCCAGGTGACATTGCGGTGTTCGACGAGCGCTCGCGCGTGTTGTTCGCCGGCGGCCTGATGGACGAGCGGCGCATTCCCGATATCCAGGATGCCGAGCCTGAAGGCTGGCGAAAGGCCTTGTCAGCGCTGGATGCGCTGCGCGTCGGCACGGTGGTGGGAGGTCATGGCCCCGCCACCACTACGGCGCTGATCTCGACGACACGGCGCTACCTTGATCAACTCGAAGCGCGCATCCGAACGCTGCTCGAGCAAGGTGTCGCCTTGAGTGAAGTGCCTGATGCCGCGGTGCTCGACGAGTTCAGCGGTTGGGATCAGGTCGACACCATCCACCGCCGCAATGCATCGGTGATGTTCCTTCGCCTCGAGCGAGAGTGGAACTTTCGTTGATGCCGCGCAGCGCAAGGAACCCGATCGCGCGAACCACATTCCGTGTGGTGTTGATGGCATGGTTGGCTGCGTTCGCCACGTGGGCTGCTGCCGGGCTCCCCGTCGTCTACCAGCCCGTGGTGATCACGCCGACCGGCTTGCCCGAGCGCGCCGAGTTCGACTTGCGCCCTGCCATCGAACGGGCCCGAGCCGAGGGCCTGCGGCTGTACCTTTACCTGGGCGCGCGGGACTGCCCTTTTTGCCGCCGCTACGAAGCTTTCCTCGACTCGCACGCCAACGAACTGAGGCCGCATTTCGCAGGCTATCTGCTGGTTGACCTGCGCAGCTCGTTGAAGGTGGGGGCTACATCGGTGGTCCTTCACACGACTCTCGGGCGACAGACCTACGCCGAGTTCCAGGCCGCGATCGGTGATGAACGCCAGCGCCTTGTTTATCCGACCGTTTGGCTGCTCGATGGCAAACTGAAGCCGCTCATGCAGATGCCTCAGGGGGCGGGGACATTCCTGACCGTGCCGGAGCAGATCGACATCCTGCGTGCCGTGCGCTGAGCGTTCTGGCCACGTTCACCCAAGAAAAAGGGGCAGCGTTTCCGCTGCCCCTTTTTGTCACCACCGCGGTTGGCGCGGTGTGGCGGTCTCGCCGTGACGCGAACTGCCTAGTCTTGTCGGCGTCAGGCCGCCGCAAACGGATGCTTGGCGTTCTTGCGCAGAGTCAGTACCTCAGCCGCCGTCGGGAAGCCACGCACCGCGCGTTCGATCGATTCCTTGGTGGCGCGGTAGTTGTAGTCCTGGATCTTCTTGTCGTCCTCAGCTTGCCAGTGAATGAACACGCCGATGGAAATGAAAAGGTCGTTCGCCTGATCGGCGCGCAGCGTGCCTTCGGCAAGGCAATCGGCCACCGCCATCGCCACGCCTGCTTGTGCGGGACCGAACATCTGCACCGCCTGCTTCGCGCCCTTGATGGTGACCTTGTTGAACATCACCGCATTCGGCTTGGTCGCGAGGTTGGGAGCGACGACCGCGAGCAGCGAAGTGAAGCCGTCCTTGTTGTTGACGAGGGCGTTGGCGAAGGCCGTCTCGGCAGCGGATCCACGTGGTCCGATGAGCAGGTCGATGTGCGCGACCTCGTTGCCCTCTCCGACCAGAGACTCGCCGACAAGAACCTTGGTAATGTGCGCGGCAAGGGTGGGAGCCGGCTTTGCGACAGGTGCGGGCGCGGGTGCAGGAGCCGCGGCGGGTTTGGCGACCGGTGCCGGAGCCGGTGCGGGTGACGCCGACTTCATTGGCTCAGGTTTCTTCTTGCCGAAAAGGAAATCGAAAAATCCCACGGGGAGCTCCAGTCTTGTGTTGGGTGGATGGTGGCGCCAGACCCGAGGACCAAACGACGAGGCGAAAGGACTCGTGACGCACAGGGTTAAGAAGCGGGCGGAGCATAACGCGGGGTGTACGCAAAGACAACGCTCTGCTGCCGCCGCGCGCCCGCATCCCGCCGCGCCATGCGAGCCCTGCCCGGGCCTTGCTCAGCCGGCGGTGTCTGCCGCAGTCAGCCGCTTCGAGTTCACTGGGTCCCGAAAGACCAGCGGGTGCTCGGTCGCCGGACGTGCAGCCACCACGTCGGCCTTGGCGACCGCGTCCGTGACGAGATGGTGATGGGGGCTCTTCACACAGACCGGATCAGCTGCGGCCGGGTCGTTGGCGAGCATGTACGCCTGGCAACGACAGCCGCCGAGGTCGACTTCCTTGTATTCGCAGCTGACACACGGCTCCTTCATCCAGCCGGTGCCGCGGTAGCGATTGAAGCCTTCCGAATCGAACCAGATCTCGCGCAGGCTGTGGTCCTTGACGTTGGGGAAGCTGAGCCCTGGCAACATCTTCGCGGTGTGACAGGGCAGCGCGGTGCCATCGGGCACCACGGTGAGGAACATGCTTCCCCAGCCATTGACGCATTTCTTGGCCTTGCCCTCGTGGTAGTCGGGCGCGACGAAGAACAGGCGCATGTCGTTGCCGAGCTTCTCGCGCCACGCATCGGTGACCTTCTCGGCGTGGCGCAGCTGCTCGTGCGTGGGCAGCAATTGGTCGCGGTTGACCATCGCCCACGAGTAGTACTGGGTGTTCGCGAGTTCGAGGTACTCCGCGCCCATCTCGTGCGCCATCTCGATGATTCGGTCGATGTGATCGATGTTCATCCGATGGATGACCACATTCATCACCATCGGCCAGCCCTGATCCTTGATGATCTTCGACACCCGGTTCTTCAGGTCGAAGGTCTTGGTGTGCGAGAGAAAGTCGTTCATCTCCTTGGTGGAGTCCTGGAACGACAATTGCACGTGATCGAGGCCCGCCGCCTTCAGCGCGGCAGCGCGTGCGGCGGTGAGGCCGACGCCCGAGGTCAGCAGGTTGGTGTAGTAGCCCAGCCGATGCGCCTCGGCGACGATCAGCTCGAGATCGTCGCGCACCAGGGGTTCTCCGCCCGACAGACCGCACTGCACGGCACCCAGCTCACGCCCCTGCGCCAGCACGCGGAACCAGTCCTCGGTCGTGAGTTCGTCTTCCTGCCGCGCGTAGTCGACCGGGTTGTAGCAAAACACGCAGTGCAGCGGGCAACGGTAGGTCAGCTCGGCCAGCAGCCACAGAGGTGGCCCGGGAGGCGCGGAACCGCTGGCGGCGGTGAGTTGAAGGTCGTTGGTGGTGCTCATTGAGATACCTTCGTGCTGCGTGCTGCGTGCTGCGTGCTGCGCTCTGCGGTGCGAGCCCCTCCTGACGGCGGGGCGGGGCCAATGTCAGTTCCACACGAGCCAGCGTTGCTGACCCGCCATGCCGATGAATGCCAGCACGTCTCCTTGCAGGCCTTGGGTCGAGAACTCCGCCTCGAGTTCGGCAACGATCTCGGCCACGCGGCGTTGCCCATCGCAGCGCTTCATGATCTCGCCCCCACTCGGATTGAGCTTGACCATGCCTTCCGGGTAGAGCATCACATGGCAGTTCTGAGCGGGCTCCCACTGCAGCCGGAAGCCCGGACCGACTCGGGGCTGGCTCTCGAGCGTCGGCTCGCTCACGCAGCTACCCCGTAACGCGTCGCCATGGCGTCGTTCATCGCCCAGAGGATGTCGAGCTTGAACTGAAGGATCTCCAGTGCACGCTCTTGCAGCGGGCGTGTCGTGAAGTGGTTCAGCGTGATCGCCAGTCCCTCTTCCACGTCACGTCGTGCCTGACCCACGCGGTTGCGGAAGTAGCTCAAGCCCTCTGCGTCGATCCAGTGGTAATGCTCGGGCCAGGTGGCGAGGCGCTGCTTGTGGATCTCGGGCGCGAAGAGTTCGGTGAGCGACGAGCACACCGACTCCTGCCAAGGCGCTCGCCGGGCGAAACTGACGTAAGCATCGACGGCGAAGCGCACTGCCGGCACCACGTGCCGAAGGTCCTGCACCTCGTCGCGCGTCAGGCCCACCGCTTCGGCAAGCCGCAGCCAGGCTTCGATGCCGCCGGCGTCCTTGATGTTGCCGATTTCGAAACCGTCGTGGTCGAGGATTCGCTGGATCCACCCACGGCGCACCGCCAAATCTGTGCAGTTCGACAGCACCGCGGCGTCCTTGATGGGGATCGCGATCTGGTAGTAGAAGCGATTGGCCACCCAGCCTCGCACCTGATCGGGCGTGGCCTTGCCCGTGTTGAGCATGACGTTGAATGGGTGGTGGATGTGGTACGAGCGGCCGCGTTCACGCAGCTTTGCTTCGAACTCTTCACGGCCCCAAGCCTCGCCACCCCCATCGCGTTGGGCATCGGGGTGGCGGGACGCCTTGAGCATGTCTGCGCGCATGGGAGTTTCCTTCCGGGACGGTCAGGGTTGGATCATCATGCCGTCTTCGCAGACCTCTATGCCGGCGCGCGTGAGCGCAGCTCGTTCGGCAGAGGTCTCATCGAGGATCGGATTGGTGTTGTTGATGTGGATGAGCATGCGCCGAGTCGCCGAGGGCAGCTTGGCCATCCACTCCATCATGCCTCCCTCGCCAGACTGAGGCAGGTGGCCGATCTCGCGAGCGCGCTTGCGGCTGATGCCGAGCGTGATCATCTCGTCGTCGGTCCAGAAGGTGCCGTCGACCATCACGGCGTCGGCGCTCAGCATTTCGTTCCATACCGGCGGTGTGATCTCGCCGAGTCCCGGCGCGTAGAACGCGGTCTTGCCGCTGCGCTGGTCGGTGATGACCATGCCGATGTTGTCGCCAGGAACCGGATTGTCGCGATGGGGCGAGTACGGCGCCGCCTTGCTGGACAGCGGCAGTGCGCGAAAGCTCAACCCCGGCACGCCAGGGATCTCGAATGACGCGCCGTCAAGGGTGATCGGGTGGCGGTCAACGCCACAGAAATGGGTCAGCACACGCAACACCGGGTTGCCTTGCGTCAGGTCTTCAGCGACCGGATCGGTGCACCACAGGGGCAGCTTGGAACTGCGCTCGCGCAGCATGAACAGGCCGGTGGCGTGGTCGATCTGTCCGTCCATCAGCACGACGCCAGCGATGGCGGTGTCGCGCAGACTGCGGTTGGGCTGCATCACCGCGCTGCTGCGGATCTGCTCGAGGATGTCCGGAGACGTGTTGAACAGCACGCCATCGGTGCCGTCGTCCGGGCGCACGAAGATCGACGACTGGGTGCGCGCCTTGCCATTGAGCGTGCCGGCACGGATGCCGGCGCAATTGGCACAGTTGCAGTTCCACTGCGGAAATCCGCCACCGGCGGCCGAACCCAGAACAGTGATGCGCATCGTGAAACTTTGTAGGTCCTAGAAAGCCAACGCCCTGGATGAACCAGGGCGTCGGGCAGAACGTAGCGGCAGATCAGCGTGCAGCGACGTACATCGTGATTTCGAAGCCGAAACGGAAATCGGCAGCAGCCGGGGTGGTCCAGATCATGGTAAGTCTCCTACAGGTTGACGTGGTCGCCGGATGGTGGCCACGGGAACGAATTCCGAAGCGGATGATGGTGACTGCAGGCGCCGTAGGCCAGCCGTGCTGCCATGAAGCATGGGTCATGATTTTCATGATTCCCACGAGACCATCGGACAGGGGGCGTCGATACCATCGAACGGGTGAATGCTCCTGACTCCATGACGCCGCTGTTGGCCGAATCTTCGGCAGCACAAGGCGTTGCGCCTGCAGGGGTTGGCCCCGAGCCCAGTCTCGCGCCGCTGTACGCCGATTCACCAGCCACCCTGGCGTTGTCGCTGCCGGTGTCCGGGATGGATTCGACTCCGAGACACGTGGTCAATGTGCAGGTCCAC
>VYKX01000076.1_pt1 | contig 30637 bp, 30 predicted proteins | sample 5114471 | NCBI WGS metagenome assembly VYKX01 (sample SAMN12291785, study PRJNA351875) | freshwater metagenome | isolation source: freshwater lake | place: USA: Michigan, Gull Lake | collected 2013-08-08
CCGATCGGGTGCGGCGCCAGGCCGAGTGGAACCAGCCTGTGTGGTGGCCGGTGGCGCTGCTGGTCGGCGCGGGCGCGGTGGTCGTCTGGCTCGCGCTGCGCAGCTTCCGCCGCCGCGACCGGCTCGACGCGCGGGGACAGGTGCTGTGAGGCCGGCATGCTGACGACCATCGTGCGGCGGCTGGGCTACGGCGTGCTGATCCTGCTCGGGGTCAACCTCGCGACCTTCTTCCTGTTCTTCACCGTCAACACGCCCGACGACATGGCGCGGCTGAACATCGGCGGCAAGCGCGTCACGCAGGACCAGATCGCCAAGTGGAAGAACGAGCGCGGCTACGACAAGCCGCTGTACCTCAACACGGTACGAGAGGGCAGCGCACAGGTCACCGACACCATCTTCTGGGAACGATCGGTGTCGCTCTTCACCTTCGACTTCGGCCGGGCCGACTCGGCAAGCGCTGGCGACATCGGCCACGAGGTGCGCAGCCGAATGCTGGTGAGTCTGCAACTCGCGTTGCCGCTGTTCATCCTGCAGGTGATCGTGAGCACGGTGTTCGCGCTGATGCTGGTGATGTTCAGGCAGACGCGCTTCGATGCCTGGGGCGTGGTGCTGTGCGTGGTGCTGCTGTCGATATCGAGCCTGTTCTACATCATCGTCGGGCAGTTCCTGTTCTCGAAGGTGCTGCGCCTGGCGCCCATCTCAGGCTACGCGCCGGGGCTCGATGCGGTGAAGTTCATGCTGCTGCCGATTGCGCTGTCGCTGCTGTCGCGGCTGGGCGGCGAGGCGCGGCTGTATCGAGCGATGTTCCTCGAAGAGACCGGCAAGGACTACGTGCGCACCGCCCGCGCCAAGGGGCTCGACGAGCCCCGCGTGCTGTTTCGCCACGTGCTGCGCAACGCGCTCATCCCGATCGTGACGAGCGCCGGCGGCTACCTGCCGTACATCTTCCTCGGCAGCCTGGTGTTCGAGAGCTTCTTCGGCCTGCCGGGGCTCGGTGCCTATGTGATCGATGCCATCAGCGGGCAGGACTTTGCCGTCGTGCGCACGATGGTCTTTCTGGGCTCGCTGTTGTACGTGCTGAGCTTCATCGTCATCGACATCGCCTACACCTGGGTCGACCCCCGGGTGCGGCTGGACTGAGGCGCACGCATGGCTCCGAAGCTCGTCGTGCTGTGGACCGATGCGGTGATGTGGGCGCTGGTGGCGGCCCTGCTGGTCTACGCGCGCATCGTCTGGCGCAACCCCAACCTTCGTGCCAGCTGGGGCCGGGTGCTGCGCGATGCGCCGGCCTTCGCCTCGGCCATCGTGCTGGGCGCCTGCCTGCTGGTGACTCTGCTCGACAGCGTGCATTACCGCCGGGCGCTGGCTCCGGCGGCTGGCGCCGCGTCGCCGACGGTGGCCTACGACACCCGCACCCGATCGTTGCTCGACGCGGTGCTCTCGCGACAGGTCGATTCGCGCGAGGCGACCTATTCGCGGCCGCTCGCGTACCAGAGCTTCACACTCGAGTCGCTGAGCATCGAAGGCGAGGTGCGTCGCCTGCCGCCGCGCCTGCTGCACGGCGGTGCGCACCTGAAGGATCCGGCGAAGGAGTGGCAGGCCGACATCACGAGGCGCACGCTCACCGGGTTGGCGCTCGGCGCTGCCGTCGCTGTGCTGTTGATCGCTGCGGTGCTCGCGCTGCTGGCGCGCGGCGGCGGGCACACGATGAGCGAGGTCGCCTGGAGCGTGTGGCGCGACGAAACCGACGCCCGCTGGCGGGCGGCGCTCGGCACGCTGGTGGCGCTGTGCCTGGTTGCCGGACCGGCATGGATGCTCGCCGATGGATACCACCTGCTCGGCACCGACCGCACCGGCAACGACGTCCTCTATCAGTCGCTCAAGAGCATCCGCACGGCCTTCGTCATCGGCACGCTGGCGACGCTGGCAACGCTGCCGTTCGCGGTGGTGCTCGGGCTGATGGCGGGCTGGTTCAAGGGCTGGGTCGACGAGGTGATCCAGTACGTCTACACCGTGCTGTCGTCGGTGCCCAACGTGCTGCTGATTGCGGCTTGCGTGCTCATGGTGCAGGTCTACCTCGACCTGAACCTCGACCGTTTCGAGACCGGCGCCGAGCGTGCCGACCTGAAGTTGTTCCTGCTGTGCGTGATCCTGGGCGTGACCGGCTGGGCCGGCCTGTGCCGCCTGCTGCGTGCCGAGACGCTGAAGCTGCGCGAACTCGAGTACGTGCAGGCGGCCACGGCCTTCGGCGTCGGACCGTGGCGCATCATGGCGCGGCACCTCATGCCCAACGTGATGCATCTGGTGCTCATCACCACGGTGCTCGATTTCTCGGGGCTGATCCTCTACGAAGCGGTGCTGTCGTATGTGGGCGTGGGTGTCGACCCGTCGATGAACAGCTTCGGCGGAATGATCAACCTGGCGCGCAGCGAGATGAGCCGCGACCCGCTGGTGTGGTGGTCGTTTGCGGCGGCCTTCGGCTTCATGGTCACCGTGGTGCTGGCGGCGAACTTCTTTGCCGACGGCGTGCGCGATGCCTTCGATCCGCGCGCCCGCGTGTTCCGCGCGCGGCCGGTCGTGAGAGTGCCCAAGGGCACGACCAACCCATGATCGACATCCACGACCTGCAGGTCACACTCGACAGCGACGCCGGGCTGGTGCGGGCCATCGACGGCCTGGCGCTGTGCATCGAACGCGGCGAGACCTTTGCGCTGGTCGGCGAGTCGGGCTGCGGCAAGAGCATGACGGCGCTGGCGCTGATGCGTCTGCTGCCCGACAACGGCCGGGTGGCCGAAGGCCGCATCGAGCTCGATGGCACCGACATGGTGTCGCTGCCGGAGTCAGCGATGCGCCGGTTGCGCGGCGGGCGCATCGGCATGATCTTTCAGGAGCCGGCGACCAGCCTGAACCCGGTGATGCGCATCGGCGATCAGATCGTCGAGGCCATCGAGACGCACACCGCCCTGCGTGATGCGGCGGCGCGGGCGAAGGCGATCGAGTGGCTTGGCCGCGTCGGCATTCCCGAGCCCGATCGCCGCATCGACGACTACCCGTTTCGCATGAGTGGCGGGCAGAAGCAGCGGGTGATGATCGCCATCGCGCTCGCTGCCGAGCCCGATTTTCTTGTGGCCGATGAGCCCACCACCGCGCTCGACGTTGCCATCCAGGCGCAGATCCTCGACTTGCTCAAGCGCCTGCAGAAGGAGCAGGGCATGGGCATGCTGCTCATCACCCACGACCTGGCGGTGGTCTCGGGCATGGCGCAGCAGGTGGCGCTGATGTACGCCGGGCAGATCGTCGAGACGGCGAGCGCGGCCGAGTTCTTCACCGCGCCGAAGCACCCTTACGCGCGGCTGCTGCTGCAGTCGCTGCCCGGCAGCCACAAGCGCGGCGAGGTGCTCGCGTCGATCGCCGGCACGGTGCCGCCGCTCACGCAGACCTTCGTCGGTTGCCGCTTCGAGCCGCGCTGCGACCGGGCGTTCGATCGATGTCGGGAGCTGGCGCCAACGCTCGAGGCGCCGGCGTTTGCGCCGACGGCCGCTCGCACGGCCTCGAGCGCCAGCGCAGCAGCTGCGTCGAAGCGCGCCGTACGCTGCTGGTTGCATGTCGCCGCTGCCGTGGCAGACGCCGGCGAAGGCACGCGGGTGGTCTCGGTTGAGGGTTTGCGCAACGGGCACGCGCCAGGCGTCGGGTCACTGCCCGATCGAACTGAAGCTGCTGACCGCGCGTGCGACGGCGTGCAGAGCGCGGCGAGGCCTATGGCGGCGTCGGTATCCATGATGGCCGGCGCCGCGGCACCCTCGCTGCTGCTCGACGTGCAGCAACTCACCGTGCGTTTTCCGATCCGCAGTGGCCTGCTGCAACGCGTGCGCGCTTACTCGACGGCCGTGTCCGACGTCAGCCTGCAGGTGCGACGCGGCGAGACGCTCGCGCTGGTGGGCGAATCGGGCTGCGGCAAGACCACACTCGGCAAGGCCATCGTGCAGTTGCTTCGCGGACAAGCGGTGATCGATGGCCGCGCGCTGCTCGACGGTGCTGATCTGTTCAGCCTGCAAGGTGCAGCTCTTTTGCAGGCGCGGCGCTCGGTGCAGATGATCTTTCAGGACCCGTATGCCTCGCTCAATCCGCGCATGCGGGTGGCCGAGGTGCTCGACGAGGGCCTCGCCACCCTGCGGCCCGAGCTCGACGCGGACGCGCGCCGCGCGCGGATCGCCTCGATGGTCGATCGCGTCGGCCTGCGCCAGGACGCACTGCAGCGCTATCCGCACGAGTTCTCGGGCGGGCAGCGACAGCGCATTGCCATTGCCCGCGCGCTGGCCGTCGAACCGCGGTTGATCGTGTGCGACGAGCCGACCTCGGCGCTCGACGTGTCGGTGCAGGCGCAGATCCTGAACCTGCTGCGCGAGCTGCAGCGCGAGATGGGACTGTCCTTCCTCTTCATCACTCACCACTTAGGGGTTGTGGGGTATTTCGCAGATCGCGTGGCCGTTATGCAATCCGGCCGGATCGTGGAAAGCGGCGACGCGGGCCTGTTGCTTGCATCACCGAAGGATCCCTACACCCGAGCGCTGCTGGCGGCCGTGCCGAGGCTCGTGGTGCCCTGAACGAAACGACAACGACAACGAGGAGCAATCGATGAAGGCCGCCCAACATCCACTGTTCAAGTGGCATCAGATCGAATGGGCCGCGGTCCTCGCGGTGGCGGCGTTGCCCGTGTTCGCACAGCAATCGCTCGAGCGGGTCGAGATCACCGGCTCATCGGTGCGCCGGATCGATGCCGAGTCGGCGCTGCCGGTGCAGATCATCAAGCGCGAGGCGATCGAACGCAGCGGCTACACCTCGACCGCCGACCTGATCAAGAACCTGCCGGCCGTGATGGGCAGCACCGTCGAGTCGGCCGTGGTAGGCCAGGAGAGCTTCGGCTTCGCGGGCGTGTCGATCCACAACGTAGGCGAAAACCGAACGCTGGTGCTGCTCAACGGTCGGCGCCTCTCGCCCTTCGGCGGGCAGACGCTCACCGGAGCACAGAACGCGATCGACCTGAATGCGATCCCGATCTCGGCCATCGGGCGCATCGAGGTGCTGACCGATGGGGCCTCGGCGCTGTACGGCTCGGATGCGATCGCTGGCGTGGTCAACTTCATTACCCGACGCGGCGGCACCGAGGGCGTGGCCACCGTCGGCCTGTCGTTCCCCAAGGGCGGCGCGCGTGAGACCAATGTCAGCCTGAGCAAGGGCTTCGGAGACATGGAGGCTGACGGCTTCAGCGTGGTGTTGTCGGCGGCGGCCGACCGGCGCACCGCGCTTGCTGCCAAGGAGCGCAAGTTCGCCAGCACCGGTGTCTTCAACTTCAGCGAAGGCGGCCAGCGCTACCAGTTTCAGCAGTTGTCGGGGCGCAGCATTCCGGCCAACGTGTATGACCTCGACTTCAACGCGTACAACCCGTATCTGCAGGCCAACGGCAAGTGCCCGCCGAACCACTTCGTCGATGGCACGGCTTGTCGATACGACTTCTCAAACGACCTCGAGATCTATCCCGAACGCAAGCGCGAGAGCCTGACCGCCTCGTTCGACCGCCAGCTGGCACCCAACACGAAGCTCTTTGGCGACGTGGTCTATTCCCGCAGCCGCTCGTTCGACACCCTTGCCTACACCCCGAGCGAGCTCGTCATCGCGCCGAGTTCGCCGTACTTCGCCGCCGCACAAGCCGGAGGTGGTGTGGCGAATCCCGACCTCGACGGGGGCATCCTGGCGAGCTACCGGTTCGTCGACCTCGGCAAGCGCCAGACCGAGGGCCTCGCCGAGGCCTTCCACATCGTGCTGGGTGTCGATACCAGGCTCGGTACGTGGGACGTCAACCTGGCCTACACCCACTCTCAAAGCGATGTACGCAGCTCGCTGACCAATGGCTACGGCTACAACACTCGCGTGCTCGACGCACTGAACACGGTCGTCGACCCGTTTGCACTGCCAGGCCAGCAAAGCGACGCAGCGAAGGCGGCCATCGCGAATGCCAAGTACACCGGGTATTGGAACGGCGGGCGTGAAGCGATCGACGGACTCGAACTGCGCGGCAACACCGACCTGATGCCGATGGGCGAGGGCGCGCTGCAGCTGGGCACCGGAGTGAGCGTGTTCCGCGAGAAGTTCTCTGCCAAGCCGAGCGATTTGTCGCAGGGCATCGGCGACGACCGCTTTGGTGACGACGCCGCGAACGTCCCGCTCGATGCGTCGCGAACCGCGCTGGGCGCGTTTGCGGAGCTGGTGGCGCCCGTGACCAAGTCGCTCGAGTTGAGCGCAGCCGTGCGCTTCGATCGCTACTCCGACTTCGGGAGCACCACCAACGGCAAGTTCTCCGGTCGCTGGACGCCGGTCGAGGGCCTGCTGATCCGCGGCTCGGTCGGCACCGGATACAAGGCGCCCTCGATTTTTCAGGTGAAGGGACCGAGGCAGAAGTACGGCGTCTCCGGCGGCAATCTGGATTGCACCTTGGCCGACCCGAACGGTGTCACGCTCAACGACGTGGCCACCTCGCTCGGTGCCACCTGCTCAGATGGCAATCAGTCCGACGTGATCGCATCCGGTGGAGCGAACCTCAAGCCCGAGAAGTCGACGCAGGCGAGCCTGGGCTTCCGCGTCGAGCCGAACCCGGCGCTGTCGTTCGGCGCGGACTACTGGTTCGTGGGCATCCGTGATTCGATCGGCCAGGTCGATCAGACCGCGATCCTGAGCGACTACGTGAAGTACCAAAACAACTTCACGGCCAACGTCAGCAAGTCCTCCGGCTTGAATCTTCTGGCGCTCTACCAGCCGGTGCAGAACCTGGGCAAGGAGTACCGCAGCGGCATCGACTTTGATGTCGTGGGCCGCACCGAACTGATGAGGGGCATGGGCCTGACCTCGCAGTTGACCGCCACCTTGATGCTGCGCGACGACTACCAGTTCGAGAAGGACGGCTCGTACTACTCCAGCCTGGGCAAGTACGGCGACAACGGCCAGGTGACCTTCCGCTGGCAGGGACGCTGGGTGAACACGGTGGTGACGGGCGATTGGGCGCACACCCTGACCTTCAACTACAAGTCGTCCTACACCGATGCCGATCCGGTGACGCTGGGCCTCGCCGACGTCTACAAGGTCAACGCCGATGGCAGTCTTGGAGACGCGGTCGACAGCATCAAGCGCAAGGTGTCGAGCTACATCAGCACCGACTGGCAGACGGGCTACCGGATGTCGAAAGGGCTGAGCATCAACCTCGGCCTCATCAACGTGTTCAACACCAACCCGCCGCGCTCGCTGTCGGTCGGTGGATTGAACCAGGGCCAGCAGACGGGTTACGACGACCGTTACTACGATCCTCGCGGGCGGACCTTCTACGCCAACCTCGGGTACCGGTTCTGACCGCGGCTTGGGCGGCGCTGCCGATCGCCCGGTGGTCTGTCGCGAAGCCACTGAAACCCCCATGCCTGACGCACTGGGGTTTTTGTTAGCCTTCCCGCCTCCCTGCCTTCCTGCCTTCCCGGTCCCGATTCGATGGATTTCTCCAAGCGGCAAGATGCCGGCAGCCGCTGGTCAGGCATCGCTGCGGTGGTGCTGCTGCATGTGCTGATCGCTTACGCGCTGGTCAACGGTCTGGCGCAGAAGGTGGTGAATGCGGTGCGCGCGCCCGTCGAGACGAGGCTGATCGAGGAGATCAAGCCGCCACCTCCACCACCACCTCCGCCGCCGCCGCCCCAGCCGGTCGTCAAGCCGCCACCCCCGCCGACGGCTCCCAAGGCCTATGTGCCGCCGCCGGAAGTGAAGGTCACCGCGCCGCCGCTGGCAGAGCCGACGATCACCGCCGTCACGCCGACACCAGCGCCCGAGCCGGTGGTGGTGACTGCCCCGGCACCGGTGGCCGAGCCCGCGCCACCAGCCCCATCTGCACCGCCCGCGAAGCCCGTCGGACCCGTGGCTGCAGGAATCGCCTGCAGCAAGACGCCGCCGCCGCAGGCCCCGAGCGTACCGACCGAAGTCAAGGGCAGCATCTTCGTGATCGCGCTGATCAAGCAGGGCAGGGTGGTGCAGGTTGACGTCGAACGCAACACGCTCAAGGGCGCGAGCGACCGCCGCACCCTGCGCGCGTTCGTGAACGCGATCGAAGCGGCGATGAAGGAGGGCTACGTGTGCGTCGGCGACGACGTGCAGATTCGACAGGAGTTCTACTTCGACATCCGCTGATGGACGGTCCCCTCGCCCGGCGTCTTGCTTCCGGTTCGAACCACACCACCCGTCCACTCCATCCTCGTTCCACGCTCCCCCGTATGAATGACTTTCGATTCCCGTACTTTCTGGAGAAGACCATGAATGCCATTCGAAACCTTTGTTTGCTCAGTCGATGGCGAACTGCAGTGACGTGGGCAGTGCTCGCCGCTGCCGTCGCGTTCGGCACGATGCCGTCGTCAACGTTGGCACAGGATGGGACGCCCAAGGTGGAGGCCGTAGCCGTCCCTGGCGCCGATACGGTCGTGCCAGGGCGCGAGTCGATCGAAAACCCCTATGGGCTGGCCGCGATGTGGGCGCAGGGAGATTTCGTCTCCAAGGGTACGCTGATCATCCTGGTGCTGATGAGCATGGGCAGCTGGTACGTGCTCATCACCAAGCTCGTCGAAAGCCTGCGTCTCGCATCCGAGGCCAAGCAGGTTCGTCGTGACTTCTTCAAGGCCGTGACGCTGCACATGGGCACGCAGGCGTTGAAGGAAGGAAGCGCCTTTCGCTTCATTGCCGAAGCGGGCATGGAGGCGAGCGAACACCACGATGGCACGCTGACCGAGAACATCGACCACAACACCTGGGTGACGATGTGCGTGCAGCGCAGCGTCGATCAAGTGCAGTCGCGACTGCAGGACGGCCTCGCGTTCCTCGCGACCGTCGGATCGACCGCACCGTTCGTCGGCCTGTTCGGCACTGTCTGGGGCATCTACCACGCGCTCACCGCCATCGGCATCGCCGGTCAGGCGTCGATCGACAAGGTGGCCGGGCCGGTGGGCGAGGCGCTCATCATGACGGCCATTGGCCTGGCGGTCGCGGTGCCCGCAGTGCTGGGCTACAACTGGCTGGTGCGGCGCAACAAGGTCACCATGGACTCTGTGCGCGGCTTCGCGGCCGACGTGCACGGCATCCTGATGGGCGCGAAGGGCGTTCGGTGAAACCAGCGCCCCTGCCCCTTCAGTTCACGTCGGGCAACGAGGACGACGATGTGGTGGCGAGCATCAACACCACGCCACTGGTCGATGTGATGCTCGTGCTGCTGATCATCTTCCTGATCACCATTCCGGTGGTCACGCAGACGGTGCCGATGTCGCTGCCCAAGGAGGTCAACCTGCCGCGGCAAACCAAGCCCGAGAACGTCGAAATCTCGGTCGATAGCGCGGGTCGTGTCTACTGGAACGCGCAGCCTCTGGCTGACAAGCAGGCGCTGCTCGATGGCCTCAAGCGCATCGCGGTGCAGGATCCGCAACCCGAGGTGCATGTGCGTGGTGATGAGATGACTCGCTATGAAGCGATCGGTCGCGTCGTGCTGGCCTGCCAGCGCGCGGGGATCATGAAGGTGAGCTTTGTCACCGAGCCCCCAGCGAAGGGCTGAACGCTGGCGCCATCAAGCGCCGACCGCATGCGATCAACAGGGCTGACGCCCCAAGGAATCAGGAGCCAGCAGATATGGGCATGAACATCGGACAGGGCAGCAGCAACGAGCCCGAAGTGATGATGGACATCAACACCACGCCGCTGATCGACGTGATGCTCGTGCTGATCATCATGCTCATCATCACCATCCCAGTGCAACTGCACTCGGTCAACTTGAACATGCCACAAAGCAAGGCCAGCCCGCCACCGACCGAGCCGGTGGTGGTCACCGTCAACATCGATGCCGAGGGGACGGTGATCTGGAATGGCACGCGTCTGGCTGATCGTGCGGCGCTGGAAGCAAAACTGCGCGAGGCCGCTGCCCAGCCCGTACAACCCGAGGTGCACCTGCGCCCCTCGGGTGCCGCGAACTACGGTGCGGTGGCGATGGTGCTGGCGAGTGCTCAGCGTGTCGGTGTCACCAAGCTCGGCATGGTCGGCAACGAACAGTTCGACAACTGATTCAGGCCAGCGCCTGCATCGCTCGAGAGGTGATGTCGTCGACGCTTCCGGTGCCGCTGATCATTCGATACTGCGGCGCAACCGGATCGCCTGACGCGGCCCAGTCGGAGTAGTAGGCCACCAGCGGACGGGTCTGCTTCTGGTAGACCTCAAGACGCTTGCGCACGGTTTCTTCCTTGTCGTCATCGCGCTGGATCAGCGGTTCGCCGGTCGCATCGTCGACCCCGGCGGCCTTGGGCGGGTTGAAGACAACGTGGTAGGTGCGACCGGATGCCTGATGCACGCGGCGTCCGCTCATGCGCTCGATGATGGCTTCGTCGGGCACGTCGATCTCGAGCACCACGTCGAGGTTGACGCCTGCTGCCTTCATCGCGTCGGCCTGAACGATCGTGCGGGGGAAGCCGTCGAAGAGGAACCCCCGTGCGCAATCGGGTTGCGCGAGGCGTTCCTTGACGAGGCCGATGATGATGTCGTCACCGACGAGTCCGCCCGAGTCCATGACCTTCTTGGCCTCGATGCCGAGCGGTGTGCCGGCCTTGACCGCAGCGCGCAGCATGTCGCCGGTGGAGATCTGCGGGATGCCGAACTTCTGGCAGATGAAGGTGGCCTGCGTGCCCTTGCCGGCGCCTGGAGCGCCCAACAGAATCAGTCGCATCGCTTTGTCTTTCGCTTCTTGTGGGGGATCGGTGGCTGCACGCCGGTCAATTTCAGAATAGCACGCAGGGCCGGGGATCAGACCCGCGGTTGCTCCTCTTGACCAGGGCACCGCGCAAGGAGTGTGCGCACTCGTTCGAGGTCTTCGGCAGTGTCCACACCCACACCCGCAGAGAGCTCGCTCACATGCACCGCGATGCGCTCTCCGTGCCACAGCACACGCAATTGCTCGAGCGACTCGGTGGTCTCGAGTGGACTCGGTGTCAGGCTTGGAAAGCGCCTGAGGAACCCCGCCCGGTAGGCATAGAGGCCGATATGGCGCAGCGCTCCTGAAGGCGACAACGCCGGCACGCCTGTCGCGCTTCCGTCGCGCCACCAAGGCAAAGCGGCGCGAGAAAAGTACAACGCACGATCGAAGCGATCGCACACCACCTTCACTACGTTCGGGTTGGCCAGATCGTCGGCGCTGTGGATGCGGGTCGCTGCGGTTCCCACCACGCAATCACCGTGGCGCGCGAGAAGCGCCGCGCAGGCGTCGATGAGCGACGGTTCGATGAGTGGCTCGTCGCCCTGCACGTTGACAACGACATCATCTCCATCGAGTGCGAGCGCGGCACAGGCTTCGGCGAGTCGGTCGCTGCCACTCGGGTGATCGACGCGCGTCAGGACGGCCTCGACGCCATGAGCGCGGCAGGCGGCAAGGATCTCATCGTGATCGGCCGCCACCACGACGCGCGCGGCACGCGAGAGTGCCGCACGGCGAGCCACGCGCACGACCATCGGCAGACCGGCGATGTCGGCGAGCGGCTTGCGCGGAAGGCGACTCGACGCGAGGCGCGCTGGCACGAGCACCGTGAAGCTCATCGGTGCCCGGGGGTGTCCGGCACATCCGGAGCGACGTCGGGAAAACCGCCCAGGGTAGACGGGGGCGAATCGTCGACGAGCTCGCGCGCCTCGCTCTCGAGCATGACCGGGATGCCATCGCGGACCGGAAACGCCAGTCGGTCGGCCGAGCAGACGAGCTCCTGCCGCTCGTGTTGAGGCGGCCGCCAGTGCTTCAGCGGACCCTTGCAGATCGGGCACACCAGCAGGTCAAGCAGTCGAGTGTCCATCGGGTCTCCTGGAGGGCTGGGGGGCTGATGCCCGGGGCTGCAACTGTGCCGATGGCAGCCGCTGCGGCAGCAGCGACATCAGCTCGTCAGCGAACCCGGCATCGATGACAAAGTCTAGCGGCGCCACCCAGACGCGGGGCTCGCCTGCTGTCATGCGCAGCCTCTCAGGCCGGAGCTTTACTGCGTCCTTCTCAGTGATGAGCACATCGCGCGCATCGGCGGGCCAGGGCAGGGTGGTCCAGGGGTCGTGATCGGCAAGTGGAAGTTCTTGGATGTCGAGGCCGGCAGCGCGCAGCATGTCGAAGAACCTCGACGGTCGCGCGATTCCCGCGGCGGCATGAATGGGTTGATGGGTGCTGGCCAGCGCCCGCAGCGCGTCCGTTGTCGCAGGCTGCCCCGCCCACCAGTCGGTGAGAGCGACCAGACCGGCCAATCTGCGATGGCCAAGGTGGCCCGGCCACGAGGTCGTCTGCCGATCAGCGTTGTAGACCACCACGGTCCGCGCAGGCGCTGCCGGGGTCATCTGCTCGCGCAAAGGGCCCGCTGGCAGCCGACGCCCATTGCCGATGCCACGCTCGTCGAACACCACCACCTGCGCGGTGCGCGGCAGCGCCAGATGCTGCAGACCATCGTCGCTCACGATCACGTCGACATCCGGGTGAGTCTGCAGTGCGTGGCGGGCCGCGGCCCATCGGTCGGTGGCCACGCAGACTGGCGCGCCAGTGCGCAATCGCAGCAGCAAGGGTTCGTCGCCGGAACGCTCGGCAGGCGTATCGGACTCGACGACGAGCGGTGCATCGCCACCGCGCAGTCGACCATGACCCCGCGAGACGATGGCCGGCGTGTAGCCACGTGAGCGCAGCAGCGCGATGACCGCCATCACGGTGGGCGTCTTGCCTGCGCCGCCCGCAATCAGATTCCCGACGATGATCACTGGAGCCCGCAATGGCTGACGCGACAGCGCGGCATCGGCGCGCAACGAGCTGTTCAGGCCGGCGAGCGCCCCGTACAGCCACGAGAGCGGCAGCAGCAGCGTGGACAGCAGGCCGCGCGACAACCACGCGCGCTCGATGGACGCGCGCAGGCTGGAGATCAACGAGTCCCGCCCGGGGACGATTGCTGTGCCGCGAAGGTGAGGCGCGGCAGCCCGGCGCGGCGGGCTGCATCCATCACGTTGACCACCGTCTGGTAGGGCGCGGTGGCGTCGGCTGACACGATCACCGGCAGGTCACCCGGCCCGCCTGATGCTCGGATGAGCGCGGCTGTGAGCAGTTCGACGCTTCGGCCGTCGACCGCCTCACCGTTGACCGAATACCGGCCATCGGCAGATACCGCCACCAGCACATCCTTCGGACGTTCTCGCACCTGTTCCGCGTCCGCCGCTGGCAGGGTGATGCGGAGCTCTGTGAAGCGCGAGTAGGTCGTGGACAGCATCAGGAAGATGAGCACGACGAGCAGTACATCGATGAAGGGGATCAGGTTGATCTCCGGCTCTTCCGGCTTGGTCTTGCGGAAGTTCATCGCCATGACGACATCACCCGGCAGAACGCGCGACTGAAAGCCGCATGAGATGCGGCGTCAGTCGATCGCAGGCCTGCTCCAGATCGAGGGTGTAAGCGTCGACGCGACTGCGAAAGTGGCGATAGGCAATCAACGACGGAATCGCCACCATCAATCCGAAGGCGGTGTTGTAGAGCGCGATCGAAATGCCATGGGCGAGGGCAGCGGGGTTGTTGCCCCCGGTCGGCAATTGCGAACCGAAGATCTCGATCATGCCGATGACCGTGCCCAGCAAACCCAGCAGCGGCGCCGACGAGGCGATGGTGCCAAGCGGGTTGAGGTACTTCTCGAGACGGTGAACAGCGGCGCGCCCCGACGATTCGAAGACGTCGCGCAACGCGGATTCGGTGATGCGCGGCTCGGCGATCAGCGCGCGAACTCCACTCGCCAGCACAGTGCCGAGTACCGAGTTGTCGGCGAGCTTGTTCACCACGTCGGCAGACGGCAGCGAAGCACGCGTGACCGACACGACCTCGTCGAGCAGGCGCGGCGGCGACACCTTGCTCACTCGCAGGCTGTAGATCCTCTCGAAGATGAGTGCCAGTGCGGCGATGGAGCAGAAGATGAGGGGCCAGATCGGCCAGCCAGCGGCTTGTATGATGGAAAACACGTCGTTTTTCTCCGCGGGACGCGGCCCTGAAGGCGGCTTCTTCGAGCGATTATGGCGCGCGGGATCGAGTGCTCGGTGAGCGTTCGGCTCGCGTCGCTTTGGGCGTCGGTGAGCTCGTCTTGATCACCTCTGCAGGCTCTTGTCAATCCCGCAGGACACGCACGAGATCTGTGGATAACTTTGTGGGCAACCTGCGTCTGGCATGCCGCGTGGCGCCAGGTAGTGCGCTCGGTCACCTGCCGCTGAAACTTGAGGTGCGGATTTCCTTATGAAAATCAAGCACTTGCATCAATGTGAAGCCACCGTGACGGTGCACTCCCCTGTTTGCGCGTGTTCTGGGGCGGCTGTGGAGTTCTCGACCCGCATGGATCCTTGCTTTGCAGCCTGCTGACCCCCTGAACGGCCTTCTGCGGCCGATGATCTGGAGCGTCGCGGGCTTGGTCCACGCGGCCGGCGACGCAGTCGCGGCGCGCTTTTCGGCGTGCGCCGTAGCGGGTGAGCTTTCCGGTTTCACCCGAGCTGCCAGTGGCCACTGCTACTTCAGCCTGAAGGACGGCGATGGCGCTGCAGCGCTGATCCGTTGTGCCATGTTCAAGCGAGCGGCTAGCCTGCTGGATTTCCAGCCGAGTGAAGGTCTGCAGGTCCAGTTGCGCGGGCGCCTCGCGGTGTACGAGCCCCGAGGCGAACTGCAGTTCGTCGTCGAGTCGATGGCTCCTGATGGCGACGGTGCGCTCTACGCGCAGTTCCTCAGACTGAAGCTCAAGTTGACCGCCGAAGGTCTGTTCGAAGCCGCGCGCAAGCGGCCGATTGCAGCGTTTCCGCGACGCATCGGCGTCGTGACGTCAACCGCGGGCGCGGCCTTGCACGACGTGGTCGCTTCGGTCGCGAGGCGGGCACCGCACGTGGAACTCGTGATCTATCCGAGCCTCGTGCAGGGAGCTGACGCGCCGCTGTCGCTGTGCGCGGCGATCGAAGCGGCGGGGCGCCGCCGTGAGGTCGACACGTTGATCGTCTGCCGAGGCGGCGGGTCGCTTCAAGACCTGTGGGCATTCAACGACGAACGCGTGGTGCGGGCGATTGCCGCGTCCCCGATCCCGGTCGTCAGCGGTATCGGACACGAAACCGACACCACTCTGGCCGACTTCGCGGCTGATCTTCGAGCCACCACGCCAACTGCTGCCGCTGAGCTTGTCGTGCCGTCGACTGAAGCCCTCCTGGGTGAGGTGTCTCAGGCCGCCGATGCCATGGCCCGCTGCGCCCAGCGAGCTATCGACACTCGCTGGCAGCGGCTCGACAGCCTGTCCCTGCGCTTGCTGCGTCCGGCCGACGCCATGCACCGGCAGGCGCGGGCCCTGGATCAGTGGTCGAACCGGCTCCGCTTGGCCGCAGGCACGCGATGGACGATGGCCGAGGCGGGCCTTGCGGCGCAAGGGACCCGTCTGGTGCGCTCTGGCGGGCGCGTGATCGATCGCCGTCGCGTGAACTTGGATCGACTCGCGGCTCGCCTGCATGCGCTCGATCCGGCTGCGGTGCTGCAGCGAGGCTACGCATGGCTCAGCGCGGACGATGGTCAGCCCTTGACCTCTGCTCGGCAACTTGCTGAGGGCGGGTCGGTGAGCGCTGCGATGGCCGATGGCTCGGCTCGGATGACGGTAATCTCGGTCGACGTCAAACGGTGAGTCTTCGTTTGCCCAGGCCTTGCTATGACTGCACAGAGGCCTCACATACAGCATCGAGCCACATCGCTGCCTAGAATGTTTTGAGTTCAGCGGCAGTCGTCCGCACAACCCCCTCTAAAGGAGCACCATGGAACACACCCTGCCCGCACTGCCTTATGCCCTCGACGCGCTGGCGCCTCACCTCAGCAAGGAGACGCTGGAGTACCACCACGGCAAGCACCACAACGCTTACGTCGTGAATCTCAATAATCTGCAGAAGGGCACCGAGTTCGAGTCTCTGGATCTCGAGTCGATCGTCAAGAAGTCTTCTGGTGGCATCTACAACAATGCCGCCCAGGTCTGGAACCACACCTTCTTCTGGCACGGGATGAAGCCGGGTGGCGGTGGCGAGCCGAAGGGTGCACTGAAGGCGGCAATCGACGCGAAGTTCGGCAGCTACGCCGCGTTCAAGGAAGCGTTCACCAAGAGCGCGGTCGGCAACTTTGGCTCCGGCTGGACCTGGCTGGTCACGAAGGCCGATGGTTCTATCGACATCGTCAATACCGGCGCAGCGGGTACGCCGCTGACTACTGGCGACAAGGCTTTGCTCACGATCGACGTGTGGGAGCACGCTTACTACATCGATTTCCGCAACCTGCGCCCGAAGTGGGTGGAGACCTTCCTGACATCATTGGTCAACTGGGATTTCGCTGAGTCGAATTTCGCCTGAGTGATCGATCGGATGCAAACCATCAAGCCGGCCTCGAGCCGGCTTTTTGTTGGCTGATTCGCGCCGCGGTCATGGAGTGAACGGCTTGCCCTTCAGCCGAAATCCGGGCGCGATAGCCCGCTTCGCAAACCAGCCGTCGTTCATCTCGAGAACGTAGCGCACTGGTTTGGTCGAGCAGTGAGCATCAAGCGTCTGCGGTTTCATACGCTCGATGTTCACGATTGATCCGTCGTCTGCCAAGAAGGCTACGTCGAGCGGAATCAAGGTGTTTTTCATCCAGAAGCACTGTTGCCCAGGCCGCTCGAATATGAACAGCATGCCGTGGTTAAGCGGCATTGATTCCCGGTGCATCAAGCCAGTCGCCCGCGCATCCGGTGTCTGCGCAACCTCGGCAGAGATATTGTGAAAGCCGGCGCTCAGGGTGATCCGAGGCAACGACTGAGCCGATCCTTGAGCGTGAGCCAAGGCGCAAGTCAGCAGCCAAGCGGCAACCGCGAACAGACCACGGTGAAGGGGTGAAGCAGGACGCATTGGCAAGCCTTGGACGTGAACCCGGAATTATCGGCATCGCCCACTTGCGGCGGCGGTCGTGTGGAAGGGCGGAACGAGAGAACTAGAATTTCTATCGACTTGCGGCCCCTGCGCATGCATCGTCAACCCTTGGCACCGGAGCTTCCCCACCCATGTACCAGCACATCACGGTCCCCGCCGACGGCGAAAAGATTTCGGTCAATGCCGACTTCTCGTTGAACGTACCCGATCGACCGATCATTCCGTACATCGAGGGCGACGGCACGGGACTGGACATCACACCGGTGATGATCAAGGTCGTTGATGCTGCTGTGCAGAAGAGCTACGGCGGCAAGCGCCAGATCCGGTGGATGGAGATCTATGCCGGCGAGAAGTCGACGCAGGTCTACGGGCCCGATGTCTGGTTACCCGAAGAAACCTTGAGCGTCCTGAAGGACTTCGTGGTCTCTATCAAGGGGCCGCTCACGACTCCGGTCGGCGGTGGAATCCGATCGCTGAATGTGGCGCTGCGCCAGGAACTCGACCTCTACGTCTGTCTGCGACCGATTCAGTACTTCACCGGCGTGCCTTCGCCGGTCAAGGAACCCGAGAAGACAGACATGGTCATCTTCCGCGAGAACTCCGAAGACATCTACGCCGGCATCGAGTTCGAAGCCGAGAGCGAAAAGGCGAAGAGACTGATCAAGATCCTTCAGGACGATTTCGGCGTCAAGAAGATTCGATTCCCCGACACCTCGGGCATCGGCATCAAGCCGGTGTCCCGTCAGGGTACCGAGCGTCTCGTGCGTAAGGCAATCCAGTACGCGATCGACAACGGCAAGCCCTCTGTGACGCTGGTGCACAAGGGCAACATCATGAAGTTCACCGAAGGCGGTTTCCGCGACTGGGGTTATGGCCTCGCCCAGCGGGAGTTCGGTGCGCTGCCGATCGATGGGGGACCTTGGTGCAGGTTCAAGAACCCTAAGACAGGCACGGACATCGTCATCAAGGACGTCATCGCTGATGCGTTCCTCCAGCAGATCCTGCTGCGTCCTGCCGAGTACTCGGTGATCGCCACCCTGAACCTCAATGGCGACTACGTCTCGGACGCCCTGGCAGCGCAGGTCGGTGGCATCGGCATCGCACCCGGCGCGAACCTCAGCGATTCGGTCGCGATGTTCGAGGCGACCCACGGCACCGCGCCAAAGTACGCCGGCAAGGACTACGTCAATCCCGGCTCCGAGATCCTCTCCGCCGAGATGATGCTGCGTCACATGGGCTGGACCGAGGCTGCCGATCTGATCATCTCGTCGATGAAGGGAGCCATCCTGTCGAAGAAGGTGACTTACGACTTCGCCCGACTGATGGATGGCGCCACGCAGGTGTCCTGCTCGGGCTTCGGTAAGGTGATGATCGACCACATGTGATGGTCAGGCGTGCTTGAGGAGCCGCCGAAGCGAAAAACCCGCCAACCGGCGGGTTTCTTCTTTTGAATGGCGCACGCTGCGCCGATCCGGAAAAGGGCTAACCCCGCTCAACCTACCTCGGAATTGACGCGAGCTTCGGTTGAGCTGCTTGCCGTAACTGTCTCGCCGGCAACCGCCTGAATGTTCTGAGCGAGTTGTCCCTTCGGACCCTGCACAAGTTCGAACGACACGCGACCGCCTTGTTTCAAGGTCCGGAAGCCCTCCATCTGGATCGCCGAGAAGTGCGCGAAGACGTCATCGCCGCCGCCTTCAGGTTCGATGAAGCCGAACCCCTTGGCATCGTTGAACCATTTCACTGTGCCCATGGCCATGATGCGCCTCCGTGTCAGTCAAGGCCTGATTCTCCGACCCGCGTCGTTCGAGTGTCAAGGACGTGACACAGTGCCTCGCAGTCAACATTTGATGTCGGTCAAACCTCTGTCCACTGGCAAGGCGAAGCCCGGTTCGGGCATTCATCGCTCAAATACTGCAGCGCGGAATGTTGGCTATTTCAACGCACCGAGTCGAGCGGTCAACTCGATAGAATGAATCATGCCTTCGGACAGTAACGAGCCTGTTTCTCCTGTACCCACCGGGATACCCGATGATGGCCAGGGCGCAGTCGTCGTCGAGAGGCAACCTGCCAAGACCCAGCCACCGCGCATGTACCAGGTCGTTCTGCTCAACGACGACTACACGCCGATGGAGTTTGTTGTCATGGTGCTTCAGGAGTACTTCAGTCTCGATCTCGAGACGGCCACGCAGATCATGTTGAAGATTCATCATGATGGGCGAGGGGTGTGCGGCGTGTTCTCGAAGGACGTCGCCGCCACGAAGGTGGAGTTGGTTCTGACCGCCGCACGTCGCGGCGGGCATCCCTTGCAATGCATTATGGAGGCCGCATGATCGCCCAAGAACTTGAAGTGAGCTTGCACATGGCCTTCGTGGAAGCACGACAGCAGCGCCACGAGTTCATTACCGTCGAGCACCTGCTGATGGCCCTGCTCGACAACCCATCTGCTGCAGAAGTCCTCCGCGCCTGCTCGGCTAACGTAGATGACCTGCGCAAGAGCCTGTCGCAGTTCATCAAGGAAAACACCCCAACGGTCGGTGGAACCGATGAGGTCGATACCCAGCCTACTCTCGGGTTTCAGCGCGTGATTCAACGTGCCATCATGCATGTGCAGTCGACCGGCAGCGGCAAGAAGGAGGTCACCGGCGCGAACGTGCTGGTGGCGATCTTCGGCGAGAAGGATTCGCACGCGGTCTACTACCTTCATCAACAGGGTGTGACCCGTCTCGATGTCGTCAACTTCATTGCGCACGGCATCAAGAAGTCTGACCCGCCCGAGGCCGCCAAGCCCGCCGAAAGCAACAGTTCGTCAGAGAGTGACAAGGAAGAGCCTGAAGGTAAGGGTTCTCCTCTGGATCAGTTCACGCAGAACCTGAACCAGATGGCGCGCGAAGGCAAGATCGATCCGCTGATCGGTCGCGAGCACGAAGTCGAACGTGTCATTCAGATCCTGTGTCGCAGACGCAAGAACAACCCTCTGCTTGTGGGCGAGGCTGGTGTTGGCAAGACCGCGATTGCCGAGGGCTTGGCCTGGCGCATCACCGAGGGCGAAGTGCCCGAGGTGCTTTCCAGCGCGGTGGTGTATTCGCTCGACATGGGCGCCTTGCTGGCGGGCACGAAGTACCGCGGCGATTTCGAACAGCGTCTCAAGGGCGTTCTCAAGACCCTGAAAGATCAACCCAATGCCGTGCTGTTCATCGATGAGATCCACACGCTTATCGGGGCGGGTGCCGCCTCTGGGGGGACGCTCGACGCCAGCAATCTTCTCAAGCCGGCCCTGAGCTCAGGCACGATGAAGTGCATCGGCGCCACCACCTTCACCGAGTACCGCGGCATCTTCGAGAAGGATGCTGCCTTGTCACGGCGTTTCCAGAAGATTGACGTCGTCGAGCCCTCTGTCGAGCAGACAGTGGAGATCCTCAAGGGCCTCAAGTCCCGTTTCGAGGAGCACCACAGCGTCAAGTACGCGCTTGGTGCGCTTCAGGCGGCTGCCGAGTTATCCGCCAAGTTCATCAACGACCGGCATCTCCCGGACAAGGCCATCGATGTGATCGACGAGGCGGGTGCTGCCCAGCGCATCTTGCCCAAGAGCAAGCAGAAGAAGACCATCACACGCAGCGAGGTTGAAGAAATCGTGGCGAAGATCGCCCGCATCCCACCGGCAAGTGTCTCTAACGACGATCGCTCCAAGCTCAAGAGCCTTGATCGTGATCTCAACAGCGTGGTGTTCGGCCAGGAGCCAGCGATCGAAGCGCTGGCCGCTGCCATCAAGATGGCGCGTTCGGGGCTGGGCAAGCCAGACAAGCCGATCGGTTCATTCCTCTTTTCGGGCCCGACTGGCGTGGGCAAGACTGAGGTGGCTCGGCAACTTGCGTTCGTTCTCGGCATCGAACTCATCCGCTTCGACATGAGCGAGTACATGGAGCGCCACGCGGTCAGCCGGTTGATCGGCGCGCCCCCAGGCTACGTCGGGTTTGATCAGGGTGGTCTCTTGACCGAAGCCGTCACCAAGAAGCCGCATGCGGTGTTGCTTCTTGACGAGATCGAGAAGGCACACCCCGATGTCTTCAACGTGTTGCTGCAGGTCATGGACCATGGCACGCTCACGGACAACAACGGGCGCAAGGCAGACTTCCGTAACGTGATCATCGTGATGACCACGAACGCTGGCGCCGAGACGATGAACAAGTCGACGATCGGCTTCACCAACGCCCGTGAATCTGGTGACGAGCTGGCGGACATCAAGCGCATGTTCACTCCCGAGTTCCGCAATCGCCTCGATGCGGTCGTGAGCTTCCGAGCGCTGAATGAGGAGATCATCCTGCGGGTGGTCGACAAGTTCCTGCTGCAACTCGAAGGCCAACTGGCCGAGAAGAAGGTCGAGGTGACTTTCACCGACTCCCTGCGAAAGCATCTGGCCAAGACCGGTTTCGACCCGTTGATGGGTGCGCGACCCATGCAGCGGCTCATTCAAGACACGGTTCGCCGCGCGCTTGCCGACGAATTGCTGTTTGGTCGGCTGGTCGATGGCGGTCGACTCACGGTCGACATCGATGCAGACGGCAAGGCCGTGCTCGACATCCAGCCATTGCGCAAGAGTGACAAGCCCAAGGCAGAGCCTGCCACTGCTTGACGACGACTCTCGCCTACTCATGAGCGGCGGCCCTGTGCCGCCGTTCTTGTTTTCAGGGCGGTGGAGCGTATCCCGCCGGATCCTGCCGGTACAGAGCGCCGAGCAGTTCGTAGAGAGTCGGCATTCGGGCTCGAAGCATCAGCGGATCAACAAAGAACGCCTCTGACCCGACGGCAAAGAACTCACCTATTGACGTCGCAGCGTAGGGGTCGAGCGGGCAATCCCATTCGAAGTCCCCGTCCAACTCGAGGCAGAAGCGCTCGTACAGTCTCTGCATCTGGTCAGACCAGCGCTTGTGCAGTGCCGGATCGCCCAGTGCGGCAATGTCGTTGCCCCAAGCGTCCGCCGCGTCGATGACGTGGGCGAATTCATGGATCGTGACGTTGTATCCCTCGGTGCTGGTCTTGCCCGCATCGTGGACGTCCCGCCAAGACAGCATCACGGGTCCGCCGTCCATGCTCTCTCCGGCAATTTCTTCGTCGTACTCATGCACGACGCCGATGTCGTCGACCTCCTGCCGCCGGGCCACGACGGTATCCGGGTGAACGACGATGCTGACGAAGCCGTCGTACATCGATAACCCGAGCTTCAATACCGGAAGCACCGCCTGAGCGGCAATGGCCACTGCCATTTCGTCGTTGACTTCAAGACCCTGCGCACCGCTGAAGTTCTTGCGCGCCAGAAACAGAGTCGCCAACTCTCGCAAGTCCTGCGCGTCAGCCGCGCTGAGCCGGTTCAGGAAAGGGTAGTGCTGCAGCGTGCGGGTCCAGAGTTCGTCAGGAATGGCACGGTGAGTCAAGGTGCGGCGTTGCGACCATTCCTGCCAGGCCCTCGTGATCGCGCCCAGCACCGTCAGTCGCAGGCCTGTTCCGGCGTGAGCCGCTCGAGTCCCCCGCTCGTCCAACGCAACACCTGTGCCCGGGGCGCACCGAGCGAATGGTCGGAATCCCAGTCGCTGAGCACGTGGCGATCGAACCCCGGAGCAAGTTGATCGGTTCCTGGCATGTGGGTGTGACCGTGAATCACGACCGAGGTACCAGCCTCGTGCATCCACCGCACGGCGGTGGCGAAGTCGACATCAAACCGCTGACCTAGGGCCTCCTCGCGTCGCCGCCGTTCGCTCTCATCGCGGATCGCGCGCGCAGCCTTTCGGCGCTCATCGAGCGGACGCGACAGGAATGTCGTCTGCCATGCGGGGCTTCGAACCTGAGCGCGGAACTGCTGGTACGACACATCCGAGAGGCACAGCGCATCTCCATGGGTCAGCATGACGCGCTGGCCAAACGCAAGCAGGACGGTCGGATCGGAGAGAGCCAGAACTCCGCACGACTTGAGCAAGTCGGCGCCGACCAGAAAGTCGCGATTGCCAGACATGAATCCGACCACACCGCGCGCAGCGGCTTCGCACAGCACGTCAACGCAGCGCGCCTCGAATCCGTGATGCCGCGAATCGTCACCGACCCAGACCTCGAACAGATCACCCAGGATGAACACCGCATCTGCGGTGGTCCCGCTCAGGTAAGAGGTGAAGGCATCGAAGGTGGCCGGAGTGTCCTCGCACAGGTGGAGGTCGCTGATGAAGTCGATGCTTTGCCACGCATCGGCAGCCTTGACCTCCCAGAAGGTGGGCAGGGCGACTGGGGTTTCTTCTGCACCCATGCGTCGATCAAGCGACTTGCGCCGAGGTGATCACGACATCTTCGTTCGGCACGTCGTCGTGAAAGCCCTGGCGTCCGGTGCGAACGCTCGCGATGGCGTCAACCACATCCTGACCCTCGACGACACGCCCAAAGACCGCGTAGCCCCATCCGCTGGACGTTTCGCTCTTGAAGTTGAGGAATTCGTTGTCGTTCACGTTGATGAAGAACTGCGCTGTCGCCGAGTGGGGATCAGACGTGCGCGCCATGGCCAGGGTGTACTTCTGGTTCTTCAGTCCGTTGCTCGCTTCGTTCTTGATGGACGAGCCTGACGACTTCTGCTTCAGGCCCGGCTCGAAGCCGCCACCTTGCACCATGAACCCCTTGATGACGCGGTGGAAGATCGTGCCGTTGTAGTGGCCGGCATTCACGTACTCGATGAAGTTGGCAACGCTCGCAGGCGCCTTGGCGTCGTCGAGTTCGATGCGGATGAGTCCGTGCGAGGTTTGCAGGTTGACGGTCGAGGTCATGATGGAGGGGTGGGTTGGTGAATGACTGGAGGCGAAGAGTGCCTCACTCCTTGATGACGGCCTTGCTGATCAGCACCGGCTCGACGGGCACGTCCTGGAACATGCCCTTGCTTCCGGTGCGAACCGAGCGGATCTTGTCGACGACATCCATGCCGGCGATGACCTTGCCGAACACCGCATAGCCGTTGCCATCACGTGACGCGGCAGCGTTCAGAAAGTCGTTGTCCTTGACGTTGATGAAGAACTGCGCCGTGGCTGAATTCGGGTCTGCGGTGCGGGCCATGGCGACCGTTCCGCGCGTGTTGGTGAGGCCATTGCGGCTCTCGAGCTGGATCGGCGCTCCTGTGGGCTTCTCCTTCATGTCGGCAGAGAACCCGCCCCCCTGGACCATGAAGTTCTCGATCACGCGATGGAAGATGGTGCCGTTGTAATGCCCGGCCTTGACGTACTGCACGAAGTTGGCCACGGTCTTCGGCGCCTTGGCGGCGTCGAGTTCGATCACGATCTCGCCCTGGCTGGTGGTCAGGGTCACTTTCTGCGCCGAGGCCGCGAGCGGCCAGCCGAAAGCCACTGCGAGCAGCGCAAGAAGACAGCGCTTGAGCATCAGCGGCAGTTCGCCGAAGCGCTTCGGGGAGGTCGTTGGTTTGAGCGTCGTCATCGCGTCGTTCGGTTGCGGGAAGGAGGATCGGAGAGCTCGCGCAACAAAGTCATGCGAGGGGGAATGCTGGCGTTGGAAGGGTCGAGCTTGAGCGCTTGCTGGTAGGACATGCGAGCGAGTTGGGCGTAGACGTCACCGAGGTTCTGATGGGCCACACCGAAATCAGGATTGGCGCGTATGGCTCCTTCGAGCGCAGTTCGGGCTTCAGCAAACTCGCCGCGGGACGCGCGCAGCACGGCAAGATTGTTGTACGGCTCGGGCAACTCGGGGTAGGTCTCGGTCAACTCCCGAAAGACCAAAAGGGCTTCGTCGAACTGCTTCGCCTCGGATTTCAGCACGCCCTTCAGGAAGCGCAGTTCAGGCGTTGCACCACGGCCCGCAAGGAGGCGGTCGAGTTCTTCGAAGGCCTTGCTCTGCTCGCCCGATCGAAAGAGCTGACGAACGGCTTCGGCATCGCTGCTGCCGGCAGCGAAGGTGAGCGCGCTCGGCATGCAAACCAATGCCGCCGTCAGTGCAAGAACGCCTGCTGCTCGCACCGTGGCTGGTCGGGGCTGCGTTGATCGAGGTTGCTTGCCGAGCGAGTTCATGAAGAGTGCCGCCGCTATACTGATTTCAACAAGATTGTAGGTGTGGGGTGTCCCGCATGGCGGTGGGTGTATCGGGTGATTGCCCGCACTGGCCCGCTTCGCCCGGAGCTCTCGCTCATGCCTGCACAACCATTGCGCCACGTCCGATTCATCCTCGGCCTGTGCGCCCCGGGGACATGACGCTGCGTATCTTCAATTCGCTTTCGGGTCAGATCGAAAGCTTCACGTCGATCGACCCCGGGCGCGTACGCATGTACGTCTGTGGCATGACGATCTACGACCTGTGCCACGTTGGCCATGCACGCTTCATGATGGCCTTCGACGTCGTCTACCGCTGGCTGAAGGTGCTGGGCTATGACGTCACCTACGTGCGCAACATCACCGACATCGATGACAAGATCATCAAGCGCGCGGTTGAGCGTGGCATCCCGATCCGACAGTTGACCGAAGAGATGACTGAAGCCATGCACGCCGACGTGCGGGCCCTCGGCATCCTGCCACCCACCCACGAACCGCGCGCCACCGACCACGTGGGCGGCATGCTCGAGATGATCAGCACACTCGAATCGAAGGGCCTCGCCTACCGGTCGAGCAACGGCGACGTGAATTTCTCGGTGCGAAAGTTCCCGGCATACGGCCGCCTGTCGGGCAAGTCGATAGACCAGTTGCGCGCTGGCGAGCGCGTCGCCGTGCTCGACGGCAAGGACGACCCTCTCGACTTCGTGCTCTGGAAGTCCGCGAAGGACAGCGAGCCCGAGGATGCCAAGTGGGACAGCCCCTTCGGTCGAGGTCGACCAGGCTGGCACATCGAGTGCTCTGCCATGAGTTGCGAGTTGCTCGGCGAGCACTTCGACATCCACGGCGGCGGCCTCGACCTTCAGTTCCCGCACCATGAGAACGAGATCGCGCAGAGCGAAGGCGCCTCGGGGACCAAGTTCGTCAACGTTTGGATGCACAACGGCTTTCTCAACATCGACAACGTCAAGATGTCGAAGTCGCTCGGCAACTTCTTCACCATTCGCGACGTGCTGCAACGCTACGACGGCGAGACGATTCGGTTCTTCATGCTGCGCACGCAGTACCGCAGCCCGTTCAATTTCAGCGATGTGAATCTCGATGACGCTCGCCAGTCGTTGCGGCGCCTGTACACCGCACTCTCAAGCGTCGACCTTCCCGATGTTGCTGACGATGCCATCGACTGGAGCGATCCCCATGCGAGCAGCTTCCGCGCGGCGATGAACGAGGACTTCAACACGCCCGGTGCGCTGGCAGTTCTTTTCGATCTGGCCGGGGAGGTCAATCGCAGCCGGTCGACAAGCACGGCGCGACTCCTGCGTGCCCTGGGCGGCACGCTCGGCGTGCTGCAGAACTCCCCAAAAGCACATTTGCAGGCAGGCACTGGTTCGACGAGCGGGCAACTTTCCGATCAGCGCATTGCTGAACTGATCGAGGAACGCCAGCTCGCCAAGGCAGCCCGAGACTTCGCCCGCGCTGACCAGATCCGCAAGGAGCTCGCCGACCAGTCAGTTGTGCTTCAGGACTCGCCTCAAGGCGTCACCTGGGTCAGGGCATGAGCGGCAGCGTGCAGGCGCCACTTTTTTGGGAGGATGCCTGCAAGCACCTCGCCAAGCGCGACCGGGTCATGCGCAAGCTCATCCCGCGTTGCGGAACCGGAAGCCTGCACAGCCGCGGCGATGCCTTCACCACACTGGCGCGATCGATCGTCGGGCAACAGATCTCGGTCAAGGCTGCGCAGGCGGTGTGGGATCGACTGCTCGGTGTCATTCCGGGTGGTGGCCCGCAGGTTCAGCCGCGGCACCTGCTCTCTCTCGACGCCACTGTTCTGCGCGGTGTCGGCCTGTCTGCGCGCAAGGTCGAATACCTCGGTGATCTGGCGAGGCATTTCCAGGACGGCGCCGTGCATCAAGGCCAATGGGCCGACATGGACGACGAGGCCATCATCGACGAGCTGGTGGCCATTCGCGGCATCGGCCGATGGACGGCAGAGATGTTCCTCATCTTCTATCTGATGCGCCCCGATGTGCTGCCACTCGACGATGTCGGCCTTCTCAAGGGCATCAGCGTCAACTACTTCAGCGGCGAACCCGTCTCTCGCGCAGAGGCACGGGAAGTGGGCGACGCCTGGGCGCCTTTCAGGTCGGTGGCGACCTGGTACATCTGGCGCAGCATGGATCCCGAGCCCGTAGACTATTGACGCGCTTTCCTTCATTCGGCACACCACGGTGACCCCATGAGCAAAAGACACTTTCTCGACTTCGAGCAACCCGTTGCCGACCTCGAAACCAAGATCGATGAGCTGCGCTACGTGCAGAACGAGTCTGCAGTCGACATCTCCGAAGAGATCGACCGGCTCAGCAAGAAGAGCCTTCAGCTCACCAAGGACATCTACTCGACCCTGACGCCGTGGCAGGTCACGCAGATTGCCCGTCACCCGCAGCGCCCTTACACGCTCGACTACGTCACGGAAATCTTCACCGACTTCCATGAGTTGCACGGCGATCGCCATTTCGCCGACGACCAGTCGATCGTTGGTGGTCTCGCCCGCTTCAACGGGCAGGCCTGCATGGTGATCGGCCATCAGAAGGGGCGAGACACCCGCGAGCGCGGGCTGCGCAATTTCGGCATGTCTCGGCCAGAGGGTTATCGCAAGGCGCTGCGCCTCATGAAGCTCGCCGAGAAGTTCAGCCTGCCGATCTTTACGTTCGTCGACACGCCCGGCGCCTACCCCGGCATCGGTGCCGAGGAGCGCGGCCAGTCTGAGGCGATCGGCCGCAACATCTTCGAGATGGCGCAACTCGAGGTGCCGATCATCGTCACCATCATCGGAGAGGGCGGCTCCGGCGGTGCGCTCGCCATCAGCGTGGGCGACCAGCTGCTCATGCTCCAGTACTCGATCTATTCGGTCATCTCGCCCGAAGGGTGCGCTTCGATCCTCTGGAAAACGTCCGAGCGTTCGGCCGACGCTGCCGAGGCGCTGGGCATCACCGCGCACCGCCTGAAGGCTCTGGGCCTGGTCGACAAGATCGTGAGCGAGCCGGTGGGAGGCGGGCACCGCGACATCAAGCAGATGGCCGCGCAACTCAAGCGCGCGCTCAACGACGCGCTGCGCCAGGTCAGCGACCTGAAGACGAAGGAACTGCTGCAGCGCCGCTATGAGCGCCTGCAGTCGTACGGTCGCTTCACCGACACGACCGATCGCTGATCGCCCGTCGAACCTGATCCGATGAGGCTCGCGTCCTTCGGGTCCGAGCTTGGTGCGCCCGTGGCGGTGGCCTTCAGCGGCGGTCGTGACTCGGCCGCGCTGCTTCATGCCGCCGTGGCGTGGGCCAAGACGTGTGGTTCCCGAGTGGTGGCCCTGCACGTGCACCACGGACTGAGTGCCCACGCCGACGCCTGGGAACGTCATGGCCGATCCCTGTGTGAGCGCTGGCGAGCACAGGGTGATCCGGTGCAGTTCGCATCGACCCGCTTGCGAAAGCGCCCCGAACGCACAGAGAGCATCGAGGCCTGGGCCCGCGAGCAGCGATACACCGCATTGGCGAGCTTGGCGCGACGACACGGATGCGAGGTTGTCTTGCTCGCCCACCACCGCCGCGACCAGGCGGAGACCTTCTTGCTGCAGGCCCTGCGTGGCGCGGGGACGGCGGGTCTTTCAGCGATGCCGCGCAGCGTCGAGCGCGACGGTGTTCGATGGATTCGCCCATGGCTGCATCTGTCACGCGACGAGATCGAGGCCTATGTGCAGTCGCACGGCATCGAGTTTGTCGACGACGACAGCAACGACGACGTGCGCTTCGCCCGCAACCGCCTGCGCCTCCAGGTCTGGCCGGCACTCGAGGCCGCATTCCCGCAGGCCGAGGCCAGTCTGGCCATGTCCGCTCAATGGGCTCAGCAGGCGCTCGCCTTGCAGGACGAGTGGGCGCGGGTCGATCTGGCCACCATTGCGAAGGCGGGGGGCATTTCCATCGAATCGCTGCGAGAGCTGCCCGAGGTGCGACGCACCCATGCGTTGCGCACCTGGTTGCATGCTCAGGTCGGCTCACCCGTCGCGGCGACGCTGATAGAGCGCCTCGGCCGCGAGCTGGTCGGCGAAGGCTCGGCTTCTTGGCCCGTCGCTGTAGGCCGGGAACTGCGGCGATATCGGGGTGTGCTGCGTGTCGTGCCGAAGGCCATCGAGCCCGCCGAGGCCAATGGGCTTGCGCGAGAAACCACGATCAGTATCCGGCGCGCAGGTGTGGTCAGGCTGCCGGGTTGGAGCGGCACGATGCGGGTGCGTCGCGTCGCTTCTGGTGGCGTTCCCTTGCCTTGGCTTGCGCACGTCGAGTTGCGCGAACGCAGCGCTGGTGCGCAGTTCCAGGCCGGCATCGGACGGCCTCCGCGCAGCGTCAAGAAGCAGTTCCAGGCGGCCGGTATCGATGAGGCCGAACGCACAGGACCCTGGGTGTACAGCGGTGGGCAGTTGGTCTATGTGCCCGGGCTTGGCATCGATGCGCGCGTCATCGGTCTGCCCGGACAGCCGCAGGTGACACTCGAATGGCTGCCGCTGCCTGAACCACCGGTCCGACACCGCAAACGGTGACCGCACGCGGAGCGGTCCGTCAGCCCGGCGCAGTCGCTCTCTTAAACTCCACCCCCTTTCATCCGGCTTCAACGGGCCTGCGCGCGCGCGCCCCAACCCCATGGCACTTACTGTCCACAAGTACGGCGGCACCTCGATGGGCTCGCCCGAGCGCATCCGCAACGTCGCCAAGCGCGTCGCCAAATGGGCCCGCGCCGGTCACCAGATGGTGGTCGTTCCCTCGGCCATGAGCGGTGAAACCAACCGCCTTCTCGGTCTTGCGAAAGAGGTCGCTCCCGATGCCACCTCGCCGCAGGCCATGCGCGAGCTCGACGCCATCGCTGCCACCGGCGAGCAGGTCTCGGTCGGTCTGCTCGCGCTGGCGCTGCAGGCCGAGGGCATGGAAGCCATCAGCTATGCCGGCTGGCAGGTGCCGATCGAGACCGACTCGGCCTACACCAAGGCGCGCATTCGCCGCATCGACGACCAGCGCGTGCGCGCCGATCTCGCGGCCGGCAAGGTGGTGGTGATCACCGGCTTCCAGGGGGTCGATGGCGAAGGCAACATCTCCACGCTCGGCCGAGGCGGCTCGGACACCTCGGCGGTGGCGGTGGCCGCAGCCCTGGGTGCCGATGAGTGCCTGATCTACACCGACGTCGACGGCGTCTACACCACCGACCCGCGCATCGTCCCCGAGGCGCGGCGCCTGCACACCGTCAGCTTCGAGGAGATGCTCGAGATGGCAAGCCTCGGCTCGAAGGTGCTGCAGATCCGCTCGGTCGAGTTCGCCGGCAAGTACCGCGTGCCGCTGCGCGTGCTGTCGAGCTTCACGCCGTGGGACATCGACATCGCCGAAGAGGCGCGCTCCGGAACCCTGATCACATTCGAAGAGGACGAAAAGATGGAACAAGCCGTTGTCTCGGGCATCGCCTTCAACCGCGACGAAGCCAAGATCACCCTGCTCGGCGTGCCTGACAAGCCGGGCATCGCCTTCCAGATCATCGGCCCCGTGGCC